>Ga0172369_10006895_pt1 | contig 13370 bp, 11 predicted proteins | sample LakKiv25m_FD_114539 | JGI IMG/M metagenome (GOLD analysis project Ga0172369, IMG submission 114539) | Freshwater microbial communities from Kabuno Bay, South-Kivu, Congo - kab_022012_11.25m | ecosystem: Environmental > Aquatic > Freshwater > Lake | place: Democratic Republic of the Congo... | reverse complement strand
GTGGTGTTTGGGCGAACCATCGGACCTGCCGGGTTATTCAGCGTGCGTTGACCAGGCCGCGCCTGGGGCGGCTGAACCAGTTGAAATGGCCAGGCAGGCATGCTGGTTGGCCGCTGAGAAGGACGATTGGCCGGGCGGTGTGCGTTGGCGGTCTGGTGTGCCAGGGCAGGCGGCGCTTCGCCGGCGTTTTCAGACTGTGTGCGCGGATTTTCGGGGCCAGCGAGGGGCGGTTCCGAGCTGGCTGTGAACGGAGCTTCGTCAGGGAATGTGTCCAAACTCGAGGGCTGCGTATCTGGCGCGGGGCTGAACGCCAGCTCTGGCTGCAGGGCATCGAGCAGGGCGTGCGGGACGCTGAGCGGTTGGAAGGCGCGCTGGAGCCGGCCAGCCGGTCCGAGGCGATCGACCAGGCGGCGGAAGATTGGCTGAGAGGGCAAGCGCCGATGTGGATGAGCGATCCCGGCGCGCTCCTGCCGCGTGAGCTGCAGCTGAGTGCGCCAAAGCGGGCGCAGCCCGGCTGGGGCGGCGAAGCGCGCTGCCAGGGCGCTGGCGAACCTCAGGATCGGCCTTGCCAACGAGCGCAGGCCGGTGAACAGACGCGCACCTTCCAGACCGCGCAGCCTGGCGGCCAATGCGGTCATGACCGGGCGGCGCGAGAGCCAGCCCGGGACATGCCCGGCGGGATGCGAACGGTCCGCAGAATCGTTCATGCGCCTGTGCGTGTCCTCATTGTGCAAAATCCAGCCCCTGATGAGCCAGCACCAGGGTCTCGATCGCGATGGCATTTTGATCGGCGGAAAGAGCGCTGGAACTCCATTTCATCGGGTAGGCATCCTGGAAGGTCCAGGTGCGCAGCGCTTTTTCGCCTTTCAGGTCGTAGAGGGTGATGGTCACATTGTGGGTGGTGAACTGTCCAGTATTGGCCTTTTTGACCATATCCTGGACCCAGTCGTACAGCGTTTGCCCGTCTGTGGCGATGCCTTTCTTGAGGGTCAGGTTGCCAAACTTCCAGCGGCCGGGAAAGCGATGGACGTGCGAGTTCAGCCCGCCTTCTTTGTACTCAAAAATTTCCGTTTCAAAGTCCAGCCCGGAACACTCCGAGAAGCGCGCGACTTCGACGCCTTGAATCTCGACGTGGAAGCGGAAGGAAGGGGATGGATCGGGACCGCGTGAGTAAGCCATCAGGATGCCTCGTTACCTTCCCGCCCGGCGGCGTTCGCGATCCAGGCGCAGGTCTTCGCGCAGCAGTTTGAGCACGATTTGAGCCAGCAGGCGCGGGTCGATCAGCGCGCTTTCAGGCTGCACAACCCGCACTGTGCTGTCCATTTCATCGATGCGCACCGACCGGGACAGCACAATCTGCTCTCCCAGCGCCTGTCCCTGTGTCAGCGATTGTTCGTCGCGGTTCAAATTCAGCATACAATCATCCCATTAAGCCAGCCCGGCCCACACTTCCAGCGGAATGCCCTGCGATCCGGAAGAGGAAGGCGGGTCATTGGTTTCGTTCATCTGCCTGTTAATCGCCGATATCTCGTCCATAAAGCGCTGGCGGTCGCCGTGTTCCAGGTTGAGGATTTCCTCAAACGGCCAGTGGAAGTGATAGGCGATGAAGGCTACCTCCTCGAACAGGCTGTCGATGGGGTAGCCTACGATCCCCCCGGGCCGGAGGTCTCCACGTCAAACACGTGCTCGCAGGCCGGGCAGGTGACGCTCAGCGTGGGGCTTTCGCCCTCGCTGTTGATTTTTCGGTAAAAGTCCTGCAGGTAGGCCAGGTCGGCGGTGAAAAGCGACTCGACCAGGGCAGTTGTGATGTCGGTCAGGCTGCCCAGGCGGGTGATCACCCGCGAGAGAACCACCACGCTCAGGTAAGCCTGGTTGCTTTTGACGCGCGGGTCGCGCAGCGGCGCGATTTCGTCCAGGGCGGTGGACAGGCGCATCGTGCCGGTGCGGTGCAGGTTGCCTTCCGCGTCCAGATACCCCTTGGGCAGGGTGAATTCAAACTCGGTTTGGAGGAGAGGTTTGGATTGGCGAGCCATGCGGTGTCTCCTGCGCCGCCGCGAGATTTTTCAACCCGCGCGGCGCGTTGTGTGCGATTCTGCCCCCAGCCCCGGCCTGATCCTGCCGAAATGCGAGCAGGACCAGGCCGGGAGAGGCGTGTGATGAGTGCGGCCGGGCTAGCTGGCCCGCCAGATGCGCTCGCAGATGATCTCGGCCTCTTCGATGACGATGTCATTCGAATTGGCGTTGCCGCCCGGGTTGCTGACTTTGAGCGGCCAGGCATTCTCGAAGTTGAATTCGGCGATGGGCGTGCCGTCCTGATCGTGCATGATGATCGAGCCGTTGGTGCGCGCGCTGCCAACATTGCCGTCTTCGACTTCCTTGCGCCACTTCCACATCGACATGTCATTGGTCATGCCGCGCTTGAGGGTGATCCGGCCGTATTTCATGCGTCCGGGAACCGCGTAGTAGCCAGGGTTGCCGTTTTCATCGGTAAATTTGTATTCGGCCGGTTCTGTTTCGGCCGATACCACTGTGACCTCACGGAAGCTGCCGGTCAGTTTATTGCCAAACTTGACCGTAAACCGCGGGCTGATTAAAGGATCTTTTCGTCCTGCCATGCTTCACCTCCACCTTACTCGTTCGATGAGCCAGAGCTGTCTTCCTTCTGGCTGATCTTGAAGACGACAAATTCCGCCGGTTTGACCGGGGCCATGCCAATTTCGATCACGCAGTAGCCGAGATCGCGCAGTTCCTTGGGGTTGGTCTCCTCGTCGCACTTGACGTAGAAGGCTTCTTCGGCGGTTTTGCCGAAGAGAGCGCCCGAGCGCCAGACGACATTCAGGAAGGAAGAGATGTCGCGTTTGATCTGGCGCCAGAGGATCTGATCGTTGGGTTCAAAGACGATCCAGCTGGTACCCTGCAGGATCGACTCTTCGACGCTGGAGAACAGACGGCGCACATTGATATAGCGCCAGCGCGCGTCGCTGGAAAGGGTGCGCGCACCCCAAATGCGGATGCCCTGCCCGGGGAAGGAGCGGATGCAGTTGACGCCAATTGGGTTGAGGAAATCCTGCTCGTTGCGCGAAATGTTGCGCTCCAGGCCGATCGCGCCGCGCACGACTTCGTTGGCGGGGGCCTTGTGCACGCCGCGCTCGCCATCCACGCGGGCATAGACGCCCGCCACCAGGCCGCTGGGCGGGATCATCTCACCGTTGGTGTGGACCCAGGGATAGTACATGGCGGCATACTTGCTGTCGAAGCCCATCTTGTCCTTGCGCCAGGCGATTGCCTCATCCACGCCGATGCCGAAAGGCATGTCGAGGATGGCGAAGCGATCCTTCATCATCTCGCAGTGGTTGATCATGTCGGTCTGGATCTGCTTGAGGTCGTCCAGGCTGAATGCGCCGGCCTTATACCCGGCCACGGCATCTGGGCAGGCCAGCAGGGTGACCTCATCGATGGCTTCCAGCCCGGCAATGCCGGTGCGCTGGGCGGCGTTGCCCTTGAAGAGGGCGTAGCTGGCCTGCTGTTTCATGCTGGCCGGGGCAGCCAGAGCGGTCTCGCCCTGGACAACCGCCAGGGCGGTCTGAGCGCCGGATGCGGGGGTGCGCTCCGCCAGCGTGCCGGGCAGCTCGAGAATCTCGGCGGAAAGCAGTCCATCGGTTTCCTTGGTCAGCACGTCCGCCAGGTAACGCTGGCCTTTCACTTTGTTGAGGGTCACGTTGGGAACGCTGCGGAAATCCTGCCCGCCGCGCTTAACCAGCAGAGAGAAGGTACCTTCCGGGACGCCTTCGCCGCTGACGGCCTGGACTTCAACCGAAACATTTTCGGCGGAGGCTTTAAGCCGCACGGTGCGCGCGCCGCCAGCGGTCAGCAGGTAGGCTTCGCTGGGCTGAGCGGCGAGCGATTCAATCCGCTCGCTGACCTTGATCGGCAAACCGACCACAAAAGCCGCCGTGCCACCGTTGAGGAAGTAGCCGTACAGCGACTGGTGCAGGTAACCGCCAGGGACGGCCTGGTCGAAATCGCCAAATATGTTGGTGAACTGGGTCCAGTTGGTCACCAGCGTGGGAGTGCGCGGGGTGGCCTGCTGGACGAGCTCGCCGGTTGGCTTTTGGGCCTGGATCGCATCCCGGCAAAAGCCGACGATCGCCAGCACTGCGGTGCCGGCCTGTTCAATCGGACGCGCCCCGCGATCGACTTCCTCGATGTACACGCCGGGCGATTTGTAGTTATATGGCATATGCAAGCCTCCTTAACAAGATTGAAGATGACAGCCGATGAAGGATAAGCGTGGGTCCCACATTACATAGGCACCTCCACGGGGAATACCAGCTCTGGCATGGGCTGGCCGCGCTCGCTGACCGCGATTTGCAGCCGGCGGTGGACAGGCGCCTGGCCATTGACTTCAACGGCCAGGGTGTACTCGCCGGCAGGGACGCTGGCAAATAGATAGCGCCCACTGGCGTCGGTTTGAGCCGATGGGCCGACCTGAACCGGCTGGCCCTGCTGCACACGCATTAATCGCACGGCCGCGCTGGCGAGCGGGCGGCCCTGCTGGTCGCGCACTTCACCGCCGAGGCGGACCGGCCCGGCTTCCCAGCCAGGCTCGAGATGCGGCAGGAGGGTTTCGCCGCCCTGCGCGTTGCGCATCACGCGCGGCGGGCCGAATTTGAGCACGCGCGCCAGGACAAGCGGGTGGCTTTCGATTTGGGCCAGGTCGAGGTCCAGCGTGGCCACAAGGGCGACCGAGGGGCGCAGCTGGTTTTCCAGCGCGCCCCAGAAGTCTGAGACGTTTTTCAAGACGCCATCCGGCTGCGCGACGTCGGTGCGGATGGGATGGACCAGGCTGCGCAGGCTGCCCTGCAGCACTTCGGGGGGCAGGGGCGAATTGCGGAAAAATGTTTCCATCACACGCCAGATCAGGCGGTGCTGGTCTTCGATCTCACTCGTCCAGCAGGTGATCATGTAGGACAGGTCGATGCGCAGCGGGCGGCGTTTGAGATTAACCCGTCCATCCGCGCCTGGCTCGTCATCCCAATAGGTTTCGCGCAGCTGGCGGTTTTCGCGGATGTCGTACAGGTATAGATTGACGGTCGGGCGCGTCACCGGAGTCGACCAGTCGCGGGTGGGGATATCAAAACTGATATCCACCTCGGACGGGTTAAGGCCGGCTTTTTCCACCAGAAGCTGCTTGAGGGTCTCGTCGAGATCGTTGATCATAGGCTGTTCCGGCTAGCTTTGAGCCGGTTCTTCCTCTTCTTCGGGTGCTGCTTGGCGCTGAACTTCTTCCTCTTCCTCGGGAGCGGCTTCGCGCTGCACGCCCTGCCCGCCAAAGCCGGTCTGCTGGCCGACGTGGGTCAGTTCATGCGCCAGCAGGCCCTGACCTTCGCGGCTGTCGGGGTTGAACTTGCCTTCGCCCATGAAGACGTCTTTGCCAACCGTGAAAGCCTGGGCGTTCAGCTCACGGTTTAGCGCCGAGGCTTCGCCGTCGGTATGGATGCGCACGCTGCCAAGGTCTGCCCCAAAATGGTTTTCCAGGTTCTGGCGCGCCGGACCGGTCAGCTCGCTGCCCGCGCCTTTGCGGCGCTGCACCTCGCCGACCATATCGGGCTGGGACAGCCCGACCAGGCGGCCTGATCTGCCGCGCGCATCGGCGGCATCCTGGGCGACGCGCTGCACGAAACGGTTGCCGCGCTGGGCCTGCATGCGGCTGACGGCCCTGGCGCGCAGCGAACGGTCAACCCGGCTGAGCGAGCTGGCGATCTCGTCCGGCTGCTGGCCCGCGCTGCGCAGGAATTCCTCGCGCGAGGCGTCCGCTTCGGCTTCGCCGGGCGCTTCTTGAAATTCAGCGGTCTTGCGCTGAACGGATTTGAGGCTGTTGGTTTGTTCGAATTCTTCCGCCATGAAACTCTCCTTTCTGACCGGCTAGCCGCCAAACATGGCTTCTTGTAAAGGCGCGCGGAACCCTTCAGCAGTTGCAAGGTACTCTTCGATTTGAGCCAGGATCGTGCCGACTTCGTGGCGGGCGGCATCGGGGGTGTTGCGCACCTGGTCTGACCAAAGCTCGAAGCGCAGGGTATTGCCCTTGAGCAGGTAGGCATCGCCAACTTTTTCACAATCAATATAGGCGCGCTCTTTTTCGGCGGTGGCGATGCGCGTGTTGCCCAGCAAATCTCTGCCGCCCGGCTGAGATGGATCGGCTTGTGAGTAGTTGCCGACCAGTTTCTCGCGGCGCTTGACCATCTCCTCGGACAGCTCTTTTTGCTTGACGCCCTGGTCTTTGGTGGCCTTGGCCTGTTCGATGAAAATGGTCACCTCGCCCAGTGCCTGCGACATGCCGGCGATGTCCGTCCCGCCGCCGCCGCGCCCGGCCTGATATTTGGTCAGGGCAGCCGCGGCGTCGCGGATTTCCTTCTTTTGCTTTTCGGCCTTGGCGACCGCCTGGTGCAGTTCGTCAAATGCCACCGCCAGGGCGGTTTTGGCGGCGTTGATTTTGTCCAGGTCGATCTTTTTGGTCAGATTGCTCTTAAGGTACTGCGAGGCTTCCAGTTTGCCATTGGCCGAGGTGATTTTCACGGTGTAATCGCTCATCACCTTGGCCAGCTCGGTCTTGATCGAATCGGAGATGTCCACATCGGTGAAAGTCTTAACCGCACCCGCGCCAGCCCCGTACATTCCTGCATATTTCGTGACGGTCGCCTCAGCCCCTGCCAGGGTGCTGCCAGCTCCCAGTGCGCCGACCCCAATCGCGGGCATACCTGCCACGGTCGCGGCCAGTTTGAACACCCCAATCATCGTGTCCAGACCCTTTTTCGCGGCAGCCAGGTCGGCGTTAATCTTGGCGATGTCGCCTTTGGCCGCGGCTTCTTCGGGGGTATCCTGACGCTGGACGGGCAGCGAAAGGTCGGCAGCCAGGTTGCGCAGTTCGTTGGATTTCATGCCGCAGTTGCGCACGGCGTTATCAATCAACTGGCTGTGGTTGGCGCCGGTGTAATTGTCGAGTTTGGTTTTGAATTCGCGGACCTTATCCATCAAGACCGGATCGCGGCGTTCCATATTTTGCACATTGGTGTGGACCGTTTCCATAGATTGGTTGCGCCCGCCGGATGCCAGGGCTGAACCCATCCTGGCCCCGCCTGTGTTGCCGGTGCCTTCTTGAACTTTCGGGTTGGCGGCCAGGAACGTGCTGACCACGCCCTGCAGGCGGGCAAAGTCGCGCTGGAGGTTGCCGAACAGGCTGGAGAAGGTGGCCAGGCGCATATCGGCGCCGACGGTCACATCCAGGTTCGGATCGCCGCCAGGGCGCGAGACCGCCGTGGCGGAGCCGGTTGAGATGTCAGAGATGCTTTGAAGCTGGTCAATGACCTCCTGATCCTGGTCGATGAAGGCTTTGGTCTGCGTGATCTTCTTATTGGCTTCTTCCTTGCCTTTATTCGAGAATCCTGCCTCGGCCTTTTCGTTTTCATACGCGGCATGGGCCTGAAACAAATTGCCCTGGGCCGTTCTAACTTTGGAAATTTGCTGGCGGGCCTGGTCGGCGTCATTTAAGGTAGTCATCTCGCCCACGCGCGGGGGCGGCATGGCGATGACAGCCTTTTCTTCGGCGTCGGCCGCACTCTGCATGTTTTGAGCATTGGTGTTTTTGCGCGGAGCACGGCTGACCGCGAGTGTCCCACCCCCAGAGAAGGCATGCGCGCGGGCCATACGCTGGGCATAAGCATTGCCGAACTGCTGCTGAACGCCGTGCATGTACCGCTCGCGCCCGCCGCGGTCAGCATCAGAAGGGGGCGGCGGACCACCCGCCGGGCGCGCGTCGATTTCGTGGCTGGCATCCAGGATCTGCTCGGCAGGTGCGAGCGCCGAGGGGGGAGCGGGTTGGGTGCGGTTTTTGGGGGTCTGGGCAGGGTCGTGCAGTTCGGTTTCGCCGCTCATCGCTCCTCCTGGTTGGATTCATGGCCGGGGCGAGTCGAATCGGCCTGTTCGGCGCGCATGGTATTTTGCAGGGCAACCTCGGCCAGCGCGACCGGCGCTTCGCCGCTGACGGGCTGGAAGGGGGCAGGGATGCGCCGCTCGAAATCCAGCCAGATGCGCTTGTCTTTGCGGCAGTCAAACTGGCGGCAGACGTGCGGGCGCCGGGTGTGGATCGCGCAGGCGCGGGTGTGCGGGTCGGAATGGACGCAGTAGCCGTCCTGGGCTTGCTTGATCCAATACGGGTTGCCATAGTCCCAGCGCGCCAGTCCCTCGTCCAGGTCTTGCTTGGTCAGGAAGAATTTGAACGAACAACAGCGCCCACGGCAGAGCGGGATTAAGGATGCACAGTCGATGTCGACCGAGCGGCTGTCGGTATACTTGTCGCCCATGTCGGCCAGACGGACGCGCGGCATGACCACCTGCGCTATTTCCTCGCGGGCGCGCTCGAGCGGTTCTTCGAGTTCTTCGTAGGCCAGGATGCCTTTTTCGACCAGGACATCAGCCAGCGCCTGAACATAGGCGACGGCCTCATTGGCCTGGTCCTGGCTGACGCTCATCATCACGTGAGCAAACCGCAGCCCGCGCTCGGTTTCGGCCATCCCTTTCGGCATCCCATGATCTGTGTCTGCGTGCATAGCCAACCTCAAAAAATCATACCGCTAAAATGGTGAGTTTGGTATCATCCCAGAAAAAGGGTAACCGTTGTGTGTGAATTTGGCGCGAAGCGCCAAATTCACACACAACACCCCTGCTTTCTGAGATGATACAGAATTTGGTCGTTTTTTTCAGCCTTTGGCAAGTTCAAAATAGCGTTCAAAATCTCCTTCTACAATCATTTTGCCCATCTTTTGATACTCATAACTGGCGCCGCGCACCAGGTGGCGCATATTGATCGGCGATTGTTCTTCGGCCGCGATGAAAGCCGCCGCCAGAATGATGTTGCGAATGTTGCCCCCGCTGATCTTGAGCTTGCGGGCCAGGAAGGGCAGGTCGATATCCTCGGCGCGCGGTGCCTGGGGCGGGAAGGTGCGCCGCCAGATTTCCAGGCGTTCTGGCTCTTCGGGGAAGGGAAAATCGACAATGAAGTGCAAGCGGCGCACAAAGGCTTCATCCATATTCTTTTTGATGTTGCTGGCTAGAATAACCAGCCCGTTGTATTCCTCGGTGCGCTGCAGCAAGTAGGCGGTTTCGATGTTGGCGTAGCGGTCGTGGGCGTCTTTGACCTCTGAGCGTTTGCCGAAAAGCGCGTCGGCTTCGTCAAAGAAGAGGATCGCGTCGCTGTCCTGGGCTTCGCCGAAGATGTGTTCCAGGTTCTTTTCGGTTTCGCCGATGTATTTGCTGACCACTGCGGACAGGTTAATTTTGAACAGGTCCAGGCCCAATTCATTGGCGATGATCTCCGCCGACATGGTTTTGCCCGTGCCGGAGGGGCCGGAGAACAAGGCGATCAGACCCTTGCCCAGCGAGAGCTTGCGGTCAAAGCCCCAATCGCCGTAGACGGTCGGGCGCTGGCGGATGGTGGCGCACATCATGCGCAGGGTGTAGAGCTGTGGGCGAGGCAGGACGATATCTTCCCACTGGTAGCGCGGGTTGAGCTTGCGCGCCAGCGCGCCCAGCCGGTTTTGCGATTGGCCGCGGCTGGCCGCATCGATATCGCTGGTTTGCAGGACAGCGCCGCCAGGCTCGCGCGCCCACATCAGTGTAAAAGCGCGGCTGACCGCATCGCTGATTTGGCCGGGGGTAAGACGAAAGCGCCCGGCCAGCGCGCTGATCTCGGCCTCGCTCAACTGTGAGGAACCGTTCAGGCGTCCGGCCCAGGCTGCTTTGCGTTCGGTGTAGGAGCTCTCGGGGATTGCCAGGCGCAAGAAGGGGCGGCTGGACATCTGGCGGCCGGGTTCCCAGCTTTTTGCGCCGATCAGGACGGCCGGCGCGCGGCCCGATGCGAGAGCCTGGATAAAGGCGTCATGCTCGCGGGCGAGCTCGCCGCTGGCGTCAGCGTGGAGCAGGTCGTCGACCTGGCTCCAACAGACCAGACCCTGGCGCAGCAGGGCTTCGCGCTCGGCCAGGCGCACGGCTTGCCCGGCTGGCAGACCGCCGTTGAGAATCCCGGCGGCGCTGAACATCAAGCACGGCATGCTCAACCCTTCAGCCAGTCGGCGGGCCGCAGCGTGCTTGCCAGAGCCATATTTGCCGTGGATCAGCACGACGGGCGCGCGGTCTTGCCATGTGCTCGGCCAGGCGGCAATCCAGCCTCGCAAACGCTGGCTGACTTCTGCGGGGATATCCTCATTGGCGCGAGCCGCCAGCGGATCGGCCAGCGCTTGCAGGCGCTCGTCGATCGGATCAGACCCAAGCAAATAAGCGGCGATGCGCTCATCCAGCTTCAAGTAACGGGCTGGCAGCGCCGGGCGGCGCACGCCGGGGTCGTCGTGCAGGCTTACCAGGCCCCATTCGACCAGGGGCGAACCGGGCTCAAGCAGCTGGCGCACGCTCAGGCGCTCCTCAAAACGGGCGCACAGCAAGCGCATCACCAGGTCGAGGGTGGGGCGCTTTTTGGTCATGTCATCGTGCAGGTAGCCGTACAGGCGCTCATATTTCAGGTCGATTTCAGGCCCCAGGCAAATCACCAGCACTTCGCGCTGCAGATCCGACAGGCCGAACAGTTCAACCAGGCGGGACAGGCGCAGTTCAACGCCTTCAGACCTGGCACGGGCTTCCAGGGCGGCGATTTGATCCAGGGCGGCTTGCAGCGCGCGTTCATAGGCTTGCGCGGTTTCAGCGGGCAGAGCAGGCGGGTCAATCAGGTCATACGGTTGGATCTGGCCATCCAACAGGGCGTCGACCTCCTCATCCGAGATATACATGCCGCGCAGTTCATCTTCCGAGCCGCGGCCGGAGCTGAGCCGGAAGCGCAGCACCTCGCGGCGGATGAGCAGATCCAGGCGCGCAAGGCAGGCCAGGGAGTAGGCTACCGAAAGGGAATGCAATGGGGCAATGAGCTGCTGCACCAGGTTGAGGTCCTTGTCTCGCATTCTGATGTTTTCAGGTTTTGTCCCAAAAACGCACCGGTAAAGGGCCAATCAAGCGACCATTACGGACCGCGAAGGTCGATTATAAAACCGACAAAATATATCTAAGTTAACTATACACGTTATATGAAAAAAATTCAACCGCAAGCGCAATTTGAAGCGGACCACGGCCGGTTCAGCGCGTTTCAAATTGGTTACAAAGTACGGGTTTGACCGCCGTCGATATCCAGCAGCGCGCCCTGGATATAGGCTGCCAGCGGGGAAGACAGGAAGGCAACCACATGAGCAATTTCCTCTGGAGCGCCAAAGCGGGCGATGCCCATCCCCCTGGCCATCAGTTCGGCCGCTTCCAGCGTATTGACGTTGCGTTCATCCGCGAAGGCCGCGATCCGTTTCTGCAATCTTTCGGTATGGATCGAGCCGGGGTTGATCGCGTTGACGCGCACGCCATCCCTGACGCCGCGGTCGGCAAGCGATTTGGTCAGGTTGAGTAAAGCCGCGTTGACCGACCCGCCGATGCTGAACTCGGCGCTGGCGGTCCGCCCGCCAATCCCGGCAATGTTAACGATGGCGCCCTGGCTGGAGGCAAGCCAGGGCCAGGCGGCGCGGCAGCAGCGCATCGCGCCAAAGAACTTGAGCGCAAAACCGTCTTGCCAGTCTTCATCGCCAAAAGCCAGGAAGTCACCGCGTTTGGCCGCCCCGGCGTTGTTGACCAGCAGGTCGATCTGGCCGAAATGGGCCTGGGTTGCCGCGACGAACGCGGCCGGGGCGGCGGGGTCGCGCAGGTCGGCCGGGTAGACCAGGCAGTCGGTGGACAGGCTGTGCGCCAGCTGTTCCAGCAGGTCGCCGGAACGCGCGGCGAGGGCCAGGCGCATACCATGCGACGCGAGTTCGACCGCGATCGCACGGCCAATCCCCCGGCTGGCGCCGGTGACGATGGCGACTTTACCCTGCAGCTGTAAATCCATTGAAGCCTCCTTGTTAGGTGTTTTCACAATAAAGAAGAAGTTGTTTGCGGATTGCGGACTTGGACCGCCATTTGCAAAACTTACGCCTGCTGGGATGGATGGTACCAGGAAATATAGAAAACCGTATAATGAAGATATCCAGTGTGAAAGGCAAGGACTGCTTTATGGCACTGCAGCCTGGACAATCGATCGGGCGCTATCACATCCTGGCTCCTTTGGGCGAGGGCGGGATGGCGCTGGTTTACCGGGCGTACGATACCCGCCTGGAATGTGATGTGGCCGTCAAGCTGATCCGGTTGGAGGGAATGCCGGATGAACTGGCCAGAAACGCGCTGAGGCGCTTTGACCGCGAGGCGAAAACTTTGGCGCGCCTGACCCACGCGCACATTGTGAAGATCACGGACTACGGCGAGTACCTGGGCCAGCCTTACCTGGTGATGCCATTCTATCCAAGGGGAACGTTGAAGCAGCTGACCGGTGCGCGTATGCCGCTGCGCCGGGCGGCACTGCTGCTGGCGCAGGTGGCCAGGGCGCTCGAATACGCGCACGGACAAGGCGTGCTTCACCGGGATGTTAAACCCGCCAATATTTTAATGACCCAGGACGGCCAGCCAATGCTGACGGATTTTGGGGTGGCCAAACTGCTGGAAGCGGGGCCAGGGCAGACCTTGACTGGGGAGGGGGTCGGGGTTGGCACGCCGGAGTACATGGCTCCCGAGCAAGCAGCCGGAGGGGCGCTGGACGGGCGCACGGATGTGTATGCGCTGGGGGTGGTCTTTTACGAACTGGTCACCGGGCGCAAACCCTTTATCGCGGATACGCCGGTGGCGGTGATCCTCAAACACCTGTCTGACCCGCTGCCGCCGCCGCGCGAGCTGGCGCCGGATCTGCCAGCCGAGGCGGAGCGGGTGATCATCTGTGCGCTGGCCAAGAAGCCCGAAGACCGCTTTCCCGATATGCGCGCCTTTGCAATGGCGCTGGAGGCGCTCGCTGAGCTAGCAGCCCCCGCTGCATCCGAACTGGGCCGGGCCAGGCGGCGCAATTATCCGCGCAAGCCTGGCAGTTTGCCGCCGCGGACTGCGCCGGTTGTGCATGGGATGTCTGATGAGCCAGATGCTGCCCAATTGACCGGAGCGAACAGGCTGGACAGTTTAGAAAACGAAGAAATATCCGAGACAGATAGGCGAGACTGGCAGAATAGGGTATTGAAATGGATGATGGCAGCCGCCATTCTGGCGGCCGTCACTCTGGCAGGGCTGGCCGCCGCGCGATTCTGGCCAGTACCTGGCGATAATTCCGTGGGGATTGCGCCGAGCGTTACGATCGCCGCGCCTACCAAGCAACCGGCTGGATTGAATCCTGGCGTGGATCTTGAGCTGCATGAAGGGAGCAACGCGGCGCG
>Ga0172369_10006886_pt1 | contig 13380 bp, 11 predicted proteins | sample LakKiv25m_FD_114539 | JGI IMG/M metagenome (GOLD analysis project Ga0172369, IMG submission 114539) | Freshwater microbial communities from Kabuno Bay, South-Kivu, Congo - kab_022012_11.25m | ecosystem: Environmental > Aquatic > Freshwater > Lake | place: Democratic Republic of the Congo... | reverse complement strand
ATTTAATCTCGGAACAGATACTATAGCCGCTAATTTAGTCCAAGATTGCCTTAAGCAGGGAGTAAAGATAGTCCTTTTAGTTCCCCGTGGACAATATCCTACTATAGAAAGATTAGCTTGGCCACTGCGTAGTCACAGTCAATACCTGGAATTATTAAAAGACTTCCAAAGCGGTAAAATAGTACGACAAGATGGAAACAAATATACCGAATATTCAAAATATACCTTAGGCCTTGCTGCAGTCTTAAATAGTCAATACCAAGGAAGATTTCTCTATCCCATGAATAACCTCAACGAAGCATTGAAGATCATCAAGAATTCCAGTCAGACTATAATCAAGAAATTCATTCCTGCTAATGTCTATATTGATATCTATGGCAACGATGGCAAGATCATTGAAAAAAAGAGGTATGAAATCAAAGTAGACGAGGAAGAATACAATAAAATACAGGAATTTGAAAACCCGGATGAAACCACTTCAGATTTAGGCAGTTATGTAGCTCCGCAATCTTTTACCCTCAACCTAGAGGGTATGGATATCGCAGCCGCCCAACAGGCAATCAAGGACTTAAACAGCGTACCTGCGGAAGATAGGCAAGTTGCCTTAGAGATATTAAGATACGCGCAGGAAGGATCCCTAAAAGAAATTATTTTGACGGAAGGTAATGACCGTTTATTTATTGACGGGACTGAAGGCAATGAAATAGGGCAGATTCCTCTTTCTACGCCCCAGCAAGGAGGCGCTCATCGGCTTGCCCTGATTAACTTGCTTTTATTAGCAGCACTTAGACGCAATAGGCATAAGAAAGAAGGGGCAGCGCCTGTGGAAGAAGGTATGCCTGGAGGGCAGAATTCAGCATCGGACAAAGGCGGTATTGATTTTAGGGCCCTGCCTGTGATTACCCAATCCGTCATTAATATAACCACGAGCGCCGAAAGTTTATCTTATGAAAAGTTGGCATCTGTTGACCTCGATAAAGAAATAGGCGAGCTCCAGAGGATAGTACGTGCCGGCATCATCCCTTCGACAGAGCGTATCAAAGATTATCTTAAGGTTTCTTCGGTTAAGGGCGACTTAGAACAGGATATCGAGAAAGTGACCTTCTGTATATTAGAAATCTTGAAGATGGAAGAGAGTAGTTATTTAGCAACCGACCCGGCGTTAGAAGATATATTGGCCGTGTTTGATTCGCAACTTACCCCGCAAGAATTAAGATCCGTTTTTTTCGGCATACCCCTACCAGTCTAAAGATAAGCGCCATTTTTTATCCAAAGACTTATACCCTCTTGGAGCGCACATTTTTATATCTTCGGAAGCTGAACTCAATAATGAAGTTTCTTCGTACGGTTTCGACCTTCTAGAGAGTAGAATTGACTCCAAGCGTCCCGAATACCGGTTTTCTATACTGCGGGAAACAATAACAACCCGAAGGTAGAAATACCGATTCAGTCACTATTATAAAAGATGTATTGTCACGGCTATACTGTTAAAAATCGATCCGTCTGGCTTACGAAAAGGTCTTAGCTATCTTTTTAGATTATGCGAACCGTTTATCTAAGCCTCTGTATTGCACTGCCTCTGAGATATGTTCTGTGCGAATAGTTTCCGCTCCGGCTAAATCCGCAATGGTGCGGGAAACCTTCAATATTTTATCATACGCCCGGGCGCTCAAATTAAGCTCGCTCATCGCTATCTTTAACAGCCCATCCTCTTCTTTTCCCAGAGCACAGAACCTTCTTATCTGTTTATGGCTCATCTGGGCATTGCACATAATGTCTTCGGTTTTTCCGTCACAGATCGTAGCGGGTCCGCCAAGAATTTTGGCGGAAAACCTCTCCCTTTGGATTTCACGCGCTTTATTCACCCTTTCTTTAATTTGCGCTGAACTCTCAGAGGGTAGATTTTCGCTTAATTCCTGATAACGAACAGCTGGTACTTCGATGTGGATATCTATCCTATCTAACAAAGGACCCGATATTTTAGAGCGGTATTTATAAACCTCATTCGTCGAGCACCTGCAGGAAGATTTAAGGTCGTAATAGTGTCCGCACTTGCAGGGGTTCATAGCTGCAACTAAAATGAAGGATGCCGGGAACAGGCAGGAACGCATTGCCCGGGATATGCTTATAAACCCATCCTCCAGCGGTTGCCTAAGCGCTTCTAAAGCATTACTCTGGAATTCGGGAAATTCATCCAGAAAGAGTACGCCTCGGTGTGCTAGGCTTATCTCTCCTGGTTTAGGATTGGGGCCTCCGCCGACCAAAGCGATATCAGAAATTGTATGGTGCGGATTGCGGAATGGTCTGGTGGCGATAAATCCGTCTTTAAGCGGCAAGGTTCCCAATACTGAATGTATTGTTGTTACTTCTAAAGATTCTTCTATGGTGAGATCGGGCATGATGCTGGGAATGCGTTTCGCCAGCATTGTTTTACCGCTGCCAGGTGGCCCGATCATCAGGATATTGTGGCCTCCGGCAACTGCTACCTCTAGGGCTCTTTTAGCCAGATACTGGCCTTTGATTTCTGAAAAATCCAGAGGGTAATGGCTGCATTTCTGGAATAATCCTTTTAAGTCTAACTTATAAGGCTTGATCATATCCCGGTTATTCAGAAACTCTACGGTTTCCTTTAATGTCCTCAATGGCCAGACATTGATATCTCTGGCTATGCTTGCCTCTCTGGCATTAGGATAAGGCACAATTATATTTTTTGCTTCTGATTTTAATATGGCTAAGCTGATCGGCAGGATCCCCCGCGTTCTGCGTAAGGAGCCGTCTAGGGCCAATTCGCCGAGTATAAAATACTCTTTTAAACTTTGGCTATTGATCTGCTGGGTGGCTGCTAGTATCCCTAAAGCCATAGCCAGGTCTAGCCCCGTACCTTCTTTTTTGGTATCCGAAGGCACCAGGTTGATGGTTATCCTTTGCGCGGGCCACTGGAACCCCGAATTTTTGATTGCCGACTTAATACGCTCTTTGCTTTCTTTTATGGCAGTATCCGCCAGTCCGACTATGTTGATTGCCGGTAGCCCTCTTGTAACATCTACTTCTATTTCAATAAGGTAGGCCTCGATACCCAGTAAACCAAAACTAAAAACTTTAGCCAACATTAGCTTATCCTCCTTCCCAGGCAGTTATGTTATTAGTTTGCAAAGATGATCTAAATCAACCATTGTTTCTCTAACGCCTCAACTATAATAGACGCCTCAAAACAGTAAATCTAACCTTAATTAATCGATTGCTTTCTTAAAAGATTCGTATATAATACTCCCGGATGAACGTCTGTTATCAGGTCTGGTTAACAACTCAAAAAACTTATGATTAAAATACGCGGCTTAGCTTTGGCTATAACCCTAAGCCTTTCTTTCGCTATACTTACCTGTTTTGTCTCCAATAATTTACATGTCCGCTTTAAGAATCGTCCCCTGACCATAGATCAACAATTGGCCCTTTTAAAAGGAGAATCCTGGTACTGTATCAATAACCTTATTTATTCTCCTTATTGGCAGAACCGCATTCTTTTCCCCAGCCTTTTATACGGGGTTAGTAAAATCCGTTTTTTTACTGTTAGTCAATGGTACCTTATCCTCAGGCTAGTTACGGCTTTTCTCGCCTTTCTTATCTTCTGGTATTTAATGGTAAGCCCTGGGAAAACCGGCTATAAAACAACCGGCTTTGCTCTGGGCCTATTAGCTTACGAGTTAATATTTACTTTCAACTACGGGATGGAGTTTCCCACGGATTTTTTGGATGTTATTTTCATCTCCTTATTTCTATGGGCTGCGTTAAGCCGTAACCGGATAATGTTATTAATAACGGCAATCTTCGCAGCGACTAACCGCGAATCCTCTGCGTTTGCCGGCTTAATCTGGATTGCGCTTTATGGTTTAGATTCCCAGCGTAAGCTACGCCTGACGGAAATTCTTTTTGGCGTTTTGCTATCTTTGGCTAGTTACGCTACTATAGTCGGATTACGATTTTTAATCGGCCAAGAGAAGATAGTCAGCCAACAACTCTTAACCGGCTGGCCGGATCTGGTATCCCATTGGAGGGAGTTTATCGCTCAACCTAATTATAACTCCTGGCCGGTTCTCTGGTTGCCGATAGTAACTCCGATTTTCCTGTGGATTTGGGGAAATCGCACTTTTTTATCGCCACAACATAAAAGGCTATTAGCCGTTGCCGCGCTGATAACCTGCATCACTTTTATCTTTGGTACACTTAGTGAACCGCGCACATTTATGCCCTCCTTTGTCATATTCATCTTTGTGGCTGCCTTAGCTGAGGCAGGCTCAAGATTAAATCCGCGTAATAGCCTTTAAAGTAAAACACGATTATTAATATATCTATTTTTATTGCAAAGAGATACGTCTCTAAAAACAAAAGCAAAATTTTTTTAAAACTAATGGTAATACTTGCGGCAATCAAGTTTTTGACTTTGAGCAAAAGGGTGTATATTAAGCTAATTTTTACCTAAAGTACCTGCTTGGGGGCCAAGTTTTTTAAAGAATAAAAAACTTGCTTTTTATAACTCTCACTATATAATATATTGCTATGGATCAAGCCAGGATGAAGAATTTTAAATTTATTTCTGCTATTTTCTTGATCGGCATCACTATGTTTAGCCTATTTAGGTATATTATTATATTGAAAGAGCGAAGTAGCCTCTTAGCTGCCTTGGAGCAGGAGAAAAAACAGGTGGTATCTTTAGAGAGCGAAAAACAAGGTCTCGCACTAAAGCTCGAACAGGAGAAGGCCAGAGAAGAGAAAATCCTCCAGGAAAATACCGCGCTTGGCCAGAAATTAAAACTGAGCCAAGAAAAGATAGCTAAGCTAAACACAGGCTTGGGGTTAGCTAAGACCAGGATTAGGCAGTTAAATTCCCGGGCCTCTATCTTAAAATCAGAAAATATAGCCCTTAGAGAAGAGGAAATAAATCTTAAATCCCAATTAGACCAGATCAGCCAGGAAAATAATGATCTTAAGGCCAAATTTAGCCCGATTACTAAATTTAAGAAGGTTTTTGGGGGATTAAAAACCCAGGCGCATAGGAAGGCGGATAACAAGGATAAGGAGGGGAATCGTGGGTTTCTGGTCAAAGACGGGCAGTCTACCGGTGTCAATACGGTCAAGATAGAGGTTAAGCCAGCCCCAGCCCCATAAACGATGAACGAGATCTTTATCGAGCTAATCAGAAACAAGATTTTCATGACTACGCTTTCTGCCTGGATCATCGCTCAGTTGATTAAGGTTAGTATCGGGGTGGCCCGGGAGAAAAGATTTGATTTTCGCTGGTTTATCGGTACCGGGGGGATGCCTTCCAGTCATGCTGCCGGCGCCTCCTGTCTTGCCGCAGCTATTGGTTTTGAATATAGTTTTAGCAGTATCTATTTTGCCTTGGCTGCTTCATTTGCACTGGTAGTGATGTTTGATGCCCAGGGGGTGCGTCGTTCGACCGGAAGGCAGGCGCGCATCTTGAATAAGGTGATGGAGGATATTTACTGGCAGGGGAGGATTAAGGAAAATCGCTTACGCGAACTTGTCGGGCATACACCTGTGGAGGTTATCGCCGGATTTATATTGGGCATTCTAATCGCTTTTATTGCGCGTTAAAAGGAGGTTTTAGTGAATAGGAGATTGTTGTTGATTTTCGCAGTAGTTTTCTTAGTAATTGCAATTGCCGTATTTATTTTTAAGAAGAATAATGTTACCCTGACCAGGGTAAGTAAGGTTGCTTCTGCCTCAACGCTTTCCGTGCAGGCCCAGGAGTTGGAGAAGAAGGGCGAATTACTCAATGCAAAAATTATCTACCAGAGATTACTCAATGAATTCCCCAATTCGCACGAGATCGTTAATTGGCAGAAGAAGGCAGAAGATTTGAATATTAAATTATTATTCTCTCCGATTGTTACCCCCGGCAGCACGCTCTATGATATAAGACCGGGAGATACCCTGGTTAAGATCGCTAAAGAATTTAAAACCACTCCGGACTTGATTATGAAGAGCAACAATTTGACTAACGATAAGATTATGCCGGGTAGAAAAATCAAGGTTTGGAATACCCCTTTTAGTATCGTGGTGGATAAATCCCAGAATACACTTGTCCTCAAAACCGAGGAGGAGATTGTCAAGACCTATATAGTTTCGACCGGGGCTAATAATTGTACGCCCGTCGGAAATTATAAGATTATCAATAAGCTTCCTACGCCCACCTGGTTTAAGGCCGGAGTAGTTATCCCCGGGAATAGTCCGGATAATATTCTTGGTTCTCGCTGGCTGGGCTTTGATCTAGCCGGGTATGGTATACACGGCACCGTAGACCCACAAAGCCTGGGAAAACAGGTCACCCAGGGCTGCGTGCGCATGTCTAATAGCGAAGTTGAAGAATTATATACCATCGTGCCCACAGGCACAGAAGTAACCATAATCGATTAGCCCCCTTTAGAGCATGAGTGGAATGGATTTTGAAAAACCTATTATTGAATTGGAAAAGAAAATCCAGGAACTGAAGAATTTTATTTCAGCCAAAAAGATCGATCTCAGCTCCGAAGTTAAGCGGTTAGAGGATAAGTTGGATCATCTCAAAAAAGACACCTATGGCAATCTTACTGCTTGGCAGAAAGTCCAGCTTGCCCGGCATCCCCAGAGGCCCTATACCCTAGACTATATTAGCCTGATTATGTCTGGTTTTATCGAGCTGCACGGGGATAGGAGCTTTTCCGACGATAAGGCCCTGGTCGGAGGATTCGCCAAATTAGATAACCAAAGAATTATGGTGATGGGCCATCAGAAGGGTAGGGATACCAAAGAAAGCTTGAAGCGCAATTTCGGCTGTGCGCATCCCGAAGGTTACCGCAAGGCGTTACGCCTGATGCAGATAGCGGAAAAATTCTCTTTACCCATTGTGGTATTCATCGACACCCCGGGGGCTTATCCTGGCGTCGGCGCAGAAGAGCGTGGCCAAGCCCAGGCCATTGCTTTTAACTTAAGAGAAATGGTGAATATCGCCGTGCCGATTATCGCTATCATTATCGGGGAGGGCGGTTCAGGGGGAGCGTTAGGGGTGGGCATTGCGGATAAAGTAGAAGTTTTAGCCAATGCCTATTATTCCGTGATTTCTCCGGAGGGTTGCGCAGCGATATTATGGAAAGAAGGCGCTAAGGCCCCGGAAGCCGCAGAAGTACTCAAATTAACAGCACAAGATTTGTTGAGGATGGGGATTATAGACGAGATCATCCCGGAACCTTTAGGGGGGGCGCACCGCGATCCGGAAAAGATGGCAATGATATTAAAGGAGTCAATTCATAAAAATCTCAAGGAGCTACAGGCTTTAAACATTAAAGAGCTATTGGACTCAAGGTATAAAAAATTCAGGAGAATAGGGGTATTGGGATGATTGAGCAGGAGCTGATATTATTGGGTCTACTCAAAGAAAGCCCTAAGCACGGTTATGAGATAAAGAGAAAGATCAAGGAGATCCTTTCTCTCTTTGCCGGGGTTGACCTAAAGTCCATTTATTATCCCTTGGGTATCCTAGAGAAAAAAGGCCTGATTACCAAGCGTAAAAGCAAGTTAGGCAGAAGGCCGGAACGCTTAGTTTATAAATTAACCCCCCGAGGCAGCAGCCGGTTCAATGAGCTGCTTAATAAAAGTTTCCTAAATTTTAAACGGCCGCAATTCAGCTTAGATTTAAGTCTATACTTTTTGCCTTACGCTAAATCCGGTATTGCCCGGCGCCGGCTCCGGGGCAGGATTTTCATACTTAATAAGCTTTCCCGGGAATTAAGGCAATTGCTTATCCTGCAGCGTAAAAATCCGGTTCCTGTATCTTCCCTGCGTATTATCGAGCATAACCTGCAGATGATGGAAACCGAGACCAAATTCCTCGCCAGGTTGATACAATATCTTTAATCAGTAATAACCGCTAAAATTATGAAAAAACTGTACTATATAAATATAGTAATTTTTCTAGCTTCCTTCTTATTATTTCAGATAGAGTTAATTATATCCAAGATTTTTTTACCTAAATTTGGGGGGAGTTACTTAGTCTGGGGCGCTTGTGTTGTATTCTTCCAAAGCATACTTTTAATCGGGTATTTATATTCCCATTTTGTGACTAAAAAATTCAGGATAGGCGCTTATCGCTATCCGCATTTGGTATTACTGTTATTACCGCTTTTATTTTTTCCCGGCAGGGCTTTGCCAGAGGTAACACTACATCAGGATATAGCAATGGTCTTGGATATTTTCTGGCAGTTGTTATTCAGTATCGGTTTGGTTTTCTTTGTTTTATCTACAACCAGTATTATTTTTCAGAGTTGGTTAGCAGAATCGGAATTATCTGAAAAAACCAATCCCTACATACTATACGCTGTTTCTAATCTAGGTTCATTCCTGGCTTTGTTAAGCTATCCCTTTTTTTTCGAAGCTAAATTTAACCTAACTACCCAATTAAATATCTGGAGATTTGGCTATTGTTTCCTTCTGATTTGTCATGTAATAGTATTTAATACTGTAAGGGTTATCCAGGATAAAAGTGAATTAAATTCCTCCTCTCTGGAAGGTCCTGGGGGGAAAGATATAATCCGCTGGTTTTTATTAGGGGCTGCTGGCATAATCGCCTTTTTATCAGTAACGAATATTATCACCTACGAGATAACCCCTGCTCCCCTGTTATGGATTATACCGCTGTGCGTGTATCTTTTATCGTTTGTTTTTAATTTTAAGGCTCACCCATTTTGTCCGGGATGGATCAAGAATAATTTTCATCTGGTTACTGCTTTTGGCCTGGTACTCTTCTTTTTGACCCAAAAGAGATTTTTCCCTTTCATTATTGAGATAATTGCCTACACGGTTTTCTTGTTTCTGGCCTGCATGTTTTGCCAAAATGAACTGGCGTTAAGTAAGCCTAAAGATACCAAAGGATTAACTTTATTTTATCTGACTATTGCCAGCGGAAGTTTTTTCGGAGGGGTTGTGGTCACTTGGATCGCCCCACTGATATTTACATTACCCATCGAATACTTGTTTTGCTTCTTGACCATCTATCTGGCTATGGTATTCGGGGATAGAAATCCCAGGGTTACTTTAGCTGATATCCGTTTTATTTCTTACGCACTCTTTATCATAATCCTTTGGCCAACAGTTTTCACCAGGTATAATATTTTTGGGTTAATTATACTTTTTTTACTAATGAAAACTATCTATGCGAGATTTCAGGGGAAGAGATTAGTTTTATGTTTAAGCGTATTATCGGTGATTATCTTAGCCCCCAGCGTTAATTTTCTTTGGTCGGCAGACGAATATATCTATACTAAACGCAATTATTACGGCATTTATAAGATATATGAAACTAAAAACATCCGATTTCTCATGAATGGCACTACCTTACATGGTGCTCAATATATTTCCGGAAAGAATAAACAGGAGCCATTGACTTATTATCATCATCAGACCCCCGTAGGCAAATTTATCGATAGCAATATTTTCGAGTTGCGTAATATAGGGATCGTTGGTTTAGGGGTGGGTACTTTGGCCTCTTACGGCAGGAAAGGGCAAACTATGGATTTTTTTGAATTAGACCCGGAGGTTTTTTATATTGCCGATAATTATTTTGAGTATTTAAAGCAAAGCTCAGCTAAAATAAATTATGTCTTTGGAGACGCCAGGATAATGATACAAAAAATGCCCGGACGCCATTATGATTTATTAGTTATTGATGCCTTTAGCGGTGATTCGGTTCCGATTCATCTTTTGACTACAGAAGCCATAATGGAATATAAAAAACATATTAAAGATGACGGCGTCATCCTATTCCACGTAAGTAACAGGTATCTTAATCTAGTGCCTGTCTTATTTAGTAACGCCAAACTGACAGGTGCTTACCCAAGTTTTAATTATAACCATGATTTACCTAAGGGCAAAAAAGAAGAGTTTCTGCGTTCGGTCTGGGTCGCTTTTACCTGGGATGGCCGGGCTCAGAAGAAATTACTTTCCGAGCTTAAATGGAAAGAAGAAGTTCAGGATGCAGGATCCGGCTATTTTAAGCCTTGGACCGATCAATACTCTAATATCCTCGCAGTATTTAAGCTGCAACAATTCTTAGACGGCCTAAGAGAATTCCGCCCCTTTTACTGGTAGAATCTTACTTGACAAAATACCGTTTATAGGTTAAGCTTTATATGGTTAATAATTAATATGGTTAATAATTAAGGAGATTAACTATGCCAGAGATATCCCTATCCGAGTTCGCCGAGAACTTAAATAAGATAATGCCGGTTTTAATGAAGGAGTTTGCCCGCAGGCAGGCCAACGAGTTATATAAAGGCAAGATTACCCTGCCTCAGTTTTTGATCCTAGAGTTTTTACAGCAGGAAGGTATATCAAAAATGGTCACCCTTGCCCGCGTTATGCAGGTAACTACAGCAGCAATGACCGGGATGGTCAACCGGCTGGTTAAGTACGGCTACGTCAGCAGGATTTACGACCCTCTTGATAGGCGGATAATCAAGGTGAAGTTAACCGCAAGCGGCAGTACGTTATTAAAGAGGACAAACCAGCAACGCCGGCAGATGGTCATTAAAATATTCGGCCAGATATCCGCAGCTGACCGCCAGGATTACCTGCGCATACTGACGCAGATAAAAGAGATATTAAGTGAGGACATAAGTTATGGAGCAAAATATTAAGAATAATTAGCGACATAACTTATATGTCCGAACTTATCCCCCTTCTTGCTTTCGCAAGAAAGCAGGGGGGATTAATTCGCCCAAACAACTTACGTTCACTTTGTTCCGTAAGTTGTGGGCTCATTAAAATGAGAAAGTCACTGCTATTGTTTATCGTATTTATCCTAGCCTGTCCGGCGGTAATTAAGGCAGAAGAGGTTCCCCTGACCCTTAGTGAAGCGGTATTGATAGCCCTGCGGGACAACCGCGAGATTTTACTGAAAGCAGAAGACCTGAAAAAGGCAAAATCCAAGATCTCCGAGTCTGAATCTGAACTTTTTCCTACCCTTGATTTCACCGCCAGCTGGTTATATAACTTGGGGTATTATACCAAGGATTTCGCCCAGGTCGCTACCCAAGCTACGCTCAAGAAATACCTTTACAAAGGCGGCAAGATCATGAATACCATCAAATATAACGGGTATAATTTTGAGGTCAGCCAGGCTATATTAGATAAAACAAAATTGGAGACAATTTTAGACTTGAAAAAAGCCTTCTATACGCTTTTATTAGTTAAAGAGCTTAGCGCATTGAATAAGAATATTCTGCTTAATAGCCAGGAGCATGTCAATTTAGTGCGGGCTCGTTACGAAAACGGCCAGGCCTCGGAATCGGATATCTTGAATATCGAGGCCAGCCTGCAAAACGTAGAGCAGGCTTACCAAGACTCTCTGAATCAGGTGGAAGCCGCGCAAGTCCTCTTAAATAATCTGTTATATTTAGATAAAGATAGCCGTATCGTGCCGATAGCCGAATTTAATTATGCCCTTCAAGAAGTTGCCTATGACGAAGGATTCTTGAAGGCAATGAGCAGCCGGCCGGAAATCAGGCAGTACGAAGCCCAGATTAAGGCAGCCCAGAAAGCGGTTGAGATCAGCAAAGCAGGCTCCCGGCCGGAAATCTATGCCTCCTGGGATTATTATAGCCGTTCACACACAAGCGGGACTGCTTCTAAAAACTGGAACGACTACAATACGGCGGGTTTGACTGTCTCCTGGCCGATCTTTGACAGCTGGTCTACCAAGGCCAAGGTTGAGCAGGCGATCGTTGATTTAAAACAAACCCAGTTATTAAAAGAAAAAACTACCAGGGATATTATCTCGGAATTAAAGAATGCATATCTGGCTTTAAAAGACGCCATCGCTAAAATTAAAACCAGCGAAGCCGAGCTTAAAGTTTACAATGATTATCTCTCTAGCACAAAAGATAAGTACGCTCAGGGGATATCCAGCTCTCTTGAGCTTAGCGATGCCAAAGTAAAGTTTGCGGTTTCGGGTTTTAATCAGAAACAGGCGACCTATGATTATATCATTGCCAAGGAAAGTTTTGCCAAGGCCACAGGAGGCAGATTATGAGATTATCCGGAAAAATAACAAGCGCTCTTTTATTACCCTTTCTGGCGTTTAATTTATCCGCCTGCACAGGGGCTAAGCAAAAGTCTAAAGTTAAAGACGCTGTCCCCGTAAAGGTAATTAAGGTTGAAAACAGGCAGATGGATGAAGCCATAGAATATGTGGGTAATATTGTGGCTCAGGATGAGGCTGTGATTTATCCCAAGGTCAGCGGCAAGATTATTGAAAAAGTAAAAGAGGATGGCAGCCGGGTGGAAAAAGGGGAAACGATTGCCTATATCGATAGGGATGAGACAGGTCTTAAATTTGAAAAAGCTCCGGTGGAGAGTACCCTAACCGGTACCATTGGTCGGGTCTACGTGGATATCGGCCAGAACGTTACCAGTCAGACCCCCATCGCCCTGGTAGTCAATGCCGATAAAGTAAAAATAGACCTGGATGTACCCGAAATATACTTGCCTAGAGTCTCTTTAGGAGAGGAGGCAGTGATTTCTGTGGATGCCTATCCTGCCGAGGAATTTAAAGGGATAGTAACCAAGGTCAGCCCGGTGCTGGATCTGGCTACCCGTTCTGCTCCCGTAGAAATAAGCGTGGATAACCCCGAGCACCGCCTCAAATCTGGGATGTTTGCCAGGGTCAGGCTTATTCTAGAGAGGCGTCAGAACGTTCCGGCAATCCTTAAGGAAGCTATTATCGGTAAGGAGATTGAACCGTATGTCTTTGTGGTCAAGGACAACAAGGCCTATTTAAGAAAAATCACCTTAGGCATCCGGCAGGGCCCCGATTATGAGGTAAAGGGAGGCTTAAGAGAGGGAGAACAAGTTGTAATTATGGGCCAGCAAAGATTAAGCGACTCTAGTGAGGTGAAAATAGAGGAATAAAACTATGAACTTCCCCGAATTCGGCGTCAAGAAACCGGTTACCAACTTGATGATTTTCTCGGCGATTATCGTCCTGGCAGTATATAGCCTTAGCCGTTTGGGTATAGACAGTATGCCAGAGATTGAGCCGCCGGTAATATCAGTAATATCGGTATATGCCGGAGCAAGCCCCGAGGACGTAGAAGTAAAGGTAACCGAGCCACTGGAAAACCAGTTGGCCACTACTCCTGGCCTGGAGAAGATTACTTCTACTTCTTATGAGGGAATATCCGTAATATCTTTGAAGTTTATCTGGGGGACAAATCTGGATGCTGCCTCCAACGACGTGCGCGACCGCATTGACCTGGCTAAACCCTTACTTCCTGATATCCCCAATGAAATGGATAATCCTTTTATTTATAAGTTCAATACTGCCAACAT
>Ga0172369_10006883_pt1 | contig 13382 bp, 5 predicted proteins | sample LakKiv25m_FD_114539 | JGI IMG/M metagenome (GOLD analysis project Ga0172369, IMG submission 114539) | Freshwater microbial communities from Kabuno Bay, South-Kivu, Congo - kab_022012_11.25m | ecosystem: Environmental > Aquatic > Freshwater > Lake | place: Democratic Republic of the Congo... | reverse complement strand
GACCGGTCGCGATCATCTGGTCTCGTGTCGGCTCCAGACCAAGCTGCGCCAAATGCCTGCGGATCGCGTCGGACAATGACGTGTAGGCGAAACCGTTTTCTTGGAGAAACGCGGCGACCGTGCCCTTGCCGCCCGCATTGCGTCCTGTTAGGCCGATGATCATGCCGGTTCCGCTCCAGAACCTGTTGTGGCGCTGTCGCCGCCCAAGGCGCCCGCGGCCGTGGTGCCAACGATGCGCACGCTGGCGGACTCGCCGCCCTCCGAGGTCGCCACGAGTTCGCCGCCCACGACATAGGCCTTGCGCGGCACCATGGCAAGGCCGAGGCACCGGCCACCCGGCAGGACGACGGAAGTGCCCATGCGGCCACCGCGTTTTCCATCGGGCGTTCGCAGCGCCCAGCCCGCGTCCGGGCGCGTATCGCCAGACACGTCCACCCAGCACAAGTGGCGCCGCATCTGACCGCGGTAGGTCATCATCGCGATCGCTTCCTGCCCGAGATAACAGCCTTTTCGATAGCTGATCGCCGCGGCCAGGCCGGCTTCGAGCGGCGTGCTGCCGTCGTCGATGTCCAGGCCGAGCAACGGCACGCCAGCCAGGATGCGCAGCGCGTCTGCAGCAGCGTGGCAGCCGATCGCCGCTCCTTGGGCGACCAATGCGGTCACGACATCGCCCAGATCGTCGCGGCGCAGGGAAAGCAGCCATTCCGCCACGCCCGCGCCATGTGGGGCCCCTTCGCGCCCGCCTGTCATCTGCTGCCACAACACTACGTTTCGATTCGCGATCTCCACCTGACTTGCCAGACCGGCTTGCGGCACTGGCACCGGCAGACCTTGCAGCGCCGGCTGCGCTTCCGGCCCGACGAGTGCGACCAGTGCCAGATCCTCGTCCAGCGCGACTTCGACGTCGTCGGCAATGACGTAGCGATCCAAAGTCGTGGCCAGCAGTTCGCCTCGGGGGCGATCCGTCCACAGCACGACGCGCTCCGGCTCCAGGATCACGCAAAACGCAGCCTGCATGACGCCTTGGGCATCGCACAGCGCGGCTGGCCGCACCGACCAGGCGGCCAACGCCTTGACCTCCTGGGTCGTCATGGCGTGCAGCAGCTTGACGCGGTCGCGACCGCGCAGCGTGACGGCGACGCGGTCGTCGCGGCCGAACAGGGCGCAGTGCTCCAAGGCGGCGCTCAGCGCGCGAGCATCCCGCTCGGAAAGAAGGCGTGTCGGCATGCGTGTTTGTCCTAGTTCTGGAACTGTGTGGCGTTGGTCGCCCAGGAACGGCGTGCGCCAAACTCAAGGTCCATCGTGGCAAAGCCGTTGATCGATAGCCCCGGGATGTAGATGCGATTCACCGTCGCCACATAGCTGATCTGCGTGCTGACAGGGAAGACCTGGATGCCCTTGAGGCTTGCAAAATCAGGCAATTGCAGAGACGTCGTGTCCGGTGCGACGTACAGCCACCAGAAGGGAAAGTTGTTGCCGTCGAGGTGCACCAACGTGCAGGACGGTTGCGGACCCGGCGCCACCGACCATTCCACCCACATCGGCATGGGATTCAGCCCCATGCCGGGCTTGTTGATCGCCGGAATCGTCAAGAACGGCCCGAGCCACAGCCCCGGCTGACCCACCAGCACCGTCGATCCGTCCGGCAGCAGAGCGCCGGCCCGCGGCCGCAGGTCCAGCCGCTCTGGACTTTCGTTCGTGATACCAGCGGCATCCATGCGATGCACCCCGCCTTCGCGGTCGATCAGCAGCAGCGCGCCGTCCTGCAGCGCCAGGATCTGGCGCAGCGGCTGGAACGCCGGTGTCACCGTTCCCGCCGGCCAACCGCTTTGCCAGCCAGCCGAGCCCGAACGCTGCAGCAGCACCGGCCCATCGCCCGCCGGTGCGTCGCCGCCGATCCACAGCGTGCCGCTACTGTCTGCGGCAATTGCGTACAGATCTGCCGTGCTTTGCAACGTGTTGCTGGACTTCGGCGCGTTGCCGGTCAGGTCGATGTCGACGATCAGACCGCCATTGCCGACCGCCACTGCGCCCGTCGGCGTGCAGGCCACGGCGCGCAGTGTCGGGCCGCCCAGGCTCGCGCCGCTGACCTTCTCCCACACGCCGCTGCGGTTCGCCTCGATGCCGCCGCCGTTGCCCACGGCCACGCGGCCCATCGGTCCCTGGCACACCGCGTGGAGCGTGACCGCCAGCACGCCTTGCTCCTGGTTGACCGTGCTACCGAAAAGCCGCCGAATCAATCCATTTTCACCCACCATCGTCGCATCTGTCGGCGTTCCCGCGGCCGCCAGCACCTGCGCCGGCTGCGCGTACGGGTCGAGAATCGGCGGCAGATACAGCAATTTCGGATCCTGCGGCGTCCCGCGGTACAGCCGGCCGTTCTGCGCCACGATCAGCACCTGACCATCCGGTCCCGCGAGCACCGCATTCAGCATCTGGTCGATGCCGAGCGCGCTGTCCGTCGCCGCAGCGTCCGCCTTGCGAATTCGCAGGTTCGTGTTGCCCGGATCGACGACGTCCTCATGCAGCGTCGCAGTCACAGGCACCGTGTCCGTGCCGCCGAACTCCGCCCGGGCAAAGTAGGTGTAGGTGACATCCGTCAGATCTTTTGGCAAATCAATCGGCTGGTGCAGCAGGGCTACGTCGTCCGTCACGCCCGTCACGCCCGTCATGCCGCCTTGAGACAGGTAGTCTGCCAGCACGACGTAGCCATCCGACCCGAGGTTCAGCCAGGCCCCGACGCGCAGCGTGCCCCCGAAATTGCTGGGGAAATACTTCTGCGGATGATCCAGTCGCACCGCGAGCGTTCGAGTCAGGGGAATGTCCAAGCGGACATCTTGACCTTCCAATACTTGCGCCTCGATCGGAAACACGTGCCGGCGCACGCCGAGGACGGTCGGGACGAATTGGTTCGTTGCGGTTTCCACATAGCCGCCGACGCATTGGATGGCCAGTTCGTCGAGGCGGCTTGAGATCTCGAACTTTCCTGTCAGTTCATCAACTTCTGATGTGGGGTAGGGCAGGGCGGACGACAGTTGGCCTGCGGGCGGCGGACTGCTCGGGTCCGGATTGGGGGTGTCGATGTCGCGCACCGAGGTGGCACAGAACACTTTGCGGATGCCAATCGATGGTTTGCAGAACATCGCCCCCGGCTGGCCGATGTCGGAAAAGCAGCCAAAACCCTTGCCGCAGTCGTTGGCGCTCTTGCAGTGGCCGAGGCAGCGCTTGCCCGCCGCGCCGTTGTCGACGCAGGCAAAGGTCGCGCCGGTCACGGATGCGCCGGCGCAGTCCTTGTCGGTCGCACACGCATCGCAAGTCTTGTCGCCGAGATCGCCACTCTTCAAGCAGTTGGTAGGCGGCACCTGCAAGTACTTGTCGATGTCGAGCACGGTGCCGCGCAGCGTGGCTGCCAACTTCGGCGTGCCGGGGCCTCCGCCGCCATTGCCTTGAGACGGCGGCACGTAGGGAAACAGCAGCAACGTCGCGTTGCCCGCGTCGAAAGACACGATGGATGAAGCGGAAAAGCCAATCTTGGATGCGGATACGCTGATGTCGCCGATGATGTCAGGGCCCGAGAACACGATCTGGCCGGTCTTGTCCGTCAGTCCGCCATACTTCTGATAGAGCGCGTCGCCGGGCTGGCCCAGGTGCACGTACGCGGCCTCGATCGGTGCCTGGTTGTAGATGTTGAGCACGCTGACATTCAAGGTGCCGCCGAGCGTGGAACCCCATGTTCCGCCTTGAGAATTCGATGGGCTGTAGTAGCTGTAGCCATCGATCAGCGTGTCGCTGTCCTTGCCGTAAGCGACGCTGACTGCGACCGGGCCGGCGACGTGCGGTGGCGTCTTGACGCTGGCGTGCCCGCCGTCGGTGACGGAGATCGCGCTGGCCGACTTGCCATCGAACGCGACTTGCAGGCCCTTCTTGAAACCGGAGCCGTAGATCGTCACAAGCGAGCCGCCGCCGGTGGCGCCGCTGCCGGCAACCACCGCGTTGATGTGCAACTTGTCCGTGAACGTGAAGCCTTGAGGCAGGTAGCCCACCGCGCCGCCGCAAGTCACGGTGACGTCCGCGGTGCCGGCGGCGCCGGGTGGGGTCACAATCGAGAGCGCCTTGCCGTCGGCGGACGCAGACTTGACCTGCGCGCCGTAGGTTCCGATGCGCACGCTGCAATTGGCGTTCAGGCCTTTGCCGGTCAGTTGTGCTGCCGAGCCGCCGCCGCTCGGACCATTGTCCGGCGTCAATTTGGCCAGCGTGACTGGGTCGAAGTAACGAAATGCATTCGCAAGTTTGGATGTCGCGCCGCCTGCCGTGACTGAGATGTCCACGCTTCCAGCTGGGTGCGCGGGCGAATCGACCAGAAATTGCCCGTCATTCTCGCTGAACTGGACGCTCTTGCCGCCGAACTGCACCGACTCGAGCACGACGCCAGCGGGCAGCGACAGCAGCAACCGCACCGATGCGCCACCGGCCGTCGAACCGGTCGCAGGCACGGCGCCATACAAGGCCAGCGGATCGGCGGGATCGGCGTAGGCAAAGGCGGGAGAGAGCTTTCCATTGCCAAAGGGGCTCGTCCACAGCAGATCGGCAGGACCAGGCTGGGCATTCGGGTCCAAGGCGTGCAGGGCGGGCAATGTCGCGCCGCGCACGCTGCCGGCGGTTCCGGGCGCGAGATCGCTCAGCGCGCCATGGGCATACAGCGACGTCATGTTGCCAAGCGCGCTGCCATGCAGCGTCACCGAGCCGCCATCCCGGCCGACTGTCGACGGCGTGACGAAATCGATTTTCGGAACACGGCCATAGGTGAAGGGCATGGCCGCTTGGGTCAGGCCGCTGCCGTGTCGCACGGCCACCACGGCCTTGGCCAGATCGGCTGCCTCTGGCGACGCTGCCCCAGCCATCGGCGGTACGACCGCGACAAGTGTTGTCGAATCAAGCACTTGTGTGGACAGCGCCTCGGCGTAGCCGACGAGGACACGGTCGCCCGCCAAGAAACCGCTGCCGCGCAGCGTGATCTCGGTGCCGCCGGCCTGCGGACCCCACTGCGGTTCGAACCCATCAATGGTGACTTTGCCGATGTATGTCAATCCCTTGGCTAGAACAGACGGCGCGCCGCTGCCGTTCTGCACGCGCACGTCGACCTGGCCCGGCTGGCTGGCAGGTGGCGCCGTCACGAACAGGTGCGTGCTGCCGGCCAGGTACTGCACGGGCGCCTGGCTGGTCCCGATCCACACCTGGGTCGCGCTGCTGAATCCCTGGCCGGCAAGATCCAGATCGACGCCACCCTGCAACGGACTGCGGGCGGGTGTGATCGTCTTGAGTGCCAGCGGTTTTCGTGCCCCAGACAGGCCGTCGGCGCCGCCATCGCCGCGCCATGCATCGCCTGTGGGCTTGGCGTCCGTCCCATCGCGTGGTGATGTGCAGCCAGCGGCGGCGAGAGCCAGCGCGAGTACAAGGATCCTGACTGCCTGGCCCATCCCAATCACCTTTCGCGTCACGCTGCTTGCCGGCATCGGGCCATGATACACAGGCTGCCTCACCCTCGCCACAGCGGATCGCGGGCGCCCTGCCATGGTCACGGCTGGTCGACGCGCAGCGGCATCAGCGCCAGCGGTTGTCCAGTGGTGCCAAGGCCTTGCAGTTGCGCGGCGTCCAGCCATGGACCTGCCGCGGCACGCAGGGCCTGCAGCCACGCGGCATCGGCAGGTTGCAGCACCGCTGTGGCGGCCTCGACACCGATCGACGTGCGCAGCCGCTCCAGCAGGGTCGGCCGCGGCAGGAAACGCACGCCAACATCCCCGGGATCGTCCAGTTTCGCGACCCGCCGCGCCTCCGCCAACGCATCGAGCAAGCCACCGATGCGGTCGACGAGACCGTGGGTCAGGGCCTCATCGCCGAACCAGATGCGGCCTTCGGCCAGCGCCGGCAGAGAGGCGCGGTCGATCTTGCGCCGAGTCGCCACGCGATCGAGAAACAGGTCGTAATAGCGGCCAAGTGTGCGGTGCAGAACCTCTTCCTCCGCCTCGGTCCATGGGCGGTGCATGCTCAAGATGCTGTCATGCGGGCCGGCTCCGAAATGGTGGATGCCCAGATCCAGTTTCTCCCACAAGCCGCCGAGGGAGGGTTTGATCGCGAAAATGCCAATCGAACCCGTCACCGTCTCGCGATCCGCGAACACGGTGCCGGCGCCGAGCGCCGTCCAGTAGCCGCCGCTGGCAGCCACGGCACCCATGGACGCCAGGACTGGCTTGCGCTTGCCGGCCTTCAGCAGCGCATCGTACATCTGCTCGCTGCCGACGACCGTTCCGCCCGGCGAGTGGATGCGCGCCACGATCGCCTTGGTCGCCACGTCTTCGCTCGCCTGCTTGATCGCCGCGGCCATGTCGTCGCCGCCGATGGTGCGCCCCATCAGTGACGAACCGCCCTTGTGATCGGCGATGGAGCCATCGATTTCCACTACGGTCACAATCGGTTGCACGCCCCATTGCGCGCGTCGGACGGGCGGTTGGCGAAAGGCCCGCAGGGTCTCGTTGGCGCCCAGCAGCCCCCACTCCCGCAGTTGCGGCTCCAATCGGTCTTCGTTCGCCACCGCATCGATCAGGTGCGCCGACACCGCGTCCTCCGGAAAGACGGCACCCACTTCCAGCGCAGCCTCGAAGGCTCCTGGCGTCACTTCGCGACCAAGTGCGACGGCCGTCGTCACGGTCTGCCAGCGTCGCGTGACCGTGTGCTCGATCTGCTCATGCAACGCGTGCGAGGGTTCGCGCTGCGTCAGGCTCTCGGGGGCCCCCTTGTAGGCCCCGTAACGCAGCGCCTGGACGGTGACGCCAATCTTGGCAAGCGTATCGTGCAACCCTACGAAATCGGCGCCGATTCCATGAACGGCCAGTGCGCCACCCGGCGGCATGAGGATGCGGTCGCAGGCCGACGCGACGACGAGCCCGCGCGTCGTGATCTGCGCGGCGTACCACACGACGTGCTTGTGGGAATGGCGCAGATGCGTCACTGCGGCGCGCAACTCCTCCGCTTGTGCCCAATCCGGGTCGAATTCATCGGCGCGCAGCACAACGAGGTGGGTGCCTGATGCGCGACTGACGCGCTCCAATTCGAGAAGGAGTGCACTGAAGTGTTGCCCTTTGCCGCCATCGTGCTCGCCTGGCGTGCCTTTGAGCTGGACCGTGACAGCTGCGTCGCCCGCGCGGAGCAGCGAATGCGGTGCGTCGCTCGACAGCCGCACACCGCCCGACAAGCCTGTGTTGTCATCGCCGAACGCGTTGCGATCCGAGTGCGCCGCGATGTCGGCACCCCACCTGCCAAAGCCCAGCCGCAGCATCAGCGTGGTGCGCCGATCGTGCAGGGCCTCGCTCGTCGTTGCGCCCACGGGTTTGAAGTCGACGTGTTCCAGCAACAGGGTCACACCGTTCATCACGCGGCCCGCAATGTTGGCGCGCAGCGTGCCGATGTTGCCGCCTGCAGGCCAGTCGATGTCGGCGGCGAGGGTGATGCGGTCGGTTCCGAGGGGGCGCAGCGCCAAGCCCCAGGTCCAATGCGTGGTCAGGATGTCGGCGGTGCTGCCGCTGCCGTCGTGCAATCCGGCGGCCCGCATGCCGACCGAGAACCAGCGCGCTGGTCGCAACAATACGCCGATATCCCAAGCGTTCAGATCGCCGCCGCCCTCGAGCGCGTGCCAACGCGTCGTGGCGCCGATGCGCACGCGTTCGCCCAAGGCCAGGCCAGCGCCCAGCGACAGGCGCGAACGCGCATACCATTCGGGATCCTGTCCGGATCGCAAACGATCTTCGGCATGCTCAAGCGATGCGCCCAGACCGAGCGCGCCGAGCGGAGCAGACAGGAACGCGCCCCAGCCCGTGCCGCGGCTGGCGCCGACGCGCACGCCACCCGCGTTGAAGTGCAGGCGGCCATCGACGCCTGCGGGCTCGGCCAACCCCGCAGGATTGCAGCTGAGCGACAAAGCGCCGTCGGGATTGGCCACCGTCTCGCCGGGCAAGAACAGCTTGCCTTCGATCGGCGCTGCCGCGGCGGTCGTGGCGACGCCGCAAAGGCCGGCGGCAAGTGCCGAGGCTAGCAGGAGAAATCTAGAACGATGTGAAGCGACTCGGGTCACCGGGCACCTCCCTGGAGTCTGGGCGCCGCAAGGATAGCACTGCCGCGCTGACAGGGTCGCCAGAAATGAAACCAACCGGCGGGTGCCCGCGGGCAGGCCCGCAAGCGAAATCCATCGCAGTGATTCTGCGACGCTTCTCAGCGAATGTGCGTGAACTGCATGACTTTGAAGCTGTCCGGCGCCGTGCGCCGCAGCAGCACGCGGAACGAAGTCACGCCCGAACACGTCAGCGACACCTTGAACAGATCCTCAGCCGGCGCTACATTGTACATCGTGCAGGCCAGCGCCTTCTTGCCGACCCGCGAGGTGCGCAGCGCTTCGGCGTAATGCTTCTGCTGCGCGTCATCGAGCCGCAAGTAGGCGCCACCGTAGAGCTGGAACAGCGACGGAATCAGCGTCAACATTTCCGAGTGCACCTCGGCTGGGCCCAAATCTTTGACATAACGAGCCAATTCTCCGTCTTGCAGAGACTGACATGCCCCAGCCGAGGTGAGTTGGTCTTTGATGCGCAGCCTGGGCTGCGAGGACTGGATGTCGATCGCCACGTTGTCGTCGAACATGCTGCACACCCGCTCACCCTGTGCCTTCACGAAAGCATCCGAAAACGCGAGGAATGCGCGGGCCACTTCACTCGCCACCTTCGGGTCGAAGTCGCCGTGTTGGGGTGGCGCTGCGGGGACGGGTGCTGGCCTGGGTTCCGGTTTCGGTTCCGGTTTCGGTTCCGGCTTGGGCTCGGCTCGAGGTTCAGGCCGCGCCTCGGGCTCCACCTGCGGCTCGGTCCCATGCTCCGGTGCAGACACCGGTTGTCGCACCGGCCGGCTGACAACGGCGTCGTCAATGATAATCTGAGGATGTTGATCAACCGGCTTGGGCTCGAGCGGCTGCGCAACCTTCGTGTCCGCCTTGGCACTCGACTTCGACGTCGACTTCGGTTCCGGCTTGGCCTGTCGTCCCTTGGGTTTTGCCGCGACCGGCGTCGGCTTCGGCGGCTCGGCAGCAGCCTCGGTCTTTGGCACGCCCGGCTCGAGGGGCGCTTCGGGCGTGCGCAGACACTGCGCCGTCCAGGTATGTTCCGCCGCGATCACCTTTTCATCGGAATACACGGGAACGCCGTTGTGCCCGATCGTCTTGTTGCGCTTGGTGATCTGGATCTCGCGCCGCTTCGATTGCACGTCCGCAACCGCGTCGCATCCGTAACGCAACGCGTGCGTCTTGAACACTTCTTCTGCCTCGACGCGGTTTGCCGGATCGCCGCGCGTCGTCGTCCGTAGGGTCCCGATGACTTCGACGGGTTGCGGCAGCTCGCTCGCCTGATCGACCAGGCGCACCGTCGCGCCGAGCGGCAGCGCCCGATACTTCTTCGCGTTTCCTGATCGCTCGAAGGCTGCAGCGCCACAGCCCGCAGCGACCAGGGCCAGCAGCGCCAGCCACGGCAACCGACCCGTCCTCCAGGTCTGCGAGTGCGTGCGGCCGTCCATCGTTCTCCTTTGCAATTGCGGCGTCGCGGGCAGATTGCGCGGCGGCGCCACGTCCGTCGCAGTGTCGCAGGTTCGCTGCTGCAACGGGGCCGGGAGCATGGAATCTCGCTTGCGCCAAGTCAACCGCCGTGACCGTCGTCGTGGTCTGCGCCGCACATGGATTGGCGTCGTCGCCGAGACCCGTTACAATGCCGCATCTTTTCCATCCCGGGAGTGGTCATGCCTCACGTCTTTGCCCGTCGCCGTCAACAGCTGATGGACGCTTACGGGCCCGGTTCGATCCTCATCGTGCCCGCGGCGCGCGAGCAGCAGCGCAACGCGGATGTCGACTACGCCTTCCGGCAGGACAGCGATTTCTACTACTTGACTGGTTTCGAGGAGCCGGACGCCATCCTGGTGCTCAGCCCCGGTCGTCAGGGCGAGCAGGTCGTGCTGTTCGTGCGCCCTCGTGACCGCGATGCAGAAACGTGGAATGGCCGGCGCGCTGGCGTGGAGGGCGCCGTCGACCGCTTCCACGCAGAAAAAGCCTATCCTGTCAGCGCATTCGAGATGGAACTGACGCGTCTCGTCGAGGGCACGCGCCAGGTCTGCTACACCTTCGGCCGGCATGCCACCCTCGACAGAATGGTGTTGCAGGCTGCCCAACGACACCGCGCGCAGCCGCGACTGGGTCTCGATGGGCCTGACTACTTCGCCGATCCGCTGGCTGTGCTCAGCGACATGCGCTTGTACAAGCAACCGAATGAAATCGAGGCGCTGCGGCGTGCCGCCGCGATCACCGCGCACGGTCACCATGAAGCGATGCGTATCGCGGCACCGGGCGCCGGCGAATGGGAAATCCAAGCGGCGCTCGAGTATGTCTTCCAAGCCTCCGGATCGCCGCGCGTCGGCTATGGCAGCATCGTGGCAGCGGGCGAGAACGCAACGATCCTGCACTACACGACCAACCGCGTGCGCGCAAAGGACGGCGATCTGGTGCTGATCGACGCCGGCGCGGAGGTGGATTTCCTGACCGCGGATGTCACGCGCGTCTTTCCCGTCTCAGGTCGCTTTTCGCCCGCCCAACGCGCCGTCTATGAAGTGGTGTTGGAAGCGGAACTGCGCGCCATCGCTGCGTGCCGCGTCGGCCGCGCCGCGCAGGAGGTGCACGACATCGCCGTGCGCACGCTCACCGAAGGCATGGTGACGCTGGGTCTTCTGAGCGGCAACGTGACCGATCTCATCGCCAGCGAAGCGTTCCGCCGCTACTACATGCACCGCACCAGCCACTGGCTCGGCATGGACGTGCACGACGTCGGCTGGTACCGGCAGGGCGGAGTCTGGCGCAACCTCGCACCCGGCATGGTGTTGACGATCGAGCCGGGCCTCTACATCGCAGCCGACGACGACGCAGCGCCCGAAGCCCTGCGCGGTATCGGCATTCGCATCGAGGATGACGTGCTGGTGACCGACGACGGGCCTGACGTCCTCACCGCACAATGCGTCAAGGATATCGCCGATATCGAGGCCATGGTCGCGAGCCGTCCGCGCCACGTGTCGCGCATCTCCGCGTAACTTGTTATTCGTCACCTCCGCGACTTTTTGCTGCCCAAAAAAACTGGACGAACTGGCATTCCGATCTACGTTCGCTCGATAGTCGCCCGTGTCGCCTGCGGCAGCCTCGCCGCGCACACCACGGGACGTCGGCGGGCGCCATGACCACGGGTTCCCTCAATCCGCCCAAGCCCTTCGGGCGCTTCAAGCTCACGGCCAAGATCGCTTCGGGCGGCATGGCGACGGTGTACCGCGCAGAAGTCGAGGCGGGGGATCCCCTGCAAGGCAAGCCGCTGGCCCTCAAGATCCTGCACGATCACCTGTCGGAAAACCCCGAGTTCATTCGCATGTTCAAGGACGAGGGCCGCATCGTCCAGCAGTTCGAGCACCCCAATGTCGTGCGCGTCTACGAGGTCGGCGAGTGTGACGGTGCGCAGTATCTGGCGATGGAGTTTGTGCAAGGGCGCGATCTGGCTCAATTGCTCAACGCCCATCGTTTGAACCGCCAGGTGATGACGTCCGCCGTCGCTTTCGAGGTGCTGCGCCAGGCGCTGACGGCGCTCAAGTACATCCACGGCTACAAGGGCCGCAACGGGCGCGTGCTGGGCATCGTGCACCGCGACATCAGCCCGCAGAACCTGCTGATCTCGCGTCAGCCGCAGGTCAAGCTGACGGATTTTGGCATCGCGCGTGGCGATCACCGCTCGGATCGCACGCGCACCGGCACCGTCAAAGGCAAGATGCACTACATGTCGCCCGAGCAGGCGCGCGGCGTGCGTGTCGATGCGCGGGCGGATCTCTACGCGCTGGGTGCGGTTGCCTACGAAATGCTGACCGGTCAGCCGCTGTTCGGGCCCGGCACGACCGAGGTGCTGCAGGCGCGCGCCGTGCGCGGCGAGATCGAATTCGGCCCCAAGTTCGAGCGTCTGGCGCCCGATGTGCAGGACTGGCTGCGCAAGGCGCTGTGCCGCGACGAAAGCCAGCGTTTCCACAGTGCCGATGCGATGCTGGCGGCGATGGAGCTGATGCCCAAGGCGTCGCGCTCGCTCTACAAGCCCGAGGCGTTGCTGCGCCTCATGGATCTGCCCGAGGCGCGCCGCAGCCGGCAGCGCGATCAGCGGCTGTTCATCAATGACGAGGAGAGCAGCGGGCGGCTGTCGTCGGGCGCCGTGCTGGCCCCCAAGCCGGTGACGCATACGAGCGCGCTGCCGCCGGGAAACCATACGGATCTGGGCCGTGAAGCGCGCATGCAGCGCTTGGGGCTGGGCCATACCGATAGCCGCATCGACTGGAATGCCGCCAGTTCCATCGACTTGAAGCCGGTGACCGGTGTGCGTCCGCCCAATGCCGATCTGGAGCGGGCGCGTCGTCGCAGCCAGGTCGGGCTGTTGCCGGCGGAAGTGGCGGTCGGCAAGTCCTACAAGCCCGAAGGCGTGGTGGATGCGCCGGCCCGTGCGGTGCCCAAGCCGGCTCCCGCGGTGGTGGCGGGAGTGGCCCAACCGTCGGAGCCGGGCAGCCCGGCAAGCCCGCCCAAGCCGCAAGCAGGCGCGGACAAGCCGGCGCGGCTGACCAAGACGGCGGCGCAAACGCGAACGCTGGCGCCGGAGCAGCAAGGTCTCGCGCTGGCAGGCGTGGTGGCATGGGCCTGTGGCGCGCTGATCCTGTTTGCCGTGCTGCTGGAAGTGACTGGAAGTCAGGTGCAACTGCCCGAGGTGACGGACAAGTCGCTGGCGCAGTTGTGGGATGACGAGGAGGCTCCGGCGACGCGAACCGATGCCGCGATCGGCGCCAGGCCGGCCGTGGCTCATCCGCTGCCTGCGGGTCGGGCGGCATTTCGTGCGGCGCCGACGTTGCGTGCTGCGGGGAACCTGATCGCCGAACCGACGGCGCACGCGCCAGCCGCCAAGCCGGTGCCGTCGCCGCGGCCGCAACCTGCGTCGGGCGTCGAGGCCGATTTGCGGCGCGCCAAGGCGGAGAAGATCGCGCAACGCGCTGTCGAACTGCGGGCGGAGCGTCTGGCGTGGGCCGACAAGCCCTTGGAGAAGGTCGAAAAGCCCGAGCCGAAGGCCAAGCTCAAAGCGGACAAGCCCGCAGTCGAACCTGCGGCAGCCGTTGCCAAGCCTTCAGGAGCCGTTGCCAAGCCTTCAGGAGCCGTTGCCAAGCCTTCAGGAGCCGTTGCTAAACCTTCAGGAGCCGTTGCCAAGCCTTCAGGAGCCGTTGCCAAGCCTTCAGGAGCCGTTGCCAAG
>Ga0172369_10006882_pt1 | contig 13384 bp, 10 predicted proteins | sample LakKiv25m_FD_114539 | JGI IMG/M metagenome (GOLD analysis project Ga0172369, IMG submission 114539) | Freshwater microbial communities from Kabuno Bay, South-Kivu, Congo - kab_022012_11.25m | ecosystem: Environmental > Aquatic > Freshwater > Lake | place: Democratic Republic of the Congo... | reverse complement strand
ACGAATAAGTACGAGCAGTACTACGGGTCTATCATCGGGCCGGGCTACCCTGACCTCTTCATCCGCTTTGCCTACGGGATGGTGAAGGACTACCTCACGAAAGGTACGATCCAGGACTACTGCTTCCAGTTCCAATAACCAGGGATATTTTTCAGCCCCACCGGGGCGACCGCAAGAGATCGCCCCTACAAATCCGCGCGGGCGGGCCGTTTGGCCCGCCCGTGGCGCGTTTAGCGAACCGTGAAAGCAGGCAAGTCCACGGAATCGCCGCCGGTGAGCAACTGGGCGCGGCCGCCATCGGCGCGGCTGTAGAGGCCAGTGCGCCAGCGATAGACGCCAGCCGGCAGCGTCACCTCGTAGGGCTGGATCAACACATCGCCCGGCCACCAATCGCGGCTCAGCAACGCCAGGCCATCGGCCTGGGCCGCGCCCTGCCCGCCCGCGTCCAAGATATGGTTGAATGCGGTCATATCGCGCGTGCGCACCGCGGCCGGCGGATCGAGCACGCGCCAGACCACCGTCACCTGGAATGGCGCGCCCGCGCGGGCAGCCTCGGGCGGCTTGTATCCCAACAACATCAAACCCACGTCGAAGACCGGCGCCGGCGCAAGCGGTTCGATCTCCAGCGCGGCCGCCGGCGCCGGGGGCAGCCGATACAAGCGCGGCGACGGACGGCCCGCGGCCAATTCGCCGGCCCACACCACCGCGCCGAACCGATCCAACTGGCGCTCGGTCGCGGGCGCATCCACAGTCCATAAGTACAAGCTCGGCCGATCATACGCCAGGAGGAGCGCAGGCGGCGAAGTGGGCGCGACGAAACGAGCAAACGGCGGGTTGCCGATCAACGCGGCCACTGCGGCCGGTTCGCCATCGTAGCCCGGATCTACGCCGTTGACCGCCACCCGCACCTCCTGTGTGCCCAGCCGGCCGGCCCAATCGCGCGCCGCATCCAGCGCCGTTTTCCAGCGCGCCAACGACGGGCCAAAGGTCGTTGCGCCAGCGCCTCGACTGACTTCGGCCACCAGGCTCAGGTGACTGGCCGCCCACAGCCCGGTCAGCAGCAGCACCGGGAGCAGCGCGGCGGCCCAGGCAACGACCGGCGCGCGCCGGCCGGCCACCCGGCGCGCCGCGGCGGCCGCGACCCACTCGATCCCCACCGCGACCAGGAGCGCCGGCAGCGGCAGCAGCACGGTCCAATACTGGAGCGGCGGGCGCAGCGGGCCGAAGATCAGGAGCAGCGCAGGCGCAATCGCCCAGGCCAGCAGCAGGCGTGCGCCAGCGCGCGTTGTGCGGTCACGGAGGCGGAAGATCAGCCGCAGCAGCCCCAACCCCAGAAAAACGGCCATCGGCAGCAGCAGCTCACCGGCCATCTGCCAGGAAAGGTGCGCGGCGCGCGGTGAAGCCGCCAAGACGTGCAGCCCGTCGCCGGTCAGGAGGCGCGCGGCGTCGGCCAGGGCCGGCCCAATCTCAAGCCCCGCGGCGCGTGCCGCCCCGCCGAGCGCGCCGGGACGGCCATGCTGCCAGAGCGCCCAGGCATACGGCGCCAACAACACGGCGCCGGCGGCCAGCCCCCAACCCAACGATCGGCGCGCGGCGCCCCACCGCCGCGGGGCCGCAACGAATGCGGCCAGCCAGCTCAGCCCCTGCAAGAGCGCCAGGACATGGGAGAGCAGTTGCAGCGCGGCGACCACGGGGAACCAGAATGCGGCGCGCGGCCGCGCCTGCACGACCACCCGCCATGCCAACAGCAGGAGCGCGGCGCTGAAAACGACCTGGATGTGCGCCCAGAGCTTGCGGTCGTAAAAGATCAGCCAGGGGTTGGCGGCCATCAACCAGGCGGCCAGCACGCCCACCCGCGCGCCCGCGACCCGACGGCCGACGGCATACGTCAGCGCGACGGCGACCACGCCCAGGGCGGCCAACCACCAGACCGCGGCCTCGACATGGCCGCCGAACAGCTTGAGCGGCAGCGCCAGCAGATAAACATCCAGCGGGCCGCGCTGGATCCCCAACGTCGTGCCGCCGCTCAACAGCGGCAGCGGCCCACCGCGCGCCACATCGAGCGCCTGCCCGATGATGTGCGCCTCGTCATACTTGAACTCGACGATGGCGGGCTGCATCCACCGCAACGCGGCGGCCAGGAGCAGCGCCGCGAGGACCGCCACACGGGGACAGAATTGCGTATTACGGATTGCGTGACGCAAGATGGGTGATTCGATCACGTCGCCTTATCTCACTCGCCGATCATTGTTGTTGCCAGTCCGCCCAATGGCAGGTCGCCGACGGGTTCGCCCCGACACCATGCACGATCTCGATGCGCGGGCTGAGCGGCCGGCCCACCACATCTACGATGGTCAGGTAATAACGCTGCCGGCTGAACAGCGGAAAGTCATAGCGGCCCACTTCCCCGGCGACCGCTTTGGACATCGTGGAAGCCGAATTACCCCACTCATCCGCCAACACTAAACGCACATCCACCAATGGGCGTCCGGCCAAATCGGTCACCAGCCCCAGGACGTAACTGCCGGGGCAATCGCCGGTCGAATGCCGCACCGGCCGGGCTAGATCAAACGGATACGCCGAAACAATGACCTCGGCGGTCGGCGTGTGCGTGGCGGTCGCCGTCGCGGTCGGGCTGCTGACCTGGGCCGGCGGCCGGGTCGGCCCAGCCGAGGCCGGGCTGGGCGGCGTGACCGTGGCGGCCGGGGCCGCCGTCCGGGCCGGCGCGCTGCTGCGGCTGGCCGGCGTCGCGCGCGCTGATCCGGCCGGCGTTGAGCCGGGCGGCGTCCAGGCGGGCCGCGGGCTGAACTCCGCCGGATCGGCCGGCAACAGCAGCCGGCCGGCGGCATATGCGGCCGCACAGAGGATCAACACAGCGGTCAAAAAAACGAAGATGGCATAACGTTGGCGCATAGAAAGAAAGCCCAACCTTCAGTTTGCATGTTCGGCCAAGTGCTGCTATAATCGCAATCACTTCGGGCGAGTAGCTCAGCTGGTTAGAGCGCACGGTTCACATCCGTGAGGTCGTAGGTTCGAGTCCTATCTCGCCCACTGTTAGCTTTATCGGTAGTCAAAGCGAAAAAGGCGACAGCCGCAATGGCCGTCGCCTTCGCTATTTCCGCGCTGTCGATGTCACGCCGGCGCAGCCTCAATCTTCTCCAAGCACCCCAACGCCGCTACAATGCACTGGGCGGCCGCCGCTTCGCCCCACTTGCCTGTGTTGATGACCAGATGATACAGTAACGGATCAGACCAGTTTACCCCGTAGAAACGCTCCAGGTACTCGGCGGAGGCCTTGTCGCGGCCCTGGATGTATTGCCGCGCCTTTTTGGCGTCTACCTGGTTCCGTTCGACGAGGCGCTGAATGCGGGCTTCGATCGGCGCTTCGATGCGCACATGAAGCACACCCGGTTTGTCGTGCAGGATCGCCTGCCCGCCGCGGCCCACGATGACGACATTCCCCTCCTGATAGGCCATCTCGATGGCCCGGCGCACCAGCCACACCGCCTGATGCTCGTCCAACACCGCGACCGAAGTCGCCTTCATCGCATCCGGGTTATCATCCCAAAATCCGACATCAGCAATCGTCTCGGGCCGGCGATATCCCAAGATGCGATCCACAAACCCGCGCAACCGATACTCATCCTCGCGGTAGTCAATGACGGTCTGCTCGGTAAAGCCTTCGCGCGTCATGACATCCATCATAAGCCGCTTGTCAAAACAACGATAGCCGAGGATCTCGCTCACCTGCAGCGCAATCGCCAACCCGCCGCTGCCCTGCTGCCTGGAAACAGTGATGACTGCCATAGACACCTCCTGCTTGCCTCACAGGTCCGCTCATTGACGATCCGGGCGGCCGCTCCGGATCGACGCGCTTACGATGCGCGCCGGTCATATTATACCACACTTTCTGGCGTTGCGCGCGATGAATTTTCACATGCCAGGCGCTTTTTGGGGCGCCTGGCATGTGAGTCTACACGATTTCCGTCCGGCAACGGTTCGTCAGCGCGCCGATACCCTCCACCGCCACCGTCACGACGTCCCCGTCCTTCAGGAAGCGCGGGGGCTTGCGGTAGGCGCCAACACCGGGCGGCGTGCCGGTCAGGATGATGTCGCCGGGCAGCAACGTGAAGGCGCGGCTGATGAACTCGATCAGGGTCGGGATGCGGAAGATGAGCTGGTCGGTGCGCGAGTTCTGCACCGTCTCACCGTTCACGCGCGTGCGGATCGGCAGGCCGTGCGGCTCCGCGATCTCGTCGCGCGACACGATCCACGGGCCAAGCGGGCAGAAGGTGTCAAGCGACTTGCCACGCACCCATTGTCCGTCCCCCTTCTGGAGGTCGCGGGCGGTCACATCGTTGGCGACGGTGTAACCGAAGACATAGTCATACGCGTCTGTGGCCTTTACGCGACGGGCCGGCCGGCCGATCACCACCGCCAGCTCGGCCTCCCAGTCAATCTGCTCCGACAGCGCCGGCTCCCAACGGATTTCGTCGCCGTTCCCGATGATCGTCGTCGTGAATTTGGTGAAGATGATCGGCCGCTCCGGCAGCACTGCGTTTTGCTCGGCCACGTGGTCGAAATAGTTCTGGCCGATTGCCACGATCTTGGAGGGCTGCACCGGCGCCGCCAGCTTGAGGCCGGCCAACGGCCGCGCGGCCGCCGTCCGCTCCTGGCCCGCCAGGCCGGCTGCCAGCCGCGCCCAGGCGTCCGGTCCAGCCTCGATCAACCCCCGCATGTCGGCCGCCGTCGTTAGGCCCGCCGCAGCCAGATCCACCATCTGCTCGCCCACCAGCGCGCCCAATCGCAGCGCGCCCCGCTCCTCGAATGTCAATAGCCGCATGGATTCCCCCTTGTGGTCAGTCGTCAGTTATCAGCGATCAGTGATGTGCTACCGGCCGATGCGCTAATTCGCTGATTCGCCCATTTGCTCATTTGCTGATTTGTGATTCGTTATCCGCCAGCGTCAAGGCGACGCGCGTGATGCGGCGGAGCGCGGTTTCGTAGCCCAATTCAGCCAGCAGTTCGTCGGGGCGACCCGTGGCGCCGGCTTCGGCGCGGACTTCGGTCGCGAAGGACTGCCCCAACTCGCATGGCCCGGTATAGGTCAACGTCTTGATGAGGGGCCGCAGGTCGTAGCGCGCGACCTCCTTGCCCCGCCGCCGCTCGCGCCACGCCTCAGCGCGAGCCATAAAGTCCGCCAACCGGCCGGCGAACGCTGCGTCCGGCGCATCGGTCTCGACCTCGACCCGGTAATGTGCTTCGCACACCGCGGCCTGGAGCGACGGCCATTCCCGCGGGACAGGCGTCGCGGCGCTCAGCCGGATGCCCGCGGGCAGAGCCGGGGCCAGGCGCGCCAGGAAGTCGGCCGGCTCCAGCGCCGCATCCAGAAAGATATCCACCAGTTCGGCCTGACCGGTGAAGCCCACCGGCAGCGCGGCCGCGAAGTGCAGCCGCGCCTGCGGGTTGAAGCCCTGCGTGTAGGCCAGCGGCAGCCGCGCCCGGCGGATCGCCCGCTCCCAGGCCCGCGCCATGTCCAGGTGGCCGACGTACTTGATGGTGTCGTCGGTGGAGAAGGTAACGCGCATCCGTTGGGTATAAGTTTCGTTCATAATAATGAACGGCGTTTGAGAAGTTGCTGTCGTATCAAAAAGAACTCGATAGATTTAACTGCGTGCCTTCAATTCAGCCAATTCTCGGCGTTTGTCCTCAATTTCAAGACGTAACCGGATCGGGATGGTGACAGAAGTATAGGCAGCGGCTTCTTGTTCCAGTAAAGCGAGTGACTTGCGCGCCGAATCTAAAGTCCCCCGACCGTCATCCGTTTGTGCATCCAGGAATGGCGTCATATTACCCACGATATTGCCACCAACGTACACACCATCTCCAAGGATGGATGGCTCGACCAGTGTTAATGACTCATCCCAACGCACGGCGGGGCGCGCCCGACGCGCCGCAGCAATCAGCTCAGGCAGGTTTCCACGGCGTAGAAAATGCGCGACAAGCTCTCTAGTTTTACCGCCTTTGCCTTCGCCGCCAATGCTCTCAAAGTCAACTCCCAGGTCGAAACACAACGTGCGCAGTTCCTCAACGCTAAAAAACCGCTCCAGGTTTTCGCGCAGCCTGGTCAGATGCTCCCGCGATATTTTCGCGGTATCAATTGACACAGACTCAAAGATTACACTCAACAGGCTAACGAGCTTCAGAGATAATGTGCGGGTGCGTCCAGTTTCATCTTTGAGAACAAACCCCTGCCCCATTTTTGCAACAGAAAGCGACCGGGCATCGAACAAGCGTTGAAGGATCTCTCGATCGGTATGCGACAACACTGCGCTTCCATCCAGATCCGCCAAGATGCGCCAACCTTCAGCAATATCGCGCTGCCGGACGAATTGCCGCGCTTGGCGTTCGTCAGCAGCCTGGTCATAATAGACCGCCAAAGCCTGATACAACTTTTGTGCTGCACCATACATCTCGGCTTGCGTGTAGAGATCAGCCAGAGATGGCAACAACCGAAAAGCATCCTCACGCTGATTACGCTCCACCGTCTGCCGTATCTGATCCCGATAGTAATCAATCTGATCGCGTAATGATAGTTTGACACACGGGGATGGCGGCGGAAGATCAGGGATCCCGAATTCTGGTAGAACAAAACTATAGGGCGGCGCGATCCAAGTCACCAGATCGTGGGCAGCATTCAGAAAGTTAGGATAAGTTTCTTGTGCGATCGTGAATAATATATTGACCGGCAGATCGTGTAATGCCTCGCGCTCCAGATTCAAGGCGCGCCATCTTGCTTGCTGCACGGTGTCCAAGCGCACCGTAACCAACCGCAGGGGTATCTCGGCAAGGGCAGTCATAATCTGTGGCGCCAGCCGTTCGGCTCCTAAGGAAATGTGCCGCGCCCCCCACTGCCGCTGCGTGGCTTCGGCTTGCAAGCGCCGCCATAAGGCATCGCGTGTCCACGGCCGATCATAGGTCGCCAGATATAAACCGTGCTCAGCATCTGTCAGCTCTGAGACCATGATCTGCCACTGTTTCTCTTGATCAGCGGGCCACATTTTCCAAACGCCCCATCTCTTGCAGAGCCTCTCGCATCAGCGGATGCAAATCATACCAACCGGTCGCGTTGTATTCAATGACTGCCTGAGAATAAAGGAGTAGCTGTAGCGCCTCATCCATCGGTGCTTTGCCCAGCGGGGCCTGCGCGATCTCCTGCATCTTGGTATAGAGCGCTGTCGTGTCTACCCGACCGGTGTTGGCATAGACGCTTTGGCTATAGCGCGTCTTGAGTTGATCCAGACTATGACGCATCGCCACCAATGAGATTTGTTCGGCGTTTTCATAGCGTGCGACTTGGCTGGCGCGTTGGATCGCCCAAAGAAGATCACGTAATACACCACCGGTCTTCTCGATCGCCAAAGTCAACGCCTCAGAGCTGATCAGCCGTTCGATATCTAGACGCCGATCCACGATTTCTCGCAGCACCCGCCAGCCAAGATCGAACTGTGCACCTTGCGGTGTATGCGTCTTGATCATCGGCAGCGTTAAGGTTTCAAAGTAACTCTCCAGTCGCTTGCGATCGGCTGAATGAATGAGGAATAGCGGTACGGTGTAGATTATGGAGGTCTGAAGATCAGCCAGTAAACCAGTGTGCTCGACAAATAACCCACGTGCCACCGCAACATCCAACTTATCCGTGCCCTCAACAATGAGCACAAGCCGTCGGCGCGGCTGACGCTCATTCAGATGACTGGTCATCTCCACCAATACCTGGTTGCAATACTGACGCAGTTCAGCGATTCGCGGCTGCAATACCTGGCGAACAGTTTTGGCCGATTCATGAGAAAGGGAAAAGGCACTCCGTAGCTTTGCCTGCAAGCCAACAACTTGCGCTAACAAACCATCCAGACCCACGCCTGCCTCTATCTCCAACTCCTCGTCACGCACTACCTTCGTTTCACGCACGACCTCGCGCAGCCAGCCACGCACCGGTTCGATCACCCGCCGATCTTTGATCAACGATTCCTTGCGGCCGACCTCATACAGCGTCTCCATCATCGCCAAAATCAAATCTATATGAGTTAGTGTGGCAATATCCAGCATTTGTGGGGTAGGAAGACGAACAAACCAAAAATCAGCTTGCGCTTCCATCATCAAGCGGTTCAATTCTGTTGATTTGCCGGCGCCGGGATGGCTCGCAAAAAGTAAGCGCAGAGGCGGCGGTGTCTCATAAAGAAGATCGCGTAACACACCAGACGGAGGAAGGAGTGGATCACGAGCGGGGTCCGCTAGTACATAAAACTCATTGATTGCTTCGCCGTCCAAAGGGCCAATATCAGTCGCCTGACGAATTTCAGAAAGTGCTTCAGCCCTTTTCATCGTTCCCTCCCGAAAACTCCTTGTTATCAAAGGCTCTATGATCGCAGTTATGCTTTGATTATAACACACTTCATTAAACGCCAGAAGCAAGAAGGTGAATGCGTCCACCGCGGCCGCTTCTCGCTTCTGGCCAAGATACAGGACGTGATCTGTTCACACTTCCCGCGGCCAGAACGGCTCCGGCCCCTGCGGCACGGTGCGATCAATCTGCAGATACCCGGCATCCATGTATTCCCAGATCGTCTGGAACGGCTCTTTCCCCGCCACCCATTTCTCCACGATGAAGACGCCGTGGGTGGGCAACAGGGTGAACGCGACCTGGCGAGGATCGTCGGGATGCTGCAGGCATTCGGCCCGGGCAAAGACGCTGCGCACGCCCTGCGCCTGCGCAAAGGTACCGCAGGTAACGGGCAGGGCGAAGTAGACCGGCGCCAGCGGGATATATTCCACCAGGCGTGGATCGTAGGCCTTGACGCCGCGATGACTGTGCAGCTTGGAACGCACGACCGGGACCGGCCCCGTCGCGCCCCAGGCCGGGCCGAGGGCGATCTTGGGCAAGGCATTATCGAGATCTATCATCTCGAAGCCTTCGGATGAGGGCGGATCATTGCGCAGCCCCTCCACCTGGCGCACCACGACCCCCCGGCCGCTGGCCTGTACACCGGTCACGACCGCCAGATCGTCTTGCGTGAGATGCCCTTTGTCTACCGGCCGGGCGCTGCCGGTGGTCGTCGCGATCAGCGCGTTCAGGGCTGGCTCCCAGGTCGAGAAACACCCCTCGCTGTACTGGCTGGCGACCGCGTCCGTGATCGCGGGAACCGACACGAGATCGGCGATCCGCACCATTTCGGTGAAGAAGTCGCGGCCGCCGAACTCCAGGCTGGCCCGCTGCATCGCCTGGGGGGTGGTCAAGCCGTCCCAAACGGCCTGCGGGACGACCGGCGGCTCGACAACGTACTTCGCGACTTCGTCGGCGCTCATCGCAGTGGTGATGCGCAGCACGATGTCATCGTAGAAGCCAGGCGCGCGCGCGTCACTGGTCGCGTAGCTGCCGACCAGGTTGAAGTGGTACGCGTACTCCGGCGCGTCATCGCCAACGACCAACAGAATGCCCAGGGTGAGGCCTTGCGCCTGAAGCAGCCGCTCCACCGACAGAATCACGCCTGCGCGGCGGCCCTGCTCGACCAACGGGCGGTAGGCCACGGGCGACAGGCCAGGGAAATCGAAATCGGCCAGGTCAATCGGGTCTTTCGCCAGGGCTCGCTCGAAATGGGCGATGAGCGCGGCCAGCTCGGCCGGCCGGGCCTGGATCACCGTCCAGAACTGGGGCGTGTGCGTGAGGCCAAACTGCCGACGCAATTGGAACGCCGGCGCCGAACGCCAGCTCAGCGGCTCGCCCAGACGGGCGGTGGTCAACACCACGTCGGTCTCATTGGTTGGCTGATCCTGCACCACATGGCCCAATTCGCCAAAATGCTGCGTGAGTCGCTGTGCGACATCGGCCGACATCGGCGTGGCAGGGCCGGGCAGATACGCGATGTGCAGCTTTTTCAGCCAGGGATGCACCGGCCGATCGAGGAATACAGGTGAAGTCACGGTAGCGCCAACGGTCATCTCTAAACTTCCTCCAAACCATGCAAATGAAATGTCCGAACGGCCCAATCGCCCAAACGCGGGGAGAGCCAATCGGCAAACAGTAACAGATAGGCGGACGGCGGCAGGATCACCTCGGCCTGGCGTCGGCGGATGGCCTTGATGATAGCGCGCGCCACGGCCTCGGCCGCAATCGGCCGCGAGACCCACGGGATCTTCATGCCGGCGATGAGCGGCGTCGCCACCCGGCCGGGGAAGATGATGGACACCTCCACTCCGACGCCATGCAAGTCCTGGCGGAGCGCCTCGCCGAAGCCGGCCACCGCGAACTTGGTGGCAGCATACGGCGCGTCGGTCATCACCGCCTTTTTGCCGTCCACCGATGAAAGCAGGACGATGTGGCCGCGGCGCTGCGCCCGCATGTGCGGCAGCGCGGCCAGCACGGGGTAGACCGCGCCGAAATAGTTCACCGCCATGCTCTGCTCGAAGTCGGCAGGCATCAGCGTCTCGATCGGGCCGCGGCGGTAGATGCCGGCGCTGGCGACCAGGATATCCACCCGACCGAATTCCGCGATAGTCACGGCCACCAGCGCCTCAGCCTGACCCCGCTGCGAGACATCGGTGGGGATTGCAACCGCCCGGCCGCCGGACGCCCGAATTTCGTGGGCGACAGCCGCCAACTCAGCCTCGCGCCGGGCCGCCAGCGCCACCGCCGCGCCTTCTCGCGCCAAAGCCAGCGCGGTCGCGCGGCCGATGCCGCTGGACGCGCCGGTGATGAGCGCGACTTTGTCTCGCAAAGAATCCATGATCGTCATCGATACAACATGGAATTAACACGCGTTTGCGCGCAGAGTTGCGCGGCGGCAGGGCCATCGAATGACGGCACACTAAGGGATCGTTTCGGTCATCGCCCTGACCCGGACGAACCGGAACCGCAAAGACGCCAAGAACGCCAAGAAAACCCAATAGGTGCTCAATCCCCCCTACGCGCCCGCTGCGCCACCCGCGGGCCGGACTGCGCGGCCAACTCCGGGCTCATCTCTGCGTTGAAATAGAGCGGCACGGGCCGGATGCTCACCGGCTGACGCCGCTTGCCGCCCTTCGACGCGCCCAGGCCGCGGCCGCCGAGCGGCGGGCAGCCCCACGCCTCATCAGCGGCGGCGCGGCGCGCTTCCTTGAATTGGCCCAGGATGCCGCACGAATAGCAGTGCTCCCGGCAGTCGTCAATCACGCCGCCGGCCAGCGCGTTCTGATATTCCGCGGCCAGAAACTTCTTCGTGACGCCGACATTGACGAAATCCCACGGCAGGAGCTCGTCCAGGCTGCGTTCGCGGCGAGCGTACCAGTCGGGATCCAGCCCGTGGCTGGCGAACCCACGCCGCCAGGCGGCCGCGTTGAACTGATCGCCCCAGCCGTCGAACTGCGCGCCCGCGCGCCAGGCCGTCTCGATCACATCCGACAGCCGGCGGTCGCCCCGCGAAAGCGCCGCCTCGATCAACGTCTCGGCCGGGTTGTTGTAGCTGAACTCGATCCCCGGGACGCGCAACTGCCGTTCCAGCAAGCCGATCTGATCGCGGATCGTCGCCTCGTCGGCCAGCGCGGCCCACTGAAACGGCGTGTGCGCCTTCGGCGCCAGCGTGCTGACCCCCACCCGCACGGTCGCCTTCCGACCCAATGCCTGGAAGCCGATTCGCCGGATTTTGTGCGCCAGGTCGGCGACGGCCTGCACGTCGTCGAGGGTCTGCGTCGGGTGGCCGATCATGAAATAGAGCTTGATCGTCGTCCAGCCGCGGCTGTAGACCTCACGGGCGGTGTCGAGCAGCAGATCGGTAGCAATCGGCTTGTTGATCACGTCGCGCAGCCGGTCGGTGGCCGCTTCGGGTGCAAAGGTGAAGCCCGAACGCCGCCGGCCTTTTTCGAGCTGCTCCATCAGCTCGACGCTAAACGACTCGATGCGTAGGCTCGGCAGGCCGATGGAGAGCTTCTCGTCGCCGTAGCGCGCCACCACCTCGCGCACCAGCTCGCCGATGGCCGAGTAGTCGGACGAGCTGAGGGAGAGAAAGCTGATCTCCTCATAGCCGGTGGCACGAACGATAGCCTCGACTGCGGCTAACACTTCTTCGACGGGCCGCTCGCGCACGGGCCGGTAGATCATCCCCGCCTGGCAGAAGCGACAGCCGCGCGTGCAGCCGCGCTGGATCTCAATGGCCGCCCGGTTATGCACTGTGTCAATGAACGGTACGATAAAATTCGTGGGGGGCGGCGGGAGGGTGGGCAGGATGCGCTTACGGATTACGGGTTGCGGGTTGTGGGTTGCGGGTTGCGGGTTGCGGGTTGCGCGTTCGGCAATCGTGCCATCGGCGTGGTAATGGACATCATAGAAGGCCGGGATGTAGACGCCTTCGATCTCGGCCAGCTTCGCCAGCGCGGCCGGGCGGGACAGGCCGGCGCGGCGGGCGTCGGTCCAGGCGCGGACGATCTCCAAGATCGCGTCTTCCCCTTCCCCGAAGAAGAAAGCATCGAAGAAGGCGCTCATCGGCTCCGGATTGAGGCAGCCGGAGCCACCCGCCAGGATCAGCGGGGCATCGTCCCCGCGCGCAGCCGCGCGCAACGGGATGCCGGCCAGGTCGAGGGTGGTCAGGACGTTGGTGTAAAGCTGCTCGTAAGGCAGCGTGAAGCCAATCACGTCGAAGTCGGCCAGCGCGTGGCGCGTTTCGAGCGAGTAGAGCGGGAGCCCCTCCCGGCGCATGGCCGCCAGCATATCCAGCCATGGGGCGTACGCGCGCTCGGCCAGCATGTCGGGCTGCCGGTTGACGATGTCATAGAGCACGGCCAGCGCGAGATTCGACATGCCCAGGTCGTAAATATCGGGGAAGACGAGCGCCAGCCGGTAGGGGGTCGCGTCCCAGGGCTTGACGATGCTGTTATACTCGCCGCCGGTGTAACGCGCTGGCTTCTGGACGGTCGGCAGCGCCCGGTCGAGGCCGCGTGAGATGGCTTGGGGTGTCAGGGACATGGCGATTCTCCTGGCGACTGTCGAGATTAAGGTTAAGGCTAAGGTTAAGGTCAACCTGAGCCTTAACCGAAGCCTGAGCCTAGACTTTGACAGAGCGGGGGTTGAACCCGCATTTTGGGATAAACTTGCGGGCCGCGTGTGTGTGGCCGGCCGCCGCAACAAGGGATTGTATCACAACTGCGGCGTTGTACCAAAAGTATCGGTGGATGTAACTGTTCACCGTTGGGGTAAAGGAGTTTATGGGGGTGCGGTGGCGGTGGCCCGTGGGTGCTGCAGCGCGGCATAGCACTCCAAGAAGGGGTTCAGGTTGCGGGCCGCCCACGTATGGAGGAGGCTGGCTAGGGTCAGGCGGGTTTGGGTACCTTCCGGGCTGCGCGAGCCACCGCTGATCTT
>Ga0172369_10006873_pt1 | contig 13399 bp, 10 predicted proteins | sample LakKiv25m_FD_114539 | JGI IMG/M metagenome (GOLD analysis project Ga0172369, IMG submission 114539) | Freshwater microbial communities from Kabuno Bay, South-Kivu, Congo - kab_022012_11.25m | ecosystem: Environmental > Aquatic > Freshwater > Lake | place: Democratic Republic of the Congo... | reverse complement strand
TGCACGTTGCCGATGGCGACGGAGAGCGCATCGACGCTTGTTTCCTCGACATAACACGCGGCTCGATCTGGATCCGTTAATGCGGCGGCATGCGAATCGCCGATGGCGCCGGAGGCATCAGGCAGCGCGTCCAGCTCCCCTTCGACGTCCGCCCCCGCGGCATGGGCGGCGGCCACCACCCGGCGGGTCTGCGCGATATTTTCTTCCAATGGCAGGCGGCAGGTGTCCAGCATCACCGCGGTGAATCCCCACGCCAACCCCTGCTCGATGTGCGCCATCGTTGCCACCTCGTTGAGCAGGAAGGCCACCGGGACCTTCGAACTCTCCGCCAGCGCGCGGCCCATCGCCGCCAATCCGCGCAAGCCGCCGTTGTCGAACCAGTCCTGGTTCATCATCACGCCGCCGAAGCCGGCGATGACCGGCGAGCGCGACTCCTCCGCCGCCTCCAGTACCGCCTCAAACGAATACTGGTCCCATGATTCGAAGTAGCCGACGGCGTAACGTCCGGTGCGGGCGGTCTGCAATAATTCGCGCATGGGGATCAACGGCATGGTTACGCGCCTTTCATGGCAGAGATCAGGTGAGGGTTGGCCGGTGTGGCGACCGGCATGGATTTGTGCTGCGTGACGATTTCCGCGTATGGCCGCAACCCCCGCGAGAGATCGACGTGCAGCGCCGCCGCGCAGTGGGCAATGGCGACCGCTTCCGCCAGCGATGTAGCGCCGCTGCAGATGCCGGTGAGCAGGGCGGCGGTAAAGGTGTCGCCTGCCCCAGCGCTGTTCAGCGGGCCGTCCACGCGATACGCCGGCAGGAATGCGCGCGTATCCACCCAGCCGGAGAGATCGTCCGGCGCAAACGGCGTCCCGCGCAGGGAGGCGGCGTCCCCGGAGCACAGGTAGGCGCCGTTCGGACCCAGCGTGATGATGACGATGGGCACGCCCATGCGCAGCAGGTCTTCGCCGATCTGCCGCAGCTCATCCGGCGTGACAATGGTTTCGATGTCGGCGCCGGCCCGGCGGGCGCGCTCCGCCAGCGCGGTGAAACGCCCGGTAACCTGCGCCGCTTCCTCGATGTTCGGCGCGAATAGATGGGCCAGCGGCAGCGCCGGCGCCAGCATCTCGCGCAGGGTAGTATCATCGGCAATGGGCGTGGTATCGAGGGAGACGAAGACGCCGGTGTCGCGAACCTCCCGCAGCAGCTCGGCCAGCGCCTGCCCCCGCAGGCAGCGCAGCAGCGGGGGATAACCGAGATGGAAGGCCTGGCTCCGCCACAGCACCTCCAGGTTCCGCCGTCCGGGGCCGAGCAGGATCTCGCCGGTCATGATATCGTTCGTGCCGGGGTAAAAATAAACGCCGCGCTTGCCGTCCGCATACACCGGTACGGTGCTCAGCGCGGTGCCGGCTTCCTTCACGCGGGCGACATATTGCGTATCCACCCCGTCAGCGCGCCACAGCTCGAGCAAGATCTCGCCGTTGGCATCATCGCCGATCACCGTGAAATACGCCGCCGGCACGCCCATGCCGGCCAGCGCGCGGCCCGTGTTGGAAGTGGCGCCGCCGGGGCGATACTGCGTCTTGCTGACCAGCGAAAGGCTTTCCCGCGTCAGCAGCGGCTCAGCGCCGTATAAAAATAAGTCCACGCAGGATACGCCGGCGCAGACGATGCCGGTTCGCATGTCAATACTCACAAAAAACGGATGCTTTGTTAATTATGCACATACATATAGACTTCCTCCTGAACCGGCGGAGAAGGAAGCGGGAGTGAACCACTCACTCGATTTCGATGATCTCCCAGCCCATCGAGGGGAGATCGATCGTCAGCGTTTTATGCGGCAGCCCCTGATCCTCTTCAGTGATTACGATGCTGGCGCTGGAATATTCACCGTTTACCTTGATAAGCGCTTCCACATCGGCCAATCCCAGGTTCGACACCACCAGCAGCAGCCGGCCATCGCGCGCATACGCGCTCACGTAAACACCCGGTGTATCGCTTCGCACCATATCGGCGTTGCGCCAGTATGGCAGCCACGTAGCGGAAGCAGTGCCGAAACGTTGAAAGACCTGCCAGATCGACGAAACGATATCCAGCATCTTGCCGGCGCCGGGACGAATCAGTACGTTGTGCAGCAGCGTATAGGACAACGCCTTGGGATCGCTGCTCAGAAATTCCGCCGGTATGCCGAAGTTGCAGCCCATGAACTCGGCCCGGAAGGTTTCCAGTGGGAAGCGGCCCTGCGCATCGTGCTTGAAGCCGCCGCCGATGTGCTCGCCATCCCAGTAGGAGTGGGCAAACTGCAGCGTGGGCGTCAGGCAGCAACTGCTCTGGTGGGCGGTAATGACGCCGCCCCGCGCGGAGACGATCTCGTACAGCCGCCGCATCATCTCGCGCACGGCAAAGATGGGGTAGGTTTTCCCAAGCGTGCCGTCCGGCTTCCGGTAGCCGCAGCCGTGCGCCGCGTTGCAGCAGCCCCATGGCATGATGGTGCCGTCAAGATAAACGCCGTCGAAGCCGTATTCGTCCATCATACAGGCGACGCCGTTCAGCCACTTCTCCGCCCAGGCGCTGCCGTAGCACACCATGTAATCGCGCTGCGGGGGCTGCCGCTGCCAGCCGCCTTCATACCGGCCGTCCGGATGCTTCACCAGCACGCGGTCAGACATCTCCGCCCACTCCGGCGCCAGCGTCGATAATTCATAACCCAGATAGGGGGTGACCTTCAACCCGCGCGCCTGGGCGGCGGCAACGGTGGCCTTGATCTCCTCCGGCCGGTCGGTAATCCAGTAGTTCTGGATGGCGTTCCACACTTCGTGAATTACCATTACGTTGGCGCCGGACTCGGCCACGCGGTCGAGCAGGCTGCCTGGCTTGCCGTCCGGGCGCGGGTGCGCTTCCACGCTGATCGTCTCCAGCGGTTCGTAATAGCTCAGGTGCACGATGCGCCGGCTGGTCACATCCGCATCTACCGGCTTGACGGGGGTGGCCTGCAGGCCGAAGGTAACGGTGACCGGCGGATTAGGGTGATACCAGCCGTCCAGTTGCTCCACCCAAACCTGCGGCAGGCTGTCCAGCAGGTGCAGGCGCAGCACCATCTGCCCGTCTACCGGAACCACTTCAATGGCGCGCTACGGGTCGGCCGGCTGCCAGCCCCGGTCAGACTCGGCGAACCAGCTCAATCCGCCTTCTTCCCAACCCAGCCAGATGAACGGCTTGAAGGGAAAGGCCAGCCCCTCCGCCGGCAGCGCCCCGCTGTTCACCGGCTCGTAGGTCTGCACCTCGCCGCCGGTGATCAGCGGCCAGTAAGTGAAGAGCTTCGCAAATTCGGGACGGAGCGGAATCTCTACCCACAACTGCTCCAGCTTCGATGCCAACTCGGCGCCCTTGTGGAAGCCCAGGTAGGGGGTGATGGCCAGGTCGAAGCGCAGCACGCCGTCGTATTCCGCCTTCACCGACGCGCTGACGATCACGCCGCCGGTCTCTGCCGTGCCGCACAGCACCGCTCGCTCGTCATTCTGCTGCATTAACGCGAGGAAGGGCTGCTGCCACTCGATCGGCTCTCCGTTCAGCCGCCCGACCAGGCGCACCGGCGCGGCGAGGATTTGCTCACCCGCCGTGGTGATGCCGGTGGGCAGCCCGGCGTGCGTGCCCAGGCGATAGGTGCGGCCGACCACATCGAGGATTATTTCATCGCCGGATTTTACCACCTGCAGCGGTGTCCAGGGGGCAGGGACAGACTGCGCGTCATCTTGCATCTTTCACCGCTTTCTGCCATTGCACCAGTTTATCTACCCAGCGCGCTGCCAGCAAGCCGATGAGAAGGCCAATAATGAAACTGCCCCACTCGATGATACGCTGTGTAAGCGGGCTTTCCCTGTTGAATAGATAAGAAGCAAATACGGCCAAGATCAGACCCGCGGCAGCAATCACCGCTGAAAAGGCTATAAAGCGCAGCCACTTTCGCAAAGACCACCGGGCAAGCATTTCTTGATGCATCAGTTCCGCCCGGTCCGAGTTTCTGTCCAGGTCCAGGCTGGGGAAGAGATAGAACTCCCCTATGTAGTAAAAGACGCCGAGGAAGAAGCCGATGAAGAAATTATCCGGTATTCGGAAAGGCAACAGGCCGGCGATGACAATCCACAGCACCAACAATGCAATGCCCGTCAATACCACCCGGAACCAGCGCAATCCAGCTCGCTTTCCGTCCGTCCTTTTTACGTCATCAAACATGGAGACTCCTCTCTCACATGCCATCCCGGCGCCGTGGTGAGGTGGTTCTGCCGGTGGTTAACCAACTCTCCTATTATAGCATTTTTTCAGGAGGCGTTATTTACAACGCAGGGACACCTCAAACTCTCACGCACCGAAACCCAATCGCCTCCGCGAACGCCTCCACCGCCGGCCCGTGGTCGCAGCAGGTACATGAGGATGGTGGCGATCAGGTTTCCTTCCATTACTCATTGGATAACTCGTAGCCGATCCGGTAATACCACACCTCGGCCCCGCAATCCTCGATAAATAACCGCACCCGGTTGCCTTCGGCATCGAGCTCATATTCACAGGGTTCTTCCCCGCCCTGGTGGAGGACCCGCGTCACGGCGCGCAGGCGCGCGCGCGGCGGCAGGGGAACCCAGTCAAGGCGGCTCTCGCTGGCGGCCACCCGCGCTTCCGTCGGGCTGTAGCTGACCACGCAACGGGGACCCAGCGCCAGCGCGCCGTACCAGCCGGCGAGCGGGCCGGCGGTCTTCCGCCGCTCGATCTCCACCTGTTCATAACTCCAGTTTACGCGGCAATCATCGGACGGCTCGACCTGCGAATTCAGATAGACGTGCCAGCCCGCCTTGCGCCGGCGCAGTCGTTTCTCGCCCATCGGCATCCAGCTTGGGTAGTAACAATGCGGCGCGTGCTCGACCGTCTGCGTCTCCGGAATGGACACCACCAGCAGTCCCATGTGGTATTCGTCGCTCTTCGTGCGCGTGATGAACCAGGGGTCTAACCAGAGCAGCGTGTTCTTCAGCAACCGCGTTGCCAGGTGGAAGCGGCGGTAATAATGCTGCATATCGTGCGTCCAGTCCTCCGCCACCTGCATCGCATCGAAGGTCGGCTGCATATATGGCTCGTCCACCGCCACCTTCGTCACCATGGCCTCGGGCTTCACCGACTTGGCTTTTTGATACAACAACTGCTGTACTTTGAAGCTCATCATGTCCCCGACTCCCCAATCGGGATCATAGAAATCGTAAAGCCGCGGGTCGGGTGAGCGCCAGTTATTGCTGCGCAGGATGTCGAAATTCCGGCAACCCGGCGCGTCGGAGAGCAGGTACTCGACCTGACGCAGCATGAACTCCCGGCCCAGCGGGTGCGTCCAGTCGATCGGCGCGAACTTCGGATTGTCGGCGTCCCACGTCTCCAAGGGGTAATCCATCAGGAAATCGGGATCCTTCGGCTTGCAGAACGCTTCAGGATGCTCTTTGAAGAAAGGCACCTTGGTATTGACCACGAAAGGATGGAGGTAATGCCCGACATGCACCCCCCGGGTCCGCCAGGCGTCGGTCACCGCCCGCACCTCCTCGACGCTGCCTATGATCTCGGCGGGCCGGTAATCGCCGTAAAGCCGGTAGCATCCCTGCTCCATATTGGTGTTGAAGCCCTGTTGCGCGCACAGCTCCTGCGTCCGCTCCAGCCATGCCTTCAGCAGCAGCATCACGTTGCTCGACTCGCGGTTGATCATCCCTCCGTGCACCTGCCGCTCGAATTCGTCGTAATAGCCATACCAGGGGTTGGTCCACCACTCCGGAATCGTCTTCGGCGCCGGCTTCATCAATCCTAGCTCTTCCGAGAGCAGGCGGTATTCATCCAGCGCGTCGAAGCCGTCCGCCAGGTCCGGACAGAAGTAGACGACCGGCAGCTTTCCTCCCGTGCAGCCGGATTGCAGGAACTCGAAGGAGACGCTCAACCGGGTACGGCGCATGTCCAGGCGCGTTACGCCGACCCCCCACGGCCCCGGCATGGCGATGCCCAGCCAGCGCTCGCGCCCTTCGACGGCGAAGACGCGGGCATGCACGTTCCATATCCAATGCGGGGGGTAATCTCCCGGGTCGGTCATCCCGCCGCCCGGCTCATGCATGCCATCCGGCGAATGGGAGACAGCGTATGCGGAGGAGATCGGAACGTGCGCTTCGATACACTTGTCCCACCGGCGCTCGTGCTCGTCGGAGACGAAGGTGCGCCAGGTGCCGCCGGAGATGACGCCGTCGGACAGGTAAGTGACGTGGTCGAACTGCCGGACCGGTGTCTCAATCCAGTAAGCCAGCCTGCCGAATTGTTCGGCGACGAATGCGCGGCCGAATTCCCCCAGCGAGGCGGTAAAGCGGTTTTCGCCCGCCGGCTCCCAGCGCGCGATCGGCACGGTGACGCCGTTGAACGCCGGACTGAGGCAGATATCGAGCACGGTGTCGCCGCCGGACACGATGCGCAGGCGGTCGCCGGCCAGCACATATTCGGCGCGTGGAGACTGGGTAACCCGCTGCATTTGTATTGACATCTCGTTCTCCAGATCAGATTGTTTGGCACGCGGTCGGTCGGGCGACCTTCCAGTACCGCGGTGATTCGCTCCCTGCCGTTCATCACTGTCCCTTCACCGGATCACGCCGCGCTTTCCGGTCTTCGAACCGGCGCATCAGGTCGAAGGCCGCCTGCCGGATCAGCTCGACTTCACCGGTCAACTCGAAGAAGCGGACGCCCCGCGCCAGCCAGCGCATGGCGATGTCATGAGAAGGCGCCCACATGCCGGCCGTCACGCCATGCGCCTTCGCGGCGTCGACCAGCCGCGCGACCGCCTTTGCCACGTCCGGGTGATCGAACTGCGCCGGATGACCGCAGCTCACCGTCAGGTCATACATGCCGATGAACATCATATCCACGCCGGGCACGGAGAGGATGTCATCGACCGCATCCACCCCGCGGCAGGTCTCGATATGCGCGAGCACCAGCGTTTCCTCGTTCGCTTCTTTCAGCCACGCCGCGGGATCGACGTCCCGGTAATCGGTGTTGCCGTAGCCTGGCGCCGCCGCCCGCGCCCCGAGCGGCGGATACTTGACATAGCTGACCACTTCGCGAAGCTGCTCTGCCGTCTCCGACATGGGGAGCTGAATCCCTGTCGCGCCGGCGTCGAGCAGCCGGGTGATGGAGCCGCGGTTTACGTAGGAGCATTTGGCCACCACCGGCAGGTCGCACAGCCGGCTGGCCAGAATGAAATCGGACAGCTCGGCGTTGTTGAAGAGCATGTGCTCGCTCTCGATGAAGACGAAATCCGCGCCGGCGTCGGCGTAAACCTTGGCCACCCAGGGGCGGATTGTCTGATCGACGATCATCCCCGCCACATACTCCTGCTCGCGCAGCATGCGCTTCAGGCTTCGCATTGGTTGCCTCCTTGTCTTAAACTCGCGAACAGCGGAAGCCCATCGCCTCCGCGAACGCCTCCACCGCCGGCCCATGGTCGCCCACGCCCAGCGCGATGTGGTGGCACGGGCCCTGCTGGCACCAGTCGTTGAAGAACTCGGTAATGGGCCGCTGCACCTTCACCCGGCAGTTCGGATTCCCGATGTTGAGAATGGCGCCGGGCGCCGCCTCGCCCACCGTGTAGATGATCTTGAAGGTGTCGCCGGCGTCGAACTGCGATAGGTTGATCAGCGTCACCGGCCCCAGCTTCATCTGGAAGTCAATGCCCAGCCCGTGCCCGGTTTTACCGTGATGCACGTCCAGGTGCTGCAGCCGCGGCCGGCCTTCCGCCACGTTGACGTTGCTCGGTCCGTCGTGGCCCATCAGCAGGAATTCCTCAGCGTAGTCGATCGCGAAGAACTCCACGAACATCCCGCCGCCGCCCAGCAGGTCGAGCAGCTTCATCGCCATCGCCGTCTTCACGTCGCCTTCGGTAACGCCGGGCCGCCCCAGCGCCGCCAGCCGGGAGACGGCCAGCGCGGATTGCGAACGCAGTGCGGTGATCTCCTCCTTTTCGCCCCACCAGTAATAACCGAAGGCGCTGATATCGTGCTTGCGGATGATCTCTTCGTAGGCGACCGCAATCTGCGCGGAGAGGCGCAAGTGCTCGTTCGTGACGGTTTCATCCACGTCATACATGGCGCGGAACTGGCGGTACATGTCCTCCAACTGCGCCTCGGTGACGCGCTTGAACGCCTCCTCGATCTCCTCCACTTCGGGCCGCTTGAGCAGCCTGCCGGTGGCGCGCAGCACGCGGTGCTCGTCGGTGGGCATGTCGGTCATGTGGGTGTAGGTGTTGCCGATCACCCCGAAGTTAAGCTCTTTGAAGACCCGCGCGGCGGCGGCGCCCCGGCAGTCGGCCTCCAGCTCGTTCCACAGCCGCGCCTGCCCGAAGTGCCCGCTGCGCACCAGGAAGGGCTTGCCCATTGTCACCAGCGTAGCGGCATACTCCGGCACGCAGCACGGCCCCTCGTGGTAAAGGTAATCGGCGGTGTCGGCAGTCGTGTAATCGTAAGAGCTGTCCAGGTGCGCGTTGAGAATACGGATAGGTGCATGCAAATCCTTCACCGCCGGCGCTACCACCATGCCGGTCGTATAACCCAGCGGAAAGATGATCAGCAGATCAATCCCCTCGCGCTGAAAAAACTTCCCCGCCTCTTCCGCCTTTTCCGCCGTATCCACCAGTTCCGGCGCAATCACCTCGCCGATCTGGCCCAGCCGCGCGCGGAACGCCGCCCACATCGCCTGGCAGCGCTCCCGCAGCCCGGGAAACTGCCCCCAGTAAATCTCATGCCCCGTCGGCAGCACCCCGATCCGCGGTCGCGGCAGGCGGGCGGTGAGGGCGGATGATTGTGTCATAAGTTCCTCTCATACCGGAGCGCGGATTGCCAATCCGCGCGTTGTGGTTTCGCGCGCTCCGGGCAATAATGTAAACGGCAAGCCCAGCCACTCGCACAGCAGCCCCAACTCCGCCAGGTAATCTCCCGCCCCGCCGTTCCAGTGATGCCCGGCGCCGCAGTGGGATACGCCTTGCAGGATATCCTGTATATCATCTTTGAAGCGCACGCGCAGCGGGGTGCCTTCGTAGGAAAGGTCGGTCTCGATTCCCTCGCCGGCTATCGCGGCAATGCGTAACGAGCCCTGGTGCATCATCATGTTCACCAGCGTCACCGGCCCCGGCATGTCCGCGGGGTATTTCACCGCCAGGCCGTCCAGCGTCTCGATGGACGCCTGCAGGCACACCCGGCTCGCGCACGGCGCCAGCGAGAAGGCCCCCGCCCCGCAGTGCGAGAAGAGGATGCTGTTGTCTTCCGGGTATAACCGCAGGAAATCACCGTTGAAGGCGGGCCGCCCGGATACGCGCTGCAGCATTGACATGAGGATGGTCGAGTTCAGATCGCCCTCGCAGGCGGCGGCGATGCCGGCGTCGTTCAGCCGCGCGATGGCCAGGCAGACCCGCGACTTCAGGTTGGGGAAGCAATTCAGCGACAGCGCGTCCAGCCGGTGCTCCTCCGCCAGCCGGAATGCCGCCAGCGTGTAGCGCGACGACAGCAGCCCGTCCGCCTTGGGCGCGCAAACCTGCCCCACGCACGCTTTCATCTCCTGCCAGTAAGCGTTGACCTCCGCTTCTGAAATACCTTCCGCTATCCGATAAAACTCCTCGATGGGCAGGTTGACGACCGCCATACCCAGCCTTTGCGTAATGGCGTATTCATCGACGGACAGGCTGAACATGATCGGGCACTTGCCGCCGCAGAAACCCACCCGCATGTCGCGCAACAGCCTGCGCATCAGCGCCGCGCGGGTAAAAATGCGGAGCTTATCGAGGGTGTCTTCGTCGGGCATGTCCGCCGCGTAGAGCTGGTAGCGCTTGCCCAGGTTATACAGCGTCGCGGTGACCAGCGGCCCGCACACCAGCGCCAGGCAGCCGATCTCACGCTCGACCGCCCACAGGAAGATGGGCACATCGCAACCGTCGAGCAGCTCAACGATGAAATAGTCCGGCACGAAGGTGGCCAGCACGCCGAGAATGCAATCCACCCCCGCGGACTGCAACTGCTCTCCCGCCTTCCGCGCGGAAGCTTCATCGTAAACCAGCAGGTCCGGGGTAACGATCTCCAGGTGCTCTCCGGCCAGCAGGTCGAGCATCTCCCGGTACTTCGCCGGGCACATCTCCTCGCCCAGGTGGTAGCCGGGGTAGGCCAGCCCCACCACGCCCACGCGAGGTTTCGCCGCCTGCGCGTTAACCGGCATGGAAAACCTCTTTCATCGCCACCCACCAGCCGCCGTCGCCGGATTCCGGCAGCGGCTCCTGCAGCGTCTGCATCAGCGCCTCCCAGCGCCGGCAGGTCTCGTTCGCCATGTAGAGCGCGCCGAAAGCCTCCGGCGAGAAGTCATCCGCCGCCTCAAAATAGGAGAACAGCCAGCGCCCGTAGCGGTAGATGCTGTAATTGCCGGCTCCTCCCTGCTTGATGATTGCCAGCACCTCCGGCCACACCGCGGCATGATGCCGCTCGTATTCTTCCTCCGCGCCTTCGCGAAGCCGCAGCACGCTCCCGTATCGTTTCATGGCTACCTCCAGAATCGAACTACAATGCAATTAATATCTAATGAGAGAAATTCTCTACACCGTGTCGATAATAATAGAACTGTTATCTGAATTTCTCTCATTAGATACGAACAAAGCAGAATCGTTTACCAAAAAGCCATGATCGCTATCTTTTGCGCAAAGCCTTTTGGTTCCGGCTCCGCCGGGTTATGGGAATTACATAGCATCATCGTGTCATGTTTCTTCCTCTCATGGTTTCCTGGCATACAGAAACGGACGCTCGTAGAGGCCATTAGCGCCAAAGTAAGTCTCCGTGCAGAGCACCCGCAGCGAAATGACGTTCTTGCCTTGCTTGAGATAGGGCGTGATGTCTACGTCATACTGCGACGGGCGGAAGTAGCACGACTGGTAAACGGACCGGCCGGCATATTGGCCGTTGATCCATGCCCATGCCTGGTTCGTCATCGCCGGGCAATACAGGTGAATTTCCTGGCCATCCGCCCTCGGCAACTCCACGGTGAAGCGATACCAGGCGAAGCCGGCGTAGTTGTGCCCATCCGGGGTCATCATCGGCTGGCCTTCATTATCCTTCAATCCGGGCTGGTTCTGCCAGCCAAGGGAGGTATTGCCGATCTGCCATTTCGAGTCGTCGTAATCGGGTTCCATCCACCGTTCGGAACGGCCCATGTCGAATTTGTCGGCGGAGAAACGCGGTGTATCCGGCAGCGGAGCAAAGAGCGTGCCGGCAGTGCCATCTACCTTCGCCGACACCATCTTCATGCGCTCGATTTCCCAATTTTCCTCATACACCGGGTACGGGCGCCAGCCGTAGAACTGGGTGATGGCATTCTTTTGCTTGTTCAGCTCGATCATTTTGCTCATCAACGCCTGGGCATCGGCAAAGCGCAGATCACGTTTGGCCTGTAATGAGGCGACGTAGCACGCCAGGTGGTCATACGTCAGCCGCTCGGCGCGGACATGCAGCTTTTCGGTGCTGGTGGCGGCTGCCTGCTCCGCCTTCTCGATATCCTGCTTCAATCGCGCCATCACCTTCGGCGAGTAGACCATCTGCAGGATAGGGTCCTCGTGACCGTGCACGTTGGTGGCGTCAAAGGCGTTCTCCAGCGTGTCATAATAATCGTGCATCGGCGCCGCCGCCGGTCCGAACCACTTGCTGTAGAAGTCGTTCAGCACGGCTTTCACATCGGCATCGGCATTCCACTCCAGCGTGGTGCGCACCAGGTAGGTGGGGATGCCGAGCATCTCCATGTTCGCCTCTTCCTGATCGTCGAAGCCGATAACGCCCAGCTTGTGCAGCAGGGGGATGTCTGCCGCTACGCGCTTCGTCATTGGGGTAAGGGTGCTTTTACCCACGCACATAGTGTAGTTGTAGTCATACATCCACACCTTGTCGCTGAGCTTGCACCACTGCTTGATCATGTTGTATTGCTGCTGATCTTGCCAGCACTTCGGATCATCATAACGGTGGATGGTGCACCCCATGATGTCGGCGAACAAGATCACCAGGTTCTTGTGCCGGTTGAAGCCGGCGGGTACCTCGGGCGGGACAACGCGGTTGGCATAGCCGTTGGCGGCAATCAGGTGGCCGGGATACCGTTTGGCCGTTTCTTCCAGAATGCTGTTGACGAGGAAGAACCATTCATTGCTGGCCAGGTAGTCCGGGATATAGCCGGTATTGCTGCGGTCGGGAATGGAGCCCTGCGTATAGCGAATCGACAACTGCTTGCATAACTCGCAATCGCAGGCCGGGGCGCCGTCGTCCGGCGACATCGGCGAGTTGCGCGCGCCGTTCTTTACCTGCTGGTCGATCACTTTCATGATTTCGTCGAGCAGGCGGGGCTGGCCGGCGAATTTCGGATCGTTGCGGCGCAGCTCGTCGCTCATACACGGCATGTTCGGGTTGCGAGTGCCGTCCGGCTGCAAGGCAAACCACTCCGGGTGCTCGTTGATCTTATCCTTGGGCAGATAGCCGTTCAGCGAGCCGTCGCCCGGCACGCCGAACCACTCGGCGCTGCGCGTGTTCATGAAGTTGCGGAGCTTCCAGAGCTCGCGCTCCTCGTTCATCGTGCCCTGGCCGTGCGTCCAGAAGGAGCGCATGTGGAAGGAGGGATGCTCTTCCACCGCCAGGTCGGACACCGAGATGGTCGCCATCTTCGGCGCCACTTCGCCATATGCACCGGGCAAAAACCAGCGCACTCCCAGCCGTTTTAGGAACGCGTAAACGGCATAACGAGTGCCGTAGTAAGGGTAGGTGTCGTTGCCGGCCAGCACCAGGCTGTCACCCATCGTGCGGTTGATGAAGCCTTCTTCCTTTAAATCGGGTGTAACGCCGCTGGGGATCTTCACCCCCAGGTTGTCGGTCAGCCGGCTGCGGCCCACCAGCACTTTGTTGCCCGCCGGCAGCGGCCCGGCATCCGTCACGATAGGCAATGTGGCGCCGCTGATCTTTTGGATATAAGCCTGCAGCTCTTTGGCGGCGATAGTCGCATTCTCATTCGCCTTCTCGGCGGTGACGATGACGCAGGTTGGCTGGCCTTCCCGCACCAGCATGAATTGCGGAACGGCGGCTTTCGCTCCCAGCGCGAAAAAGCATGCAGCCGCGATGATGGCGTAGAATCGCGATTTCATGGTATACCTCCTCATCTCCAAAGTTATGTCGGCACGCCGGCGTCCTCTTCATCAGGTACAGCCAGCACCTCGTCCAGATTCTCCCACAGCTTGGCGAACGTGGCAACGTATTTCTCCATCAGCGCCAGGCCGTTGGGCGGGTAGATGGCACTGTGGAAAACAATGGAATCATCCACCAGCTTCTGCGTTTCCGGGTAATCCTCCGGG
>Ga0172369_10006865_pt1 | contig 13408 bp, 12 predicted proteins | sample LakKiv25m_FD_114539 | JGI IMG/M metagenome (GOLD analysis project Ga0172369, IMG submission 114539) | Freshwater microbial communities from Kabuno Bay, South-Kivu, Congo - kab_022012_11.25m | ecosystem: Environmental > Aquatic > Freshwater > Lake | place: Democratic Republic of the Congo... | reverse complement strand
TCAGTGTGAGGGTGTTGTGCGCGCGGGTGGATTTGCCATGGGCGGAGAGGGGATCGCTGGCCTCGTAGGTGAGCGTGCCGGGATCGACCAGCAGCGAGCGGCCCAAGGCGTGCAATTGCACCGCGTTGCGCGACAGGTGGCAGTGCCCGCCGCCCCAGGTGGTGGCGTCGAAGGTCAGGTAAGTCGCGTCTTCGCCCCAGCCGTCGCGCAGGAAAACCTGTCCGGCGTCCGGGAAATATTGCGCGGCCGGCGGCAACTCGTCGGGCAAGCCGGCCTCCTTGCGGAAGGCCATGCGCCGGCTTCGCATTTCGTTCGAGTGGGAGCCGGTCCGCTCACCCTGGCAATCGTGCATGGCGTTCAGGCTGCCATTGGGACGGGTGACGGCCAGCGCGTAGTCGAACATGCGCCCGATAAGCTCGGCCTCCATCACCAGCCCCAGCTCCGGCATGGCCCGCGCCAGTTTCCAATAATCGGCCATCACCCGCGTCATCCAGCCGTGGTAGCCGGGATTGCGCTCGTAATGTACACCGTCGGGCAGCACCTGGCGGTGCCAGGCATCATTAATCACCCGCACGCCGAAGCGCCGCCAGCGCTCGGCGCCGGGCAGGTGGGCCAGCCGGATGCCGCTCACCAGCAGCGAGTCGGCGTTGGCGATGCGCCAGTTGATGTTCGGGGCAATCATCTTCATCAGGTAGTCGAGCTGGGTGGCGCAGGAGGCGATGATTTCGTCCACAAAGGCGTCATAGAAAGCCGGGCTCTTCATGAAGACAGGCAGCGCGCCGAGCCAGCCCGCGAACTGGCTGTTCCCCACGCGGATGCACAGGTTGAGGACATTGTCATACGGCGCCATCTCCCAGCCCGGGCGGGTGGGGTGGGCGCGCATCCACTCGGCCAGATAATCGCGCGCCGCCTCCGCGTACCGCTCGTCACCGGTTTCCCGATACAGCGCCGCCAGCGGGGGTAGAAAGAAAAACCGGTTGAGCTGTGCCGGCCACTCCTGGTGCTGATGCTGCGGCGCGGACCAGTCGATGTCTCGCCGCCCGACTTCGGTCTCATGCACGCCGTTAAAATAGATGATGCCGTCCAGCGCTTTGTCCGCCACATCGCGCGTCTGCTCGTTCACCGGCGGCAGCGGATCACCCCAGGTATCGAGGAGGGGCTGGCTGTTGTGTTGCATATCGTCAATGGTAAGGGTCATAAGGTTGCACCGGTTAATTGAGCTCGGAGTGCTATTCCGCGCGAGTTAACATCACGCGCGGACTCAGAGGTCCGCGCTCCCAGTTACAGCTCCAATGAAATATCCAGCGTCTGCACCGAGTGGGTGAGGGCGCCGATGGAGATCAGGTCCACGCCGGTCTCGGCGATGGCGCGAGCGCGGTCGAGGGTGACGTTGCCGGAGGCCTCGGTGAGGGCGCGGCCTGCAATCAGCTTCACGCAAGCGCGCATATCATCCAGCGACATATTATCGAGGAGAATGATGTCGGCGCCGGCGTCCACGGCTTCTTGCGCCATCTCCCGCGAAATGACCTCCACCTCGATCTTCAGTGTGTGTGGCGTCCCGGCGCGCGCGGCAGCGATAGCCGCCGCCACCCCGCCCACCGCGGCGATGTGGTTGTCCTTGATGAGCACGCCGTCGGAAAGGTTGAAGCGGTGATTTGATCCCCCGCCGGCGCGCACGGCATATTTATCGAGCACACGGTGGCCGGGGGCGGTTTTGCGGGTGTCCACGATGCGGGCGCTCGTGCCTTCCACCGCTTTCACATAGCGCGCGGTGGCGGTGGCGATGCCGGACATCCGCTGCAGGAAGTTGAGCGCCGTGCGCTCGGCGGTGAGCAACCCGCGCGCCGGGCCGGTCACCTCCGCCAGCCGCTCGCCCGGCGTGATCAACTGCCCTTCCACCGCCAGCGGGTGCACCGCCAGTCGCGGGTCCACCAGGCGCATCACCTGCGCGAACACCGGCAGTCCGGCGAGAATACCCTCCGCTTTGGACAGCAGGATGGCGTCGGCGATGGCCTCGGCGGGGATGGTGGTCAGCGACGTGACGTCGCCGGTGCCGATATCCTCGGCCAGCGCTAGCTCGATCAGTGGCCGCACGCCGCGTAGCAAGGTTGGATCGAATGTCAGGTGGATCATGGCAATCTCCGTTTTCGCTGGAAGGTTGGAAGAATGGAAAATTGGAAGAATGAATGGAAGAATGGAGGAATGGGGGAGTGGAAGATGATCATCTTTCGTTTTCACTCATTCGTCCATTCCCCCATTTTCAATCTTCCATCTTTCCAACCTTCCACTCTTCCATCGTCATTACTCTTCCTCCACAAACCCATTCAGCGCCGGCGCGGCTTGCTCGACGAAGGTGGCCAGGTCGGGCAGGGCGTCGAGGCCGGGCAGGCCGAACAGCTTTAAAAACCGGTCGGTGGTGCCGTATTGCATGGGTTTTCCGGGCGCGTTTTTATGCCCGCGCTCGCAGATCAACTCGTGATCGAGCAGGGTGTTCACCACGCTGTCCGAATTCACCCCACGCAGCAGCTCGACCTCGGGGCGCGTCACCGGCTGGCGATAGGCCACAATGGCCAGCGCCTCCATGGCCGCGGGAGAGAGGCGGAACTGCGCCGGTCTGCGCAGGCGGCTCATATATTCCGCGTATTGCGGTTTCGTCGCCAGCTCAAAGCCGCCGGCTACCTCCACCACCTGTACGCCTTCGTAGCGGTCCTCCAGGGATTCCAGCAGTTGGCGCACGGCGGGCGGGGTGATATCCAGCAATTGCGCCAGCTCGCCCACCGCCAACGGACGGTCGGCCATGAAGAGCAGGCACTCCAGCGCGCCGGTGAGATTCGGTGGTACGGCATTATGCATCATGGGCACGAGTATAGTAACAGGGAGCGGATATGCTGGCAAGTGAACTCGACTGGCGGAAGAATCGCATGGACAAGCCCATTGGAGTACGTTACAATTTTATTTACGGGTGTCAGCAACGGCATTCATAATCAGGTAAGCCCGTACGTAGTAAGCCACGCAGCCGCAGCGGAGTGGCGTTCGTATTTAGGCAAGCTTACCTATCAACGAACGCCACTCCGCTAAAATCAACGCGGAGTACCGCGTTGGGGCTGCGTGGCTTACTACGTACCGGCTTACCTGTATCCGAGAGGGAGATATGCCAAATAAGGACAAACTGGTCCGCGCCATCGCCGCGGAGGGGCAGGTGCGGGCGTTCTCGGTGAATGCCACGCATTTGTGCGAGCATGCGCGAAAATTGCAGGACTCGCTGCCGGCGGCGACCGCGGCGTTGGGGCGGGTGTTGAGCGCGGCGGCGATGCTGGCGGCGACGATCAAGGAAGGCGAGCGCATCGCTATCCGCGTGGAAGGCGACGGGCCGGTCGAGTCCATCTTCGCGCAGGCGTGGCCGGATGGACGCGTGCGCGGCTACCTGCGCAATCCCAAGGTCAATCCCCCGTCGCGCGCCGGCAAGCTGGACGTGGGGCGCGCGGTGGGGAAGAACGGCGAGCTTTACGTTATCCGCGACCTCGGCATGCAGGAACCCTATGTGGGCAGGGTGGCACTGCAGTCAGGGGAGATCGGCGACGACCTGGCCTATTACTTCCTCATCTCCGAGCAACAACCCTCGGCCGTGGGGCTGGGGGTGCAGGTACAGCCGGATAACTCGGTATCGGCGGCGGGGGGCTACATCATCCAACTGCTGCCCGGCGCCGCCCCGGAGATCACGGACCGGCTGGAAGAGAACATCCGGAAGGCGCCATCGCCCAGCGAGATGATCATCGACCTGCGCGAGCCGGAGAAGATCCTCGACATGCTGCTGGCGGGGCTGGACTGGCAAATGCTGGAGGAGACGCATCCGCGTTTTTACTGCGGCTGCACGCGGGCGAAATCGCGGCGCGCGCTGCGGGCGATGAGCGTGGACGATCTGCGCCAGGCCGTGGAGGATGGGGAGCCGGTGCAGGTGTCCTGCGATTTCTGCGGGCGCAGCTACTCCTTCGACACCGGCGAATTGGCAGAGGTGCTGGAACAGAAACGGCGGGAAACAACATGAAAAGTATAGAAGGACAGCGGATCGGACAGCCAATCAACATCCGCAGCTTCATCATCGGGCATTACCCGATCCGCGGCTTTCTGGCGTGGGGCGAAGGCGATACGCAGGCGGTGTTCGTCGATCCGGGCGGCTGGGACGACGCCATTGCGCGCACCATCGACGCCTTCGGATTGACCGTATGCGCGGTGCTGCTCACCCACGGGCACTGGGACCATACCGGCGGGTTGGACGAAATGACCGCGCGGCTGCGTGCGCCTTCCTACGCCCACGCCGATGACGTGCGCCTGCTCACCAATGCGCCGGATAACGCGCTGGAGGGCGGAGAAACCATCGCCTGCGGCGCCCTCGGTTGGCAAGTGCTGCATGTGCCGGGCCATACGGCCGGCTCGGTCGCCTACGCGACCAACGGCATCGTCTTCACTGGCGACACCCTCTTCGCCGGCTCCATCGGCGGCACCCCCAACCTGGCCGAATACGAACATGAGCGCCGTGCCATCCGCGCGCACCTCCTCCCCCTGGGCGACGCCACCCGCGCCTACCCCGCCCATGGTCCGGCCACGCTGATCGGCATCGAGCGGCGATGCAATCCGTTTTTACGATGAAATGGAAGGATGGAAGAGTGGAAGGTGTTGGAAGATTGGACGAGTGGAGGGTTGGAAGGCTGGAAGAATGGATGGGACGAAAGGGCTGAAAGCCGCTATTTAGAACTTGTCCTAAAACGTTGAGACGAAAGGCGCCCATAGCAATGCGTATGGCTCGTGACTCGTGATGCCTCCTCCGACCATTTGAATGTATCTCAACAATATTTCATCGTTATGTAATACAGTCTTCATAGCGGTGTAACAATTCCCTGTTATCATTGTCGAAGCGATTTTATTTATTGTATGCTTATCAGGAGGTGATATGCGCAAGTTATTCATTCTCCTTGCACTCTTCCTGCTGTCCGGATGCCTGGTTTTTGCCGCGGATATCAAACTCATCCTACTGCGCCAGAACGGCAAGCCGGTGGCCAATGCGCCGTATCGCTGTGGGTTGATAAGCGGAGCAAATGGTGGGCAGACCGATCGGAACGGCCGCAGTACGCTGCAAAATATGGAGGACACAGCGTTTAAAATGCTGATCGCTTCTCCCGGTAACGGCTATGCCGTGGTGACTGTTCCGCAAGTTTCTCCGAATCTGAGCATTCGCGAGGTAACCGCTCGCCTGAAAAAGGGGGGAACGATCTCCGGGCGTGTTCAACTCGCGGATGGGCGTGCCGTCGGCGGTCTGGTATTGGTTCCTTTTCGGGTTGGGGGAAAAGATCAGGATTTCGAGAGCATGTGGGGGAATCTCTTCGGAGATATAAAAGAGCAATATCTGCCTGCGGATCTGATGGCCTCGGTATCACGTGATGATGACGGCAGCTTCAAACTCTCCGCACTCCCACCGGGGAGTTATAATATCGTTGTCGGAAAGCCTGAGATCACCCGGCTGAAGATCAGCATCGCAGGAAGCAATACGAAATCGGGCGTCAAGGTGATTGTGCCGAAACCGTCCGGCGCCACAACTCTTTCCGGCCGCCTACTCGGTCCGAACGGCAAGCCGCTTGCCCATACCGATTTACGGCTGATTGTTCGCCTGGACCAATCGACCCATCCTAATGCCCTCGACTGGGTTCCCCGGCGTGTGAGAACCGACGCCGATGGCCGCTTCACCCTGTTTCCGATCGTGCCGGACCGCTACTGGATCACCGCATCGGTCTCCGGGTTTCGCCCCGGAGACCGCCAGACGGTGGTTGTGCCGGCAGGTGGCGCCTCCGGGGTGGTTTGTAAAGTGAAGTAAATATTACGCTCGGTGAGGTTGCAGCACCCGGCGCACCTATGTTCATCCCATGCACCAACCACACCACCGGGGTGAAGTACCAGTGCAGCAGGTCGCGAGCGGCTTCGCGCAGGGATTGGCGGATCGGCAGGTGCTGCGGGCATTGCACTTCACATTTCCGCTTTTCTACCCTCAATTCTTCCACCGTCACCTTGTCCCCCGCCGCTGCCATCTGTCCTGTTTTCAATCCTGGCGCCGCGGACATACCTTAAGTGAAGGGAGATTGCGATGGATATGCCTGCACCGCAGAAGGAGCACCGGTGGCTACAGAAGATGGTGGGGGAATGGACCGCTGAAGGCGAAGGGTCGATGGGGACGGACCAGCCGCCGATGACGTGGAAAGGCACCGAGAGCGTGCGCGCGATTGGCGAGTTCTGGATCGTCGCGGAGGCGCAAGGCGAGATGCCCGGGGGCAGCCCCGCGACGAACATCGTGACACTCGGCTATAACCCGCAGAAGGAGCGATTCGTCGGCACGTTTTTCTCGTCGATGATGCCGCGCCTCTGGCTGTATGAAGGCGCGCTGGATGCTGCCGAACGGGTGCTGACGCTCGACACCGAGGGACCGAGTATGACCGTCGAGGGGGAGACAGCCCGGTATCAGGACGTGATGGAGATATTCAGCGACGATCACCGGGTGCTCACCTCGCTAATCCTCGGAACTGATGGGCAGTGGCAACAGATCATGACGACGCACTACCGGCGAACGAAGTAGGAAGCAGCCGTAACCCGGTATCGAGACATTGTCATCGGTATGTCAAGGTTGACGATAAAGCATGACGGTAATCTGTTTATTTCATCAGCCGGTCGCGCACGCGGGTGAAGGCGGCGATGGCTGTTTCCAGGTCGTCCGGGGTATGCGCGGCGGATACCTGCACGCGGATGCGGGCTTTGCCCAGGGGCACTACCGGATAGCTGAAGCCGATGACGTAAATGCCTTCGTCCAGCAATTGCCGAGCCATCTCGGTGGCCAGCGCGGCGTCGCCCAGCATGATAGGGACGATGGGGTGCTCGCTGGGGGTGATGGTGAACCCCGCCGCCGTCATGCCCTGGCGGAAGCGCCGGGTATTCGCCATCAAGCGGGTGCACAGCTCCGTCGACTCGGTCAGCATCTGCAATACTTTCAGGCTGGCGGCGGCGATGACCGGGGCCAGGGTGTTGCTGAACAGGTAAGGCCGCGAGCGCTGGCGCAGCAGGTCGATGAACTCTTTGCGCCCGCTGGTGTAGCCGCCGGATGCGCCGCCCAGGGCTTTCCCCAGCGTGCCGGTGAGCAGATCGACGCGGCCTATGCACCCCCGGTACTCATGGGTGCCCCGCCCGCGCGCGCCCAGCACGCCCACCGCGTGCGAATCATCGATCATCACCGTGGCATCATACTTTTCCGCCAGGTTGCAGATGCGGTCCAGTGGCGCAATGCTCCCATCCATCGAAAAGACGCCATCGGTGGCGATCAGCCGGAAACGCGCAGAGGCGGCTTCTTGGAGCTTTGCCTCCAGGTCCTCCGTGTCGCAGTTATGATAGCGCAGGCGCTGGGCCTTGCACAGGCGGATGCCGTCGATGATGCTGGCGTGGTTCAGCTCGTCGGAGATGACCGCGTCCTCCTGCCCGAGCAGCGTCTCGAACAACCCGCCGTTGGCGTTGAAACACGAGCTGTAGAGGATGGTGTCCTCCGTGCCCAGGAAGGCGGTGAGCGCGGCCTCAAGTTGCTTGTGCAGTTCCTGTGTCCCGCAGATGAAGCGCACGCTGCTCAAGCCGAACCCCCAGCGCGCCAGCCCCTCCTGCGCGGCGGCGACCACCCGCGGATCGTTCGACAAACCGAGGTAGTTGTTCGCGCAGAAGTTCAGCACCTCGCGCCCGCCAACTACCGCGATCCGCGCCCCCTGCGGCGTGACCAGCACCCGCTCTTCCTTCAGCAACCCCCCGTCGCGGATCTCCTGTAACTGCGCGGCGGCATATGCCTGCAATGCTTTAGCCATCTCGTTCTCCTTCATCCGCACAGCCGGGCGGATCATCGCCTCCTGCGATCGGGGCGCCGACGTCCTGTCGGCGCGGGGTATTTGTTAGGCCTTCCTTCCCAGGGGTTCCGCTTCGCTCCACCCCTGGCTATTGACTGGCGTCCCTTCAGGACTAGGGCTTCTATCGCTCACCCCACGTCAAAACCACCTTGCCGGACTGCCCGGAGCGCATCACGGCGAAGGCTTCCTCGAATTCAGTGTAATGGAAACGGTGGGTGATGACCGGGGTGATATCCAGGCCGCCTTCGATCATTTTGGTCATTTTGTACCAGGTTTCGTACATTTCTCGGCCGTAAATGCCTTTGATCGTCAGCCCGTTGAAGACCACCAGGTTCCAGTCGATCTCCGCCGGCGGCAGGATGCCGAGCATGGCGATCTTCCCGCCGTGGCACATGTTGTCCAGCATCAGGCGGAAAGCCGAGGGATTACCGGACATCTCCATGCCCACATCAAAGCCTTCATGCATGTTCAGCGACGCCTGGTAGGCCCGGTCGATGGTCGTCTCGCGCACATCCACTACCTGCGACGCCCCCATCCGGCTCGCCAGCTCCAGGCGGTAGGGATTCACATCGGTGACCACGATGTGGCGCGCGCCGCAGTAGCGGGCGATGGCGGCGGCCATGCACCCGATCGGCCCGGCGCCGGTGATCAGCACGTCCTCGCCGAGCACGTCGAAGGAGAGCGCGGTGTGGGTGGCGTTGCCAAGGGGATCGAACGAGCTCAATACGTCCAGCGGGATGTGCGGATCGCACGGCCAGACGTTGGTGACCGGCAGCACCAGGTATTCCGCATACGCGCCGTCGCGATTGACGCCGATGCCGGTGGTGTTCGGGCAGAGATGCCGCCGGCCCGCCAAGCAATTCCGGCAGTGCCCGCAGACCACGTGCCCCTCGCCGCTTACCAGATCGCCGTGCGCGTAATCATGCACGTTGTCGCCGACGCGCTCGATGACGCCGACAAACTCATGCCCGATCACCAGCCCTGGCCGGATCGTCTTCTGCGCCCACGCGTCCCAGTTCCAGATGTGCACGTCGGTGCCGCAAATGCTGGTCTTCAGTATACGGATCAGCACGTCATTGATGCCGATCGCCGGTTCGGGCACATTCTGCAGCCGGAGGCCGACTTCCGACGCTGCTTTCACCAGTGCTTTCATTAATGTTCAGCTCCTTCACGAGACATCATCAGTGCCGCAAGGGGACGCGTATCGTCCAACTTGAAAAATTATCATTTAGCACGAAGAGCATAGCGCCGGTGCGATGGAGTGTCAACGAGTCACGGATAACTGAAATGCCAGGAGTGGCTCGGTTTATTAGAGGATGTCAAACAGCATCGGACGAATACGGCAGGTGCGAAACAGAAAAAAGCATACAGAAAAATATTTACCAGTGAACCTTTTCAAATGGAGATGGTATCACCGGTTCGTCCGCATGGTCGCTAAAACATGAATCTTCGCTGACAAGTTGCGATATCGGTTTTTTCTCGCTGGCGGTTGATTTGACGCATTCGCTGCCCGGTTACGGCAAGTTGCTCACGCGGAGCGCGGCGCAGCGGCGGTAGTAGTCTTCCTCCAGCTCCAGGTTGAACTCCTGCGCGATCTGCAAGGCGGAGAGGGTGGGGTGGCGGCTGCTCAGCATCGCCGCGCTCTCGATCTGCAGATATTCGATCTCGACCAACGGGCCGTAGGCCGCCTTGATGGCCGGGAACTTCTTCGCGTTGTAATCGCAGTGGAGCACGGCGTAATCCAGGTTGAGGGTGGCGGAGAGGATGGGGCCATGCCCCCAGGGTTCGATGCTGACGCGGCCCAGCGCATCCACCAGCGCCGCGCTCGGATCGTCGATCACCGAGAGGAAATACATGCGGTAAAGCTTCGCCCAGGCTTGCATCAGGAAAACACCCCGAAACATCGCCGGGAAGATCACCAGCTTTGCCTGCTGTGCCGCAATGCGTTCGATCACGTCCCGGAAGTTCAAGTCGAAACAGATGCAGCAGCCGATGGGGCCGAACTCCGTGTGGAATACGTCGAAATCCGCCGGGCCGGGCGAGATGCCGTCCGCCATCTCGTAATCCGTCGGATAGGTTTTGCGGTAGACACCGAGCAGGTTGCCGCGCCGGTCGAACCAGGCCATGGTATTGTAGACGCGGTTGCCGGACCGCTCCAGCATGGGAGTCAGAATATGCACCCCATGCCGCGCGGCCAGCCCGGCCATGACGCTACCGACCCGCCCGTCGAGCGGCTCAGCGAGCCCAATCTTTTCCTTCCCCAACTGCGACCAGGGGAAAATTTCGGGGAAGCAGAGCAGGTCCATCGGATCGAGGCAGGCTTCCTCCACCATCGCCGCCGCTCTTTCCAGCGACGATTCGATGCCGCCGGTTTCGTTGCAGGCCAGGCTGGCTACCCGTATCTCCCGCATCTTACCTCCACTCTTCCCGGCCTTCCGCGAATTCGGCAAGCGCTTCCTCATCGAGCTCGACGCCGCTGCCGGGCGCATCGCCGAGGGTGACCGCGCCATCGTGCATCGGCAGCGATTGCTTCACCAGGCTTCGGGGCATGCCGTGATCGAAAAAGCCGCCAAGCTCACCGCACGGTGCGGCGGGAACGGCGGCAGCCGAGAGTTGTTGATACGCCGCGCTGCCCACCGCGGTGTAGCCCGTGCCGCCGATGATAACCGGCACGCCGAAAGATTGGACGAGTTGCGCGTGCTGCAGCACCTTTCGCAGCCCACCCGGCTGCACCGGATGGATGTTCACCATATCGCATGCGTCCGCCTTGAGCGCCGCCGCCAGGTCGCATGTCCGCCGGGCCAGCATGTCGATCATCACCTTCGCGCCCGGCGTGCCTTTGAGCTGACGGTAGTCAGCCACGCCACCTTCGAGCGGGTCTTCGAAGATATCCAAACCGGCGGCGCCCAATCGCTCAATGGCCTCCCGAGCCTCCGGCAGTGTTTTATACCCCTGGTTGGCATCGCCCTGGAGAACGGCGCCGGGTGGGGCGACGGTTCGGATCGCAGTGACTTTTGCAATGTCGTCCGCCAGTTCACCTGTCAGCTTGGTTTTGAGATATCGGTATCCCTGTGCGTAGAAATATCCGGCCCGCTCCGCCGCTTCATCAGGAGTGTTGGGGAAGATGCAGGGCATCAGCGTCACTCGGTCGCCGGCGCTCCCGCCCAGCAGCGTCCGCAGCGGCAGCCCGGAGCACTTGCCGACCAGATCGTGCAGTGCCAGGGAAACGCCGTCGCAGATGCTCCTTTCCTGTGCGGTTTGCGCGAGAGGCAGCAAGGCATCCAGCGACCGGGCGTCGCGGTCAACCAGCGCGGCGCACAGCCGGCGCAGAAAGGCATCCGGAAGCGCCAGCGTTTCACCCACGCCTTCCACTTCGCCGGCGCGCATCCGGAGGATGATGAATGGAAAAGATTCCACCTTGCCATAACTGAAGGTGAGCCGCACGGGCATCCGGCCGTAGTGAATCATGATGCCGTCGATCACGATGTTGCTCCCCATCATGCACACCTCCTGCTTGCGTTAATATAGGCCACCCCTGAGTCAAATGTCAACGGAAGGGATTGATTGCCGGCTAAAGAGGGGTTATAGTGAAGCAGCCAGGAGTTTGACAGCAAAACCACTCTGCCACAACGAAATGGAGGCAATTATGCCAATCAGTGACGCGGATCTCCGCGCAAGTCGCAGGCCGATTCCCGCGGGAGTGACCGAGGTAACCGATACAGGCGTCTACAGCCTGGTCGAGCTGAAAGATGGCTCGCTGCTCGGAGATAACGGACGATTGTCGTCCGATGGGGGGAGAACCTGGAGCGCGCCGAAATCGTTTGGAGATCACGTCACCGCCGACCCGGCGGGCGCGGTGGGCAACGGGATCATGCGCCTGCAGTCGGGAGCGCTCGCGTTGTCCAACGGCGGCAATATCTGGTTGTCGCAGGATGAAGGCGTGAGCTGGGAAACCGGCGGAGAGGCCTTTCCCCATTTGCTCGGTCCGGGATATTTCGGCGACGAGCTGATCCAGCTCAAGAGCGGCAGGCTGCTCTATCCCACCTCGATGAACTTCAATCCGCGGCATCCCGAGTTCAAATATGAAGAGGTGCTGTCGACGGGAATCTGGCGGGATACCTCCTACGGCACAGAGGGCCACCACCATCTCCCCGAGTTTTATCTGACGTTTGTCGGTTATTCGGACGACGAGGGGCGAACCTGGCAGTTGGTTAAGGGGCTGTATAACGTACCGCAGGCGTTGTTCGGCTGGTTCAATGAAGAAGGCGTCCCGGATGGGCGGGCGGGCACGCTGCCGTATGGAGAGGCATCTGTGGCCGAGACACCGGACGGGAAGATCCTCATGTTCGGACGGTCCACCATCAACCGGGTACTCTACACCTACAGTGCCGACGCGGGCGAAACCTGGCTTTCTCCGCTGCCCACCACGCTGGCCAACTCCGGCTCTCCCGCGCGGCTGCGGCGTATCCCCGCGACCGGCGACCTGCTGTGCGTGTGGAATCAGGTCACGCGGGAGGAAGTGCAGCGCGGTTATCGCCGGGGACGGCTCAGTGCGGCCATCTCGAAAGACGGCGGCATCACCTGGGTGAATTTTAAGACGCTGGAGTTGAGCGCCGGCATGGATGATCTGGTCCGTATTCAGCCGGAATACCCGATCAAAATGATCCGCGCCAACGACTTTGTCGGCTATCTGCCCGATGCCTATGCCTATTTCCACTACGCCAACGTGTGCTTCGTCGCTGATAAGGTATTCGTCAGCTACTTCCGCGGCATGCCCCTGCGCGGCCTGGCCGAGCAGCAACTGACCGAGCAGGAACACGTGCTGCGGATCTATCCGCTGGAGTGGTTCTATGAAAAATAGATGGTAACCGTTCAGGGGGTATGTTTCAGACTCTGACTCTGACTGCCGCAAGTATTTCTCGCCTGCCGGCAGGTAGGGATTGGTCACCCCGCGAATCTTGATATGGCGGAGAGTGGTCACTATTCGCCGGTCGGTGCTAACGGGGTCCCTCCTGCCTTTTCCGTGATATCGCTGCAGGGATTTGCGCATAAAACGCGAATTAAGCGTAATAATCATGCGCGTTTCGATCATCATGGCAACGTATAACAACCCGGACTGGCTGGAGAAGGCGCTCTGGGGTTATGCCGTGCAAACGGTGCGCGATTTCGAGATCGTTGTGGCTGATGACGGCTCGACCGCGGAGACGGCAGCGCGTCTCGAAGCCATGCGGCAGGCGACGGATCTGACGATCCGGCATGTCTGGCATGCGGACGATGGATTTCGGAAGAACGTGATCCTGAACAAAGCGATTGTCGCGTCCGACGCCGGGTATTTGATCTTCACCGATGGCGATTGCATCCCCCGGCGTGATTTCGTGCAGGCGCATCTCCGCGCCGCGCAGTCCGGCTGCTATCTCTCCGGCGGGTATTACAAGCTGCCGCTTCACGTGAGCCGGATGATTACCTCCGATGATATTCGCTCGAACGTG
>Ga0172369_10006862_pt1 | contig 13415 bp, 13 predicted proteins | sample LakKiv25m_FD_114539 | JGI IMG/M metagenome (GOLD analysis project Ga0172369, IMG submission 114539) | Freshwater microbial communities from Kabuno Bay, South-Kivu, Congo - kab_022012_11.25m | ecosystem: Environmental > Aquatic > Freshwater > Lake | place: Democratic Republic of the Congo... | reverse complement strand
GGCCGATAGTCAGGTAATGCCACACCAAAGCGCCGTACAGGAATAACTCAGTCCAGCGGTCGAGGGTCGAATCGAGGAATGCGCCGAATCTGGACACGCGACCTTGGGTGCGCGCCATGGTGCCATCTACCGCGTCGAAGGCCAGGGTTGCGATCAGCAGCGCCCCGGCCAAACGCAGGCGGCCGGTCGCCAGGATGGCGGCGACCCCCACGTTAAGCAGAAACCCCAGCACAGTCACTGCATTGGGATGAAACCCCAGGCGTGAAAGCGCGTGAGCCGCGGGCCGGATCAGATAGGCGCCCCAGGCTCGGGCCACGTTCGTCAGCATAGCTCCTCCCAGTCTGAAACGAAGTTCGCTCGCCAGTACACAACGATTCTACAATAGGAGTCCGCTCGCGTCAATAGCCAGCGCGTGGCGCAAGATGCCATCTTGCGCCGACGGCATCAGCGCGTGGCGGCCAGGGTGGCGGCGTGCGTCCCCAGGGCGACGCCGGCGCGACAGGCCGCGCCCAGGTCGTCATCGGCCAGCCAGCGCGCCAGGAAACCTGCGTTGAACGCGTCGCCAGCGCCGGTCGCGTTCACGATCTCGGCCGCGGGCGCGGCCGCTTGCCAGACCTGCTCGCCCTGGGCGGCCAGGCAGCCGTCGGCGTCGAGCTTGATCGCCACGATCCGCGCATGGGCCTGCAAGGCGCGCAACGCCTCGCGCGGGGCCGGCTGGCCGCTGAGCGCGGCCGCTTCCTGGCGATTGGGCAGGAGGAGCGTCACCCGGCCGACCATAGCCCAGAGGCCGCCGGGCGCAAGGGCCAGCAGCGGCGCGTGCGAGCTGGGGTCGAGGCTGATCGGCACGCCCGCGGCGCGGGCATCGGCCATCGCCCGGAGCGCGCCGACGCGGCTCGCGGCGTCGAGCAGGACGTAGCCGACCACGTGCAACAAACGCGCCTGCGCGATCAACCCGGCCGGCACGTCGTCGGCCGACCAGACCGCGTTCGCGCCGCGGTCGGGGATCATCGTCCGCTCGCCGCCCGGCTCGACCAGCACTTGAATTGCGCCGGTGCTGCGCTGCCGATCTATCGCCAGCGCCGGCTGCACACCCTCGTGACGCAGATCGTCCGCCAGCCAGCGGCCGAACGGGTCAGCCCCCACGCGGCCGATGAAGGTGACGGCCTGCCCCAGCCGCGCCAGCCAGACTGCGACATTCGCGCCCGACCCGCCCGGCGTCACGTGTACCTCGGCGGGGGCGTCGCTGCCCCGCACGAGCGGCGTCCGCAGCCGGCTGGTGATGTCCACCGCAATGTCTCCTAAAACGACGATCATCGCCCATCCCTCCTCCCATGATGTTAGCGCACTTGCGCGGCCGCGTCAATCCGAGGATTTGGGCATTTCGGTGCAGCAGTTTGGGGCCTGGCGCGGGCATCGGGTACAATGACGGCCATGCCAGAACTCTACGACGCCTACATTTTTGATCTCGACGGGACGGTTTACCTGGGGGATGCGTTGCTGCCGACGGCGGGCGAGACCATCACCCGCCTGCGCGAATTGGGCCGGCGCACCGTCTTTCTCTCCAACAACCCCACGCACACCCGCGAAGCGTATGCCCGGAAGTTGACGCGGTTGGGGTTGCCCACGCTGCCGGCCGATGTCATCAACTCCGCGCTGGTGATGGCCGACTTCCTGCAGCGGCGGATGCCCGGCGCCCGGTTGTTCGTGGTGGGCGAGCAGCCGCTCTGCGAAGTGCTGACCGCCGCGGGGTTCGTGTTGACCGAGGACCCCCTGCGCACCGACGCGGTGATCGCCAGCTTCGACCGCACCTTCGTCTACCGCAAGCTGCAAATCGCGTTCGACGCGATCCGGGCCGGGGCGCGCTTCTTTGCCACGAACGGCGACCGCTATTGCCCCGTGCCGGGCGGCGGCGAGCCGGACGCCGCCGCGATGATCGCGGCTATCGAGGCGTGCACGAACACCAAAGTGGAAGCGGTAGTCGGCAAGCCCTCGCGGTACATGGTTGAGGCGATCCTGGGCGTCTTGGGGCTGCCCCTGCAACGCTGCATCATCACAGGCGACCGGCTGGAGACCGATGTGCTGATGGGGCTGAACAGCGGCATGGCGGCCGCGCTGACGCTGACGGGCGCCACCGCCGCCGCCGCGGCCGCTAACTCGCCCATCAAGCCCACCTATGTCCTGCGGCGGTTGGCCGATCTGCTGCCTTGAGTGGCGGCGGGAGACGCCAGGGCGGGGTACAAGCCTACATGGCGCGGGGTAAATCTTGCCAGCGGGCGACTGGTGTGCGGATTATTGCGCTGGCCGTCGCCGCCGATGCGCAATACGGCCTAACCGGCGAGGGAACCCCGCCGTTTCCTCAACACAAATGGTTTGTCGCCTGATCCAGCGTCACGTGCACACGACCGAGTTGTCGGTGCCGTATTTGTTAGACCGGTACTTGTCGGCGTGCCAGTCGTTGTGCCAGTCGCGGCCGTTGACAAGATACCGGAAGTCGTACTCGCGGCCTTTCTGGAGCGCAAGGGAAATGCGCCACTTGCCGTCAGATCGGCTTTGGCGCATTTCGTCTTTGGCTGTGTCCCAGTCGTTGAAGTCACCGACCAGGTTCACCCGCTCGGCCCAGATGCTGGACGGGAGTTCGAACGTGACCCGAATCATCGTCTTGTCTGGTAGCAGTTCCTTGTAGATCATGGTGTCGCCCCGCACCGATGAAGTATCTGGGGAGATTATAGCACGGACTTGACGAAACACGCAATCCCTCGTAAAATCATCTACCATGTTCGAGAATCTGCAAACTAAACTGAACGCGGTCTTTGATAAGCTGGCATCGCGGGGCAAATTGTCCGAGCAAGATGTCGAGCTTGGGCTGCGCGAGGTGCGGCTGGCGTTGCTCGAAGCCGATGTGAATTACAAGGTGGTCAAGGATCTGGTCGCGCGCGTCAAAGAACGCGCGATCGGCGCCGAGGTGATGAAGAGCCTGACTCCGGCCCAACAGGTCATCAAGATCGTGCACGAGGAGTTGCTCAAGACCCTGGGGGAGCCGGCCCGGCTGAATTTCTCCGGCCCCGCGCCGCTGGTCATCATGCTGGTCGGCCTGCAGGGCGCGGGCAAAACGACGATGGCCGGCAAGCTGGCGTTGACCTTGCGCAAGGGCAACAACCGGCGCTCGCTGCTGGTAGCCGCCGACACGTATCGCCCGGCCGCGGTGACCCAGCTCGAGGTGCTGGGCAAGCAGATTGACGTGCCGGTGCACAGCGAAGGCACGCAGGTCGCGCCGCCCGATATCGTCAGCCATGGGCTGCGGCGGGCGCGCGAAGGCGCCTATGATGTCGTCATCCTGGACACGGCCGGCCGGTTGCAGATCAATGATGCTATGATGCGCGAGCTGGAGCGGATCAAGGCCATTGCCAAGCCGCGGGAGATCCTGCTCGTGGCCGATGCCATGACCGGGCAAGAGGCCGTGAATGTCGCCAAGGGGTTCCACGAGCGGGTGGGCCTCACCGGCCTGATCCTGACCAAGGTGGACGGGGACGCCCGCGGGGGCGCCGCCATCTCGATGCGCGAGGTGACGGGCGTGCCGATCAAGTTCCTCGGCGTCGGTGAAAAGCTGGACGCCCTGGAGCCGTTCTATCCCGACCGCCTGGCCAGCCGCATCCTGGGCATGGGCGACGTGCTGACGTTGATCGAGAAGGCCGGGGAGAACATTGACCGCACCGAAGCCGAGAAGATGAGCCGCAAGCTCGTCAAGGGCGAGTTCAACCTGGAAGATTTCTTGAAGCAGTTGCAGCAAGTCAAGAAGATGGGGCCGTTGGGCCAATTGCTCGACATGATCCCCGGCATGGGCAAGATGGCCCAGGATCTCGCGCCGGAGGTCACCGACAAGCAGTTTCGCCAGATCGAGGCCATCATCAACTCGATGACGCACGAGGAGCGCCGCGATCCGCGCGTGCTGAACGGCAGCCGCAAGCGGCGCGTCGCGCGTGGGTCGGGCGTCACCGTCACCGAGGTCAATGATCTGCTGAATCAGTTCCGCCAGATGCAGCGCCTGATGAAGCAGCTCGGCCAGGGGGGCGGCCGCGGTCTGCGCGGCGGGTTGATGGATCTATTTCGTGGATAATCTCGGCGTGAGCGCCCGCGTCCTTCACCAGGGGCCGGGGGCGGCGGCGAGTAACCAGCATTCGGGACCTTCATTGTCCCATACCAACAAGGAGCAAGCAGGAAAATGGTTCGTATTCGTCTAAGCCGACACGGCGCCAAGCGGCAGCCGTCCTATCGCGTCGTGGTATCCGATCAGCACGCCCCGCGTGATGGCCGGATCGTCGAGAACATCGGGTATTTCAACCCGCGCAGTGAGCCGGAAACCATCAACATTGATGTGGAACGCGCGCGTTATTGGCTTGGCGTGGGCGCGCAGCCCAGCCAGGCCGTCGCTCGGCTGCTCAAGACCGCCGGCGTCTACGCGACCCAGGCGACGCCGGCCGCCTGATCGTCGTTTCAAGGGCGCTGGCCGGGGGGCTTGATGTCAAACTGAGGGCCGCCCGGCGCGTCCGCTTGAAACCGGGAGAGGAGGCTGAGCGATGAGAGAAAAAGAGCTGGTCGAGTATATCGCCAAGTCATTGGTGGATAACCCGGACAAGGTGACTATTAAGGAAACCCAGGGCGCCAGCGTCACCGTCCTGGAGTTGCACGTGGATCGTGATGACATGGGCCGGGTGATCGGCAAGGATGGCCGGGTCGCAAATGCGATCCGCACGGTGTTGAAGGTCGCGGCCGGCGATCGGCGGGTCGTGCTGGAGATCGTGTAGCGGCCGCGGTGGAGTCAGCCGGCGGCGATGATTGTGTACGCGCGGGGGTGCTGCAAAGCGCCCCCGTTGCGCGTCGCGGAGCCGGCGGCGCGGGGCCTTGAGGAGCGGGTCTTGTCCCGCACCGCGCGCAGCACCCTGAGCGAAGCCTCGCTGTAGTTTGGCGAGGCGTAGTCGAAGGGCGCGGCCGTGATGAAAGGCGCTCCGGCGTGCTTCGACTGCGGCCAGCATACAACCCTGGCCTCCGCTCAGCATGCCTTCGCTTGAGTGATTGTGCAACTTTTGAGGGGGAAGTGTGGAGTCCATCAAACAGCAATCAACAGGGTACCTCGCCATCGGCCAGGTCGTCGGCGTGCACGGCATCCGCGGCGAGGTCAAGGTGTCGGTAATGACCGACTTTCCCCAACGCTATCGGCCCGGCGTGCAGGTCTACCTGGGCACGGAGCTAGACTGCATCCCGACCGCGATTGAAACGGCGCGGCCGCACAAAGGTGTGATGCTGGTGAAGCTGGCGGCCGTGCCCGACCGCAACATGGCGGAAACGTTGCAGGGGCAATACCTGCTGATCCCGGCCGAGCAAGCCATGCCGCTCGCCGAGAACGAACACTACGCACATGACCTGATTGGTCTGTCGGTCGAAACGGTCGCGGGCGAGGCCTTGGGAACCCTGACGGAGGTCCTCTTTACAGGGGCCAATGATGTCTACGTGGTTGCCGGGCCGGCCGGTGAAACCCTGCTCCCTGCGCTGCGCTCGGTCATCCTCCAGGTGGACCTGGCCGCGGGCAAGATGACGGTCGCCGTCCCTGATGGATTGCGTGACCCAGAAGAAGATTGACAAAACCAATTCCATCGAGTATGCTGGCAACTGTTGATTCGTTTGGATCGCCCAGGCAGGTGCGTTAGGATGGATCCCCTTGCTTATTGGATCGGCTTCAACAAGGTGCGCGGCATCGGGCCGGCGCGGCTGCGCGCGTTGCTGGATTATTTCGGCGCGATCGAGGAGGCCTGGCGTGCGCCGGCCGATGCGCTGGCCGAGATCGGCCTCGACCGCCGTTCGACGGCCAGCCTGGTGCAGGCGCGCGGCGAGCTCGACCTGGCGGCCGAACTGGAGAAGGTCCACAAGAGCGGCGTCCAGGTGTTGACCTGGGAAGACGCGCGCTACCCGGAGCGGCTGCGGATGATCAACGATCCGCCGCCGGTGCTTTACGTGAAAGGCGAACTGCGGCCGACCGATGATTGGGCGGTGGCGTTGGTGGGCACGCGCAAGGCCACGAGCTACGGCCGCGAGGCGGCCCGCGCGTTGGCCGGCGACCTGGCCCGCGCCGGCGTGACGATTGTTAGCGGGCTGGCGAAAGGGATTGACACCCAGGCGCACCGCGCGGCCCTCGAGGCCGGCGGCCGGACGCTGGCGGTGCTTGGCAGCGGGGTGGATATCATCTATCCCTACGAAAACCTGAAACTGGCGCAAGAGGTTGTCGCGCACGGCGCGTTGATCAGCGAATACGCCTTGGGCGCGCCGCCGGAGGCCAGCAACTTCCCCCCGCGCAACCGCATCATCAGCGGGCTGAGCCGCGGGGTGATCGTCGTCGAGGCCGGCGAGCAGAGCGGCGCGCTCATCACCGCGGACTTCGCCGCCGATCAGGGCCGCGATGTCTTTGCCGTGCCGGGCAGCATCTTTCAGCGCGGCAGCCTCGGCACGAACCGGCTGATTCGCGATGGCGCGGCGCCGGTGCTCTCGGCCAACGATGTGCTGGAGGCGCTGAACCTGACTTCGGTGGCGCAACATGTCGAGGCGCAGATGCTGCTGCCCACCGATGCGACCGAGGCGCTGCTCTTCGAGCACGTGGGAGAAGAGGCGATGCACGTAGACGAGATCGGCCGCGCGGCTGACCTGCCGATTGCGACGGTGTCGAGCACATTGGCCGTCATGGAATTGAAAGGGCTGGTGCGGTCGGTCGGTGGCATGAATTACGTGCGGGCGCGCGAGGCAAGACCAATTTACAACGCGACCTGATTGCCGCCGAGGTTATTGAATGGCCGTTCGCTACACGTGGCATGCGCTCAATAAGTTCGAGTTACTGGCGCAACATGGATTTCCTGTAACGCAGCAGCAGGTTGAAGACGCTGTGCTGCACCCGGAGCGAGTCGAGCTCCAATCGGCAGGCCGGTACATGGCTCAATCTGCAATTACCCAACGGCATCTATTGCGAGTCATTTATCGTATAGAAGGATTAGATCAGGGGGTGATTACGTTCTACCCGGGACGGAGGCAGAGATATGAAGGTCCGATATAGCCGCGAGGATGATGTGTTGTTGGTTGAGACGATTCCCGCCGCAAGGATAGATTATGCTGAGCAATCAGGCTCGCTGATTACCCACTTTACGGCTGACGGCGCGGTCGTTCTGCTTGAAATCTTGGATGCCAGCCGCTTTCTGGCTTCGGCGTTGCAGGCAGCGTTACGGGGAACCGAAGAACCAGTGGTGGTTGCATAAGAAGGAGGCTTTGTAGCGATGCTCTATGCCGTCATCATGGCCGGCGGTTCGGGAACGCGATTGTGGCCGCTCAGCCGTAAAAACCTGCCCAAACAATCATTGAAGCTGATCGGCGAGCGGACGATGTTCCAGCACGCGGTGGATCGCCTGGCGCCGCTGTTCCCGCCGGAGCGCATTTTCGTCGTGACCAACGCGCCTCTGGCCGAGGTGCTCCGGCCGCAGACCCCAGAGATTCCCGCCGCAAACTTCATCCTGGAGCCGTCGGGCCGCGATTCGGCGCCCGCGGCGGGCCTGGCCGCCATCACGTTGTTGCGCCAGGATCCTGACGCGGTGATGGTGATGCTGACCGCCGATCATTATATCGTGGATACCGCCGGTTTTCGCGCGACGCTGGCGGCCGCTGGGGAGGTCGCGGCCGATGGCACGATCGTGACCCTGGGCATCCGGCCATCCTTCGCTTCGACCGGTTTCGGATACATTCACCTGGGCGAATCACAGGTGATGGTCGGCGGCCTGCCGGTCTATCGTTCGGCGGGTTTCATCGAGAAGCCTAACCAGCCCACAGCCGAGCGTTTCCTGGAGGATGGCCGCTACGTCTGGAACAGCGGCATGTTCATCTGGCGCGCTGACCGGCTGATGGGTGAGTTTGCCAGCCAGCAAGGCGAGTCGTATGCCGCGCTCCAGCGCATCGCCGCGGCGCTCGGCACAGACAGCGCGGCGGATGTCCTGGCTGCCGAGTGGCCTAATGTGCGCCGGATTTCGATTGACTACGGCATCATGGAACGGGCCGCACGAGTCTCGGTGATTCCGGTCGAGATCGGTTGGAGCGACATCGGCGATTGGGGTTCGCTGCTCAACATCCTGCCGGGCGACGAGCGCGGCAATGTCGTCACGGGCGAGGCGGTCTTGCTCGACTCCGAGTCGTGCCTGGTGCGCAGCGAGGGCCGGCTGGTCGCGGCCATCGGCCTGAAGGACGTGGTGATTGTGGAAACGCCCGATGTGGTGATGGTCTGTGCGCGCGACCAGGTGCAACGCATGCGCGCCGTGGTGGATAAGTTGGCGGAGCAAGGAAAGCAAAGGTATCTGTAGAGAACGCATGGCTGAGATCGAACTGACTGCGTATTGTGTCAAGTGCCGGGCGAACCGGCCGATGAAGGACGCCCAGGCTGTGTTCATGGCGAACGGCCGGCCCGCGACGCGCGGCGTCTGCGCGGCGTGCGGCACGGGGCTGTTCAAGATCGGCGCAACGCCCGCGCACGCCGGGATGGCGAAGCCGGAGGCCGAGGTTAAGGCTAAGGCTGAGGCTAAGGTTGAGGCGGCAGCGCCGGCCGGGGCAGCGGCGCCGCTGACGGCTGAGGTGCAGGCGTATTGCGTGAAGTGCAAGGCGATGCGTGGCATGAAGGAGGGCCGCGCGCTTTTCATGGCAAACGGCCGGCCGGCCGCCGAGGGGCGCTGTGTCGAGTGCGGCACGAAGTTGTTCAAGATCGGCGCGACGCCGGAGCACGCGGGGCTGAGCAAGCCGGAAGATGGCAAATCGGCAAGTGGCAAATCAGCAAATAGCAAATCGGCAAGTGGCAAATCTGCAAATAGCAAATCGGCAAGTGGCAAACCGGCGAGCGGCAAGACGGCAACCGACAAATCGGCGAGTGGCAAATCAGCCGGCAGTAAGGTGACAGATGGCAAGGCGGTAAATCAGCCGGCCGGCACATCGCACATCGCACATCGTACATCACACATCGGCGGCGGCCGGCTGGTGATCGTGGAGTCGCCCGCCAAGGCCCGCACGGTCGGCCGGTTCCTGGGCAAGAGCTATGATGTGCGTGCATCGGTGGGGCACGTGCGTGACCTGCTTAAGTCGCGGTTGTCAGTGGATGTGGAACACGATTTCAGCCCGACCTACCGTGTGCCCGACGAGAAGAAGGAGGTCGTCAAGACCCTGAAGGCGGCCGCGGCGGACGCTCACGAGGTCTATCTGGCGACTGACCCCGACCGCGAAGGGGAAGCCATCGCCTGGCACCTGTTGGAGGCGGCCGAGATCCCGGCCGATCGGGTGCACCGCGTGGTCTTCCATGAGATCACCAAGAACGCCATTGACGAAGCCTTTGCGCACGCGCGCGAGATTGACATGCGCCTGGTGGACGCGCAGCAGGCGCGGCGCATCCTCGATCGGCTGGTTGGCTACCAGGTCAGCCCGCTGCTGTGGGATCGGGTGAAGAGCCGCCTCTCGGCCGGCCGCGTCCAGACGGTGGCGGTGCGGCTGATCGTCGAGCGCGAACGCGAGATCACGGCGTTCGTCCCGGTCGAGTATTGGTCCATTGACGCCGACCTGGCGCAGCTCGCCACGCGCGGGCAAAAGCCGCGACCGAGCTTCCTCGCGCGGCTGATCCGCATCCGCGGCCAGGAAGCCGATCTGAAGAACCGGGCCGACACGACGGCGATCGTGGCCGACCTCGAACGCGCCAGCTATACCGTAGCATCGGTCAAGCGCGGCGAGCGCCGCCGCCGGCCGAACCCGCCGTTCACCACCAGCACGCTCCAGCAAGACGCCGGCCAGAAGCTCGGCATGACCGCGCAACGCACGATGCGCACCGCGCAAGACCTCTACGAGGGGATTGATGTCGGCGAGGGGGGCGTGGTCGGCCTGATTACCTACATGCGCACCGACAGCGTCAACGTGGCGCAGGAGGCGCAGACCGAGGCGCGGGCGCTCATCGCCGAAACCTACGGCCCGGAATACGTTCCGCCGGAGCCAAATGTCTACAAAACCCGCGCGAAGAATGCCCAGGAGGCGCACGAGGCGATCCGGCCCACCTCCAGCCGGCGCACGCCGCAGATGTTGCGCGATAAGTTGTCCCGTGAGCAGTTCCGAGTGTATGAGCTGATCTGGCAGCGGTTCGTCGCCAGCCAGATGGCGGCCGCAGTCTATGACACACTGACGGTGGATGTGGAGGCGGGCAAGCCGGGCACGGCCGAACGTCCCTATCTGCTGCGGGCCAGCGGCTCGAAAGTCCGCTTCCCCGGCTTCCTGATTGTCTACTCCGACGGCGCCAGCGGCCCGGCCGAGGAGGGACGGCGGACGGCGGACAACGGACGACCGTTGGCCGAGGACGGCGCGACTGGTCGGAACGGGAGCAGCCCGCAGACGCACGCGGGCACCTCCAGCGAGGTGGCCGAGCGGGAGATCCTCCTCGATCTGGCGCGCGGCGAGCCGCTCGACCTCCTGCGGCTGATCCCCGAACAGCACTTCACCCAGCCGCCGCCGCGCTACACCGAGGCGACGATCGTGAAGGCGTTGGAGGAAAACGGGATCGGCCGGCCGAGCACGTATGCGACGATCATCTCGACGATCATTGATCGGGGCTACGTCGAGCGGCAGGAGCGCAAGCTGGCGCCGACCGAACTCGGCTTCACGGTCAACGATTTGTTGGTGCAGTATTTCGACTCCGTTTTCAATGTCGGTTTTACTGCCTCCATGGAGGAGCATCTCGACAGCATCTCGCGCGGCGAGGAGCAGATGGCGCCGGTGCTGCGCGACTTTTACACGTCCTTCGGGCCGCTGCTCCAGCACGCCGAGCGCACCATGGAGAAGGTGGCGGTCGAGCCAGAGAAGATCGGGGAGGCCTGTCCGGAGTGCGGCGGCGATCTGGTGATTAAGTTGGGGCGGTTCGGTAAGTTCATCGGCTGCGCCAACTACCCGACCTGTCGCTTCACCCGGCCGTTGGTAGCCCGGCTGGGGGTCGCCTGCCCCAAGGATCGCGGCGAGCTGGTGGAGCGCCGGAGCCGCGCCGGTCGGATCTTCTACGGCTGCGCGAATTATCCCAAGTGCGACTTCACCTCTTGGCGGCGGCCGTTGCCCCAGCCGTGCCCGAAGTGCAAAGGGTTGCTGGTGGTCGCCAGCAAGGAGTGGGCCGAGTGTGCGATGTGTCAGGAGCGGGTGAAATTAGAGATATTGACGAATTGATCTCCGTGATCTCGGCGCGACGCGATGCGCTCGTCCAGGATACGAGCGGGAGTTCAATGCTGGCAATTGCCGTCCGACGACGCCAGATGAACTGATGGCAGAGATTCTGGCATGAAGTGTCCGTTATGCAAGATGACCTCGATCTTTACATCAAATATCTGACCGCCGAGCGGGGGGCGTCGCCGCACACGATCGCCAACTATCGCCGCGAGATCACGGAGCTGTTAGAGTTCGCCCGGGAGAAAGGCATCACCGCCTGGAGCCAGGTGACGCCAGCGTTGCTCCGGCAATGGCTGGCCGCCTTGCACGCCCAGGGATATGCCAAAGCCAGCGTGGCCCGGCGCGTTTCAGAGGCGCGCGCGTTCTACACGTATCTCCACAGCCGCAAGCTGGTGGCGGTGAACCCGGTCAACTCGATCTCCGCGCCCAAGCTGCCGCAACGCCTGCCGCGACCGTTGACTGCGGAGGAGGTGACCGCGCTGTTGGCCGCGCCCGACGCCACGACGCCGCAGGGCCAGCGCGATCGGGCGATGCTCGAACTGCTGTACGCGGGCGGGCTGCGCGTCAGCGAGCTGCTGACGCTGGACGTCGGCGCGCTGGATCTGGCGCAGGCCGAGGTGCGAGTGTTGGGCAAGGGCGCGAAGGAGCGGATCGTGTTGATCGGCCGGCCGGCGGTCGCGGCGCTGCGGGCTTATCTGGCCGATGGCCGTGTTCAACTGCTGGCTGCGGCTGGGCCAAAGCCGGGCCGGCCGGCCGCAGCGCTTTTCCTGAATCGGTTCGGCGCGCGGCTGTCGGTCAGCATGTTTACGCGGACGCTGAGCGACTATGCTAAGCAGGCCGGTATCGCGCACACGGTGACGCCGCACATGCTGCGTCACAGCTTCGCCACGCACATGCTCGACGGCGGCGCCGACCTGCGTTCGGTGCAAGAGCTGCTGGGGCACGAAAGCCTCGGCACGACCCAAATCTATACCCACGTCAGCCAGACCCACCTGCGCGAGACGGTGCTCAGCGCGCATCCGCGGGCACGCCGTCAGGGGACGGCCGACACTGGAGAGAAGCATGACTCTTGACGAGGCGCCGACTGCTGCACGATTGGCGCGATTGCGGGAAGTTTTGGCGCGCGAGCAACTGGATGCGCTGCTGGTCAGCCAGCCGGAAAATCGGCGTTGGCTGAGTGGATTCACCGGCTCGGCCGGCTGGCTGTTGGTTTCCGCTGATCTGGCGCTCTTTGCCACCGATTTCCGGTATTATGACCAGGTCGCGCTGGAAAGCCCGGGCTTCGAGTTGGTGAAGGTCACGACCGCCCTGGCCGAAGTCCTGCCCGGCATGATCCAGCGCACCGGGGCGCGCCAGGTCGGCTTCGAGGCGGATCACGCGACCTATGCCAATATCCAGGAGTGGGCCGAGGCGGCGAAGGCGTGCGAATGGGTTCTGACCAAAGGGCTGCTCACGGCGCTGCGCGCGGTTAAAGATGCCGCCGAACTGGCGGCCGTCCGCGCCGCAATTGCTCTGACGGATGAAGCGCTGGCTGGGGTGTTGCCGGCTATCCGGCCCGGCATGACCGAAGCTGAGCTGGCGTGGCGCATCGAGAGCTACATGCGCACGCACGGCGCCGAGGCGGTGGCGTTCGAGTTGATTGTATCCAGCGGGCCGAATAGCGCGCGGCCTCATGCGCGGGCCACGCAGCAGCCGCTCCAGGCCGGCCAACCGATCATCATTGACATCGGCGCGCGGGTGAACGGTTATTGCGCCGACTTGACGCGCACGTTTTGCCTGGGCCAGCCGGCCGATCCCGCGCGTTTCTGGGAGGTGTACACCACGGTGCTGCGCGCACAGGCGGCCGCGGAGACAGCCATCCGGCCCGGCATGACCGGGAAAGAGGGGGATGCGGTGGCGCGCGATCTGATTGCGGCCGCGGGTTACGGCGACAATTTCGGGCACGGGCTGGGGCATGGCGTGGGGCTGGCGATCCACGAGGAGCCGCGGCTCTCCCGGATTCACACCGCGGCGCTGCCTGCCGGCGCGCTCCTGACGGTCGAGCCGGGGATCTATCTGCCGGGCTGGGGCGGGGTGCGGATCGAGGATATGATCCTGCTCACGGAGAACGGCGCAGAGGTGTTGTCCCGGTCGCCGAAGGAGCCGATCCTGCCGGTGTGATG
>Ga0172369_10006858_pt1 | contig 13419 bp, 7 predicted proteins | sample LakKiv25m_FD_114539 | JGI IMG/M metagenome (GOLD analysis project Ga0172369, IMG submission 114539) | Freshwater microbial communities from Kabuno Bay, South-Kivu, Congo - kab_022012_11.25m | ecosystem: Environmental > Aquatic > Freshwater > Lake | place: Democratic Republic of the Congo... | reverse complement strand
GCCCGCGTATCCTGTTGTCGTGTAGTACAGGACGTGTATTCCGCTTCCGGCGAGCAGGGGCAGGATGCCCAGTTTGGTAAAGGTATTTCTTACCCTTCCTGGATTGAGGAGGAAAACAAGCAGCGCGCCGACCGAGACCAAAATCATCGCAAGATAATAGCGCTCATCCGTCATGTTCGACCCGCGCATAAGCGGCCTGAGGTATTGGGCGATCCAGATAAAGAAATTGGAGGCCGGCTGCCAGGCGTCGTACACCCATTGATAACTGATGCCGAGGAACGCAGTCCATTCATACGGGGGGCCGTCATACACCGTGGTGACCATGGAACCCCACCAGCGTTTGATCTGCCCGCTGACCGGGGACGATGTGCCAAACACCATCCTGTTGTAGAGCATATAGATGGAGAGCGCGCCGCCGAGGATGCCGTAATAAATGACGCCGTCTGCCAGCCATGTTTTCCATTGGGTTCTGAATTCATTGATTGGGGTCTGCAGGCTGGATTTTACCGTGCGGCTCCCGAACCATCCGGCTGACAGGCGTGAAGCCAGAATCAGCGCGAGGCTCAGGCCAAGATCGTAGGCCAGCGCTGCGCGTGGAAAACCCTGTACGAGTCCCGTTTGGGTAAGGATGAAAAGCAGGGCGAATAGGATTACTGCGCCTGCAAGCAGGGCAAGCGCTGTGTTCAAGAGCATGCGGGACACTGATATTGAACGCGGGTGCTGATATAACCCCGCAAAATACAGGATCGGGATTTTTATCGCAAGCGCGAGCAGGGCGGCCAAAACTGCGGTGTTTACGAACAGGTAATAATTTGGGAACCCGGTCCGCAGCGCAAAGGAAACAACCATGACGCCAAAGATCGCAACCAAATCCAATGGGAGCAGGAAGCGCATGGGATGGCCGCGAAAAACAAGCCACAGCCCGGCGATGGCGGCCAGGAAGACCAGGTCGAGGCGGCTGAACATCATAAGAGTGGCGATGGCGGCTGTGAGCGCGACCTGCCGGGGTTTGACCTCCCGCGTGCGCCATTCGCTTTCGAGTTTGGATAATTGATTGACCAGCAAAACGACCCCAAGTGCCGCAAGCGGAGTCTCCAGGCCAAACTCATAGACCGTGTAGTGAATGTAGGCGTTAAACGCCCAAAACACCGCGGAGACAATTGCAATGGGCTGTGGGAAGGCGCGCCGCAGGAGCCGATACAACGCCACAGATGTGACCGCGTTCAGCGCGGCCATTAACATGAGCAAAACGCGCAAAGGCAAAATAAGGTCGAATCGCGCCAGGGCGAAGATGGGAATGCAGACGAGCATCCAAAGCGGATGATAACCATTCGTCGGGTTGATGCCGTCGAATGAAACGCCGTGACCCTCGGTGATGTTCTGGGCGACCTTGAAGTAATAGTATGCATCATCGCGCGTGAACCAGGCATTCGGCATGTTGTAGGCGTCCGAAAGTGCGGCGTACGCGTGAATGACGAGAATGACCGTGACCAGCGCGGCCTCGAAAGCGGGGAGTCTTTTTATCCAATTCATCTATGAAATATCGAGGGTGATTTTCCCAAAATTGTCGCCGCGCCACAGGCGTTCCTGGGCAATCGCGGCATCTTCGAGAGGGAAGGTCCTGTCAATGACCGGCTTGAGTTTGCCCGCGGCCACCAGGTCCATCGCCTCTGCAAAATCGGCGAGCGTGCTCATGGTCGAGCCGATGATCGAAAGGTGTTTTGCGAAAACAAAGCGGTTGTCGATTTCGAAGCGCGGGCCGCCGCTGTTGCCGACGGTCAGCAGGCGTCCGCCTTTCCGCAGGGCGCGCAGGCTCAACGGGAAAGTTGTGCCGACGTTATCCACGATCACATCCGCGCCGCGCTTTTCGGTTGCGGCAAAAACCGCCTTTGACCAGTCTTCGTTTTTCGACCGGTCGATCAGGATATCTGCGCCGATGGATTCAGCCTGCCGGAGTTTCTCCTCGTTCGAGCCGATCACCACGACGCGCGCTCCCAAATACTTCGCGACCTGGATGCTGGCCGAATTCACGCCTCCGCCCGCCCCGACAATTGCCACCGTTTCACCGGCTTTCACGCCCCCGCGCTTGACCATGGAATGCCAGGCGGTCTGATAAACCAGCGCGGCCGCCGCGGCCGCATGGAAATCGAGGTCGGCGGGCAGCCTGTAGAGTTGGCGAACCGGCAGGCAAATGTATTCGGCGTACGTGCCGCGCACCGTTTCGCCGAGCAGGTGCCATTCGCGGCACATGTTGTCGCGTCCCTCCCGGCAGAAGTCACATTGACCACAGCCGAGGTTGGCATTGATGACGACGGGATCGCCGGCGCGGAATTCTGTGACGCCTTCGCCCAACCCCGCAATCTCCCCCGCGCCGTCTGCGCCATTGATGTGGGGCAGTTCCAGTTTGAGGCCGGGCCAGCCGTTGCGTACCATCACGTCCATGCGGTTCAGGGCCGCGGCGCGCACGCGAACAAGCGCCTCGCCGTGTTTTGGCTCCGGTGTTGGGAAGTCGGTGTATTCGAGAACTTCAGGCCCCCCGTGCTGGCGGAAGAGGACGGTTTTCATTTTTCCTCCGAAAGTCGGCATCTGATTTTGCTCACTTCTTGCGCGCGATGGCAGTCAATGAGCCATTATCCGAATAGATGCTGAAGCGGTTGAGAAATTCAACGATGGCTGTCGCGAATCTGCCGGGGTTGTTCGGCAGGCGGAGCAGGCGGCGGAAGAGAAACCCAAGCGTGGCATATTGACCGGCGCTGCGGACTTCGAGCACCTCGTATTTTTCCTCGAGCACCCGGCGGATGGTTTCAGGCGACCAGTAAAAAACATGCTCGGGTAATTTGAAGGAAACCCAATTCCTGCCCGATAACTTTGCCAGCGCGCTGGTTGGGTCGGGCGTGGTGATGACGAGCACGCCGCCGGGTTTAAGCAGGCTGTGGATTTTCCCGATGAAATGCTTCGGGTGATAAATATGCTCGAATGTGTCGAACGCAACGACCAGGTCAAAACTCCCCGGTTCATAACTCGCGGTTTCGACGGTTCCCAGTTGGATGCGGTCTCCCCAGGTTTTGGCCGCCTGTTCGACAATGTAATCGGAGGGATCGAGTCCGTACACGTCAAAGCCGAGTTTTTTGGCCGCGATGAGAAAGTAGCCGGGGCCGCATCCGATATCGAGGGCGCGGCCCGAGGACTTGTACGGCGCGATTTGCTTCAACCGACGCGTAAAGGTTTTCTCCCAGTTGTGCCCAATGTCAAGGTATTCATCATAACCCTGCCCTGAAACATTCGAACTGTAATACGCCTCGTCTTTATAAAGTTCCAGGATGGCGGATTCTGTCAGGCGCGGGGAAAGGTAGTTCAACCCGCAGGAGGAACAGGCGACGACTTTGTGGACGCCGAAATCGTAGCGGAGGATGGCCGGGGCGCCGGGTCCGCAAATTGGGCACGCGGCAGGTTCGAGGTCAGATAAAGATGCGTTTGTCATTTTCGTAGGATTCCAGCCAGGTCGCCGCGGTCGCGCCGCGCGAAGGCATTTAACAGGCTCTTGTTCAGTTGAATGAGTGAGACCAACAGCAGGATGATTCCACCAACAACAAGGAGTTTATCGCGAAATGCAGTCGGCAGAAATTGCAGGAAGATGATGCGGGCAACTCCATTGAACGGTGGCTGGAGAATGATGGGCGTCAGGATTTTTGCGGCGCCGAGGCCTGCAAGAAAGACGCCAAGCACAAACAGGATCATCCAGAACTGCGTGCTGAGACTCGGCTCGAGCCAGCGCCAGAAACTTGCGCGAAAATAAATGGCAAGTGTGTCCCTGAAAGTGCCGAACACATGGTCGAGGCGCATACGTCCCATTCCGCCTGCGCGTGCATACGAGACTTGCACCGGGTATTCCACAATTTCATACCCAAAGCGGGATGCGGCAACGAGCAATTCAATATCAAATGCAAAGCGGCTGACTCTCAAGCGGGGGATCGTGGACTCGAGGACTTCGCGCCTGAAAAGTTTGATCCCGGTTTGTGTATCCGTGATGTTCAGGCCGAACAGGAAGTCAACCGTGCTGCGATAGACCCTGCTCATGAATTGGCGCGGGAGCGGAAATTTATTCGCGATGGGGTCCTTCACCCCGGCTACGACATCAGCCCTGGTGTCCTGCATGACGGCGAGCAATTTTACTATGTAATCGGGCGCGATCTCCAGATCCGAATCAAGGAACGCGATGAGTTCACCGCGCGCTTCCTCAAAGCCGCGAAAGAGGGACGCGCCTTTGCCGCTGTTGCCTTCCATTTGAAAGGCCCTCACAGGCAGTCTTCTCGCGGCGCGCTGGCTTTCCTGGAATGTGTTATCCGAACTGCCGTCGTCCACTACAATGATCTCGAATTTTATGCCTTTGAGCGTATTGCATACTTTCAGGATGTTTGCGCGTATGTGCGCTCCCTCGTTGTAGGCGGGCATGATGACGGAAAGTTGGATTTGCTTCCTTATGGGTTTTTGAGACATTGGGAGTATTGTATTGGCTTATTTTGTATTCGTAAAGCCAGCCGGTGATTTGCGAACCGGTACAAGGAGAAATAATATACCGGCCAGGCATGCAAGGATGATGCTGCGGGCTGGAGAAATCCACAAATCGTGCAAGCCGCGACTGAAACTGAGTTGCATGACGGGGTCGATTGGAATGTTGGTTACAAGGTATCCGCGCGGCCGCTTAATGGGAGCATAAGCAATATGAACATGGGCGTCTGGTACTTGTTCTGCGAGCCAATCGGCAAAACCCCTGCCTTGCGCGTAGTCAATAAAGACAACGAAATTGTCCCATGATTTCAATTGACCGGGATTCGTTTCCAGGTCGGCGCGGCTGATTGAAATAACCTCGTGTTGGGAAAGTTTCAGGGTGTACTCATTTAAGCCGGCGCGTGGGACGGGATCCTGTTCGATGAAGACGAAATTTGCAGGCTCGGTGACTTGGCGTCCCATCCAGGATGCGTACTCATTCAAGCCGGGAGCAAACTTGTAGGGCATTATAACGAAGTACTGAAACAGCCCAGCGGCTGTAACTGCAACCAGAATGCAACCAGTGAGTATGTTTTTTCCTGTCGATGTTCCACCGGGGAGCGAAGTTGGCAAGGATAAGGCATCCAGAAGGAATATCAGCCCGACAGCAGAAATCAACGCCATGGCGGGCAGGATGCTGATCATGTGCGAAGGCCTTGGCGGAAAGGAAGCCAACCCGCCCAGCAAAATCAACCCGGCCCAAAACCAGGTCGATAAGATGAAGAAGCGAGGTTTCCGCATGTTTGCAATTGTCCAGCCCAGTCCAAGGGTCAGGAAAATGGAGGAAACAGGTCCGGCCAGGCCGTAAATGTTAATCTGATCCTGGTAATTCATGGGATCGAATAAAACAATGGTCGAAAGAATAAATCCCCGCAGGAGCATGATGACGTATAGCGCAGGATCGTAAAAGATCCCTGTTTGGTTGTCGATCAAAAAGGTGGCTGCCTGGCCGATGCGCTCTTCCCCAAAGAGCGCCTTTCCATAAAAGGTGTTGACCAGGCTGGGCTCCCAGATTTTATAGTGCAGGGCGTTGCCAAAGCCGTATAGGATGCGCGGCAGAATCATCGCAAATCCGCCAAGGATTACCAAAAGAAGAGGAATCAGGTTTTTTCTGGAAACATGCCGTCCGCCGATTGGGTGGCCGATAAAAACAACCACGATGACGACCAGTCCAATCCATGCCGCGTAATATGTGTAGAAACCAAGCCCCGCTGTCATTCCAGCCAGCCACAAAAAAAACAGGCTGTTTCTTTTCATCCCCAACACCAGAAAATAAACGCACAAGGCCGCCGGGAAAAGGGACTGGGAGTTGTTATATCCGAGGCGGGCAAACGAGATGAAGTAGGGATTGGCGGCCAGCATAATCCCGGCGGCAACCGCCACGCGGCGGTCGAACAACTCGCGGGCAAGCAGGTAAAGGGGAATGATGGATGCCACCGCAGGTAGAACTGACGAGAAGCGCCATCCCCACAGATTTAATCCAGCCCAGCGGAGGACCCATCCCTGAAATATGGAACTGGCGATTGGGAATGTGTAAACCCCGAAATCAAAGAAGGGCGGCGTCAAACCGCCAAGTGCAATGCTGCGTGCTGCACTCCAAAATGGGACCTCGTCGGTAAACCAGCCGGAACGCAGGTCGTTAAGCAAAAAGGAGGCAATGCCGATGCCAAGCGCAAACAGGCTGAACATCCATATTCCGTCGACGCGGGTGATGGAGATTTTTAGGCTGACCCCGTTTTTTCTTTCGTTTGACCAAAGCAGAAATGTCGGGATGAATAATGTCCCCAGCCAGATCCAAAAAATGACGGCTGAATATTTGTGGTGCGCGAGTTGAACCATCAGGGACACGTAAATTGTCAAATTTATGACAAGCCAGGGAAGAATACGTTTCCAGTCAATTTTTGCCGGAGTGTCTGGAATGCTTTGGGTTGTCTTATCTGTGGGTTGTGCCCATTCCAGTTTGCTCAGAGACCGGTTGAATAGAGTTGCCCCAAGAGTAAGTAAGAAAAAGCCCAAAATGATATTAATCAGATTATCCAGCCCCAGGAGGAGTTTTTCATTCCAGAGCGCCGCTGTGTCGAGAAGTGTATTGGAAACCGATACCGGTTTGGATTCGTGAAGCAGTCTCTCGCCCGAAACGACCAGCAACAGACTGCCCACGATCCAATATTTTCGGGCGGACGGCCTGGTGAAAAAAGATCGGAGTCCGCTGCCAGGGGCGCTCATGGTGCGAAGATCGTTTTGCTTCATTGGTTACCGACGGTTGAATCGCCATCGAAACCAGAACCGGATAAGATCGCGGACGGTGTGTACAATCAGCATGAATTTCGCGCCTGTTGGTTTGCCCGAAAGCCGCGGAGCATAATGAATGGGGACCTCCACCAATCGGCAGCCCTGATCGCGGGCGTGGATCAGAATCTCGGCCAGGAAAAAGGCGCTTTGGGTGCAGGTGATCTCCATGGCTCGAAGCGCTTCCATACGGTACATGCTGATGTATTGATATTGCCTTGGAGACATGCCAAACAGGAAGCGGATGAGGAAGATATTTGTGTACGAGACGATTTTTCTGAGAAGGGTGTAGTCCGAACGGTCTGATCGGAGGCCGATCACAATATCCGCGTTTTGGGCCGCTTTGATGTAGTGTGATAGTTCAGACGGGTATAAAGCCAGGTCGGCAGGGATCAGAATAAGCCACTTCCCGCGCGCATTTGCCCTGGCCGTCATGAACCCAGCGCCTATCCCTTGGTTGTTGGGATGGTGGATCACGCGCACGCACGGATTTTTTTCTGCGATTTCATCGGACAGGCGGGAGGTGTTGTCCCGGCTTCCATCATCCACGATCAGGATTTCCACGGATATGCCAAGAGTGTTCATCTGTCCAAGAATGGCTTCGACGCAATTGGCTAAATTTCCCTCCTCGTTGTAGGCGGGGATGAACACGGTGAGAAATGGCGCGGCGACTTCCCTGGCAAAGGATGCGGGCATATTGTTATCTATGGGACGAGACGGATCTCTCGTATATGGATGTTTGCCGTCTCGCCTGCCGTGGCGTCGTAGAATTCAAACTGTATCCATGAGACTGTTGTGGGGCTGGTGCCAAACTTTATCCCGGCAATTTCGCCCTCGTCCACTTTGTGGGTGTGTTTGTAAACAACGGGCTTCGTTTTTCCAACTTCATAGAGATGTGTTGTGATATTCATGTTGGTCATGCCGAGGGTGATATCGACCTCCCCGATTGGGCGGGGGGTCGAAAAATGCATTTCCAACTTGAAGGGATTTGCCTCCAGGCCGCGGATGAGGGTGAATTTGTCGCTGTCAAATAGCTGGGGGATCACGCCCATGTCGATCGTGGAGTAACGGAAAAGGATCTCCTCGCCGTTGATTTCAAGGGTCTCCTCAACCAGTTTGTTGCGCGCTTCCTTCTCGGCGGCGAAAATGGCGCCCACATTTGGAACATATTCCAGGCGCGCGAAGTAAAACCCGGGTGTGCCGTCTGGATATTCGATCATCCTTTCCACTTCGACAACATGGATTTTTCCGCTTTCGACCGCCTTCTGGTATTCGGACGGCGTCATGATAAAAAGCATATCGCGCGAAAGCGGGGTCTCCTTGAATAGGTAGCGCTCGATGCCGTCCATGGTGATCCGGTTTCGGTCCTCGGTGTTGAAGAAGAAGTCGAGGAACTTGTCCGCGCCGTTCGCCCAACTGGATGTGACCAGGACCCGGGTTGCGCTGTCCTTGCGAAGCACCTGGGGGACGGCCTCTTCAAAAAGCTGGCGGGCTCCCCATTGCATCCCGTAAAGTCCGTAATCACTGTACCAAAGCGGTCCCTTTACGAGGGCGGTGTTCAGCAGGCCGAAACTCGCCGCGGCGAGAGCGGCGAATAATGCAATGTTGGCCAATCCGGCATATCGTTGATTCTTTATCCAGTGGATGAGCCATTCCAATCCCAGGACGATCAAAATATTCGCAGGAATGACGAATACCAACATGCGGGTAATTCCAATGTCGACCAGGGATGCCCCGGCAGGTGTCGCGAGCGCGGCGATCAAGACGGCACGGTATTCGGGCGTCTTTATTTTTGTGAGACTGATGATCAGGCCAATCAGGAAAAGCGGCAGGGTGAACGTCTGGATTTGCCCAAATCCCTCCATGCGATGGCGCGGGATATCCTGGTTGTTCGGAAAGAACCAGTAGGATGGGCTGAGGCCGTATGAATATTTTTGGAGGAACATTCCAATTTTTTCGCTGAGTGGAAGTTCCTGCAGCCAGTAAGTATTGACCATGCGCAGGTGATCGCCCATGGCGGCGGGTTTGTGTATCTCGAAACTGATCAGGGGATAGGCCAGGATCAGGGCGAGAATTAATCCGCGTATGAGGATGGCCTTGTGCTGCCAGTGATAACGGAAATCGGAAAGGAACAGCAGCGCCGCGGCCAGGGCTACGATGGCCTGGGCATTGGAATAACTGTAGAATGTCGCGACGCCGAATACGAGGGTCGCGTACAGGTAGTTCGGCGATTTTGTGCGGTAGAGCAGGTATGTAAACAGGAAACACGCATAGAACGCCGTCGTCATTGCAGTTTCGAATGCCGTTCGGGAATGCAGAAACCAGCCGGGCGTGATTGCCAGGAAAAACACCGCCGTCCACCAGGTTTTTACCTTGAAGACCTTCTTCAGCGCCAGCCCCACGGCGATTGGCGCGAGCATGCCAACGATTGCCGATGTGGCGCGTGTGACCAGTATGCTTTTCCCAAACAAGGTCAATGCAAGCGCGTGAATGTACATGGGAAGCAGGGGAGTCCAGCGCAAGCCGTCCGCCTCCACGTACATGGGGATGAAGGTGCCGTCGGTTCCTGTAAATCCCTGTTTGATCAGGCTTTGCGCGAACAGTGTCTGAACCGCCTCATCGCCGAAGAAGTAGATCGGGAAGGCTTCGAGTGCGTACAGTCTGGTAAAGGCATACACACCCATTGCAAGCAGGAAGAAGACGGCTTCGATCCTGACCGTCTTTGCAATGGCCGAGGTCAGGTCGCCGGTGGCCCAAACCCAGCGGCGGGTTGCCGCGCGAACCGGGGCTGCCGCGTCGAGCGTATCCGCGCGGATGTGAACTGATGTTTCATCGTCAATTTGAAGAGGGGATTCCAACTGAATGACACCGGCGCGGTATGTTCCGCGCGCCTGCCACCACTTTGAAGCGCGAGGCGTTCGCAGGCGGGCGGTCATCGCCAGGATGGATTCGCGTTCCCGGCGAATCCATTTCCTGATTTCCCAGGGATGTTTGACCAAATCCTGGGCCAGAAGATAAGCCGCCAGCCCCAGGCATGCCAGGCTGATCATCAAACCGACTATAAATGAAGTTGGGCGATAGAGAAACACATATTTGCTGATGCCCGGCTGGAGTTGAACGGCCAGGTAGCCGCCGACGTTCTGAACGGCCTGTTCTTTTCCGTCAACATACAATTTCCACCCGTCCTGATTGGATGTGAGCACCACCAGGATTTGACCCGGGCTTCCATCTGCTATCACTTCGATGCGGTTTGGCCCGGCAGCGTACGTGGGGAGAGGCAGGGTTTCGAGCCTGGTCAATTCGGGACTGGCCCCGTTAGCGAGCGCCTGCGCTTGAACGGAGAAGGCGTATGGCAGGCTGTTGAGAAGCTGGTAGATGTTGTACCCTTCCACTTGATTGACCAGGACAACATCAGCCTGCTCCGGCGCGGGAAAATCAACCGGCGAAATCACATAGTGCGGGCGGGCTTTGACGTATCTTTGATTTAGCATCCCGTCATATTTGGGGATGTCACCATAAAAATACCATGCGTCAATAAAGTGAAATCCCGACGAAATGACCGCATCGTGGGAAACGTTATTGGGTTGGACGAGAACAAAATGCGCGGAGGGGTCGTGTTCGCGCAGCCATTGAATGGCGTGGGATGTGGATGGAGTGGACGGCTCGGGATCCAACAGTTTGTGGTTTGTATTGTAGATGTTGACCACGCCAGCCAGCATGAAGAGTCCCAGGGCTGTGAGCATGAGACGGGTGAAAGTAAAACCCGAGCCGGTCTGGGACGATTCGGGTGGCTGGGCCTTTGCTGTCCTGGCGAGCAATAACAGGCGCCAAAGCGTATCCATCCCGTACGCGCCAAGCAGGATGATTGCAAAACTCCCGTACACAAGGATTCGCAGTACGTAAGGGAATTGAGCGAAGATGCTGGGAAGCAGGGTTTGGATTGGATTCGGGGACGTCCACAAGCCAACCAGCAACAGGATCGCCGCCAGAATGACCAGGGGTTTTCTTTCGCGTTTCCAAACAGCAAGCGGCAGAAGAATCAATGCCAGAAATGGAAGGTATCCGATGTAGGCGTAGAATTCTGCGGGCGCTGGAAAAACCGCGTAGATGTCCGGGCGGGCGATATCGGACGATGTAAAACTGAGGAACAACTGCTGAAGGGTTTGTAATCCCGCGGGAGCGGAAACAGGATGAAGGTCCAGCCAGATCGAGGCCTGCGGGAGGATTTGCACGGCGGCCAGTCCCAGCCCCGAGGCCAGGGTCAATCCAATTCTCGTCAGCAGGTCCAGGTCAAAGCGGACAAATGGGCTGGTTTTCTGGATTTGCAGGGGCAGGATGACGGCGAGAATGGCGATGACGACCAGGATGTATAGGATGTGTTCCGATCCGCCGGAGAGTAAAAGAAACGCGAGCGCAAAACCCGTGCCGATGAGGTGGGTGACGCGGCGCGATTGTGCCTGTCGAAAAAGCCCGGCAATGATCCAGGGGATCCATGCAAAGCCAAGCACAAAAATATATTGGCCTTGCAGAAAGCGCGCCAGGGGCTGCCCCGCAAGCGCAAACATCAGCGCGGCCCAGAGCCGCGCCGCGCGTCCCATTCCAAGCGTTGCGGCGAGATTCCACATTCCCCATGCCGCCACAAGAAACGAAAGGATGACGCCTGCCTTGAGACCGTTTTGGGGGCCGAAGAGCAGGACTGGCAGACCTGCCAGCGGGTTTAGCGCGTGTGAGTTTGGGTCTGCCAAATAGGGCAGGCCGGTAAATATGTACGGATTCCAGACGGGGAAGGAATGATCCTGGACGATGGAACGATGGAAAGTCCAGTCGAGAGATTCAAAGACCTGGGACTCGCCTCCCTGCAGGTGTGAATTTGTATTTGCCAGGGTTTCGTTGAAGAAAAGGAGGATGACGACTGCGATCAACAACCCTTCCAACAGGGTATTGCGCCAATTGGGAGGGTTGATTAAAGGCGTTTCCCCGACCGGGCGGGTTTTATCCTCGTTTGAAGCAGGGGCTTTGTTGCCCGGCTTTTTGTTCAGGTCAAACGGCAATTTCAGTTCACGCTTCCGCAGCCAGGTAAGTACGGGTGAGTAGGCGCCGGAGATGTATGTCTCATCTGCCTGCGCCGCGCCATCCTTCCTGTTTTCCGTCAGGCGCTTGCGCAACCTTCGCATGAAAACCAGATCAATGGCGACGGCTAGAAGAATGACTGCGAGGATGGCAATGATCTGACCGGTTGACATTAAGGCAGCTCCTATCGAAGGCCGGTTTCGAGTCGTGAAATGACCATCCGTTGGATCTCGCTTGTGCCTTCATAAATTTCAGTGATCCTGGCATCCCGGAAATAACGTTCGAGCGGCAGTTCCTTGCTGTACCCGATGCCCCCGTGAACCTGGATCGCTTCATGCGTCACGTACATGCAGGTTTCGGACGTGAAAAGTTTGGCCATGGACGCTTCAAGCGAATAGCGTCCGCCATTCTGTTTCGCTTTTTCCTTGGCCATTGCGGCGTTGTAGGTAAGCAGGCGGGCGGCTTCGATGCGGGTCTTCATGTCTGCGATTTTGAAGCCGATGCCCTGGAATGCGCCGATGGGGTGGCCGAATGCCTCCCGTTGTGCTGCATATTCACGCGCGGCCTCATACGCCGCCTCGGCAATTCCAAGCGCCTGCGACGCAATTCCGATGCGCCCGGCATCGAGCACGGTCATGGCAATCTTGAATCCGTCGCCTTCCCCGCCGAGACGATTTTCCGCGGGCACGCGGCAATCCTCGAAGATCAGTTCGCTTGTTGCAGAGGCGCGGATGCCGAGTTTTGGTTCCTTCCTGCCGCGCACAAAGCCCGGAGTCTTTGCGTCGACAATAAATGCCGAGACGCCTTTCTGTTTTTTGGATGGATCGGTCATCATAAAGACGACCACGTAATCCGCGACAGGCCCGCTCGTGACCCAGGACTTGCGTCCGTTCAATATATATTCGCCGCCCTCACGGACCGCGCGGCTCATCATGGTTCCCGCGTCCGAGCCGGACATTGGTTCGGTAAGCGAATATGCGCCGATGGCTTTGCCGGAAGCAATCGGCGTGATGAATTTTTGTTTTTGTTCGTCCGTGCCAAAATGCATGATGCCGTGCAGGTACAGCGAATTGTTCACAGACATGATCGTTCCGTGCGATGCATCCACCTTTGAAATTTCCTCCAGGGCCAGTACATACGACAGCGTGTCCATGCCGGCCCCGCCATATTGTTCCGGCGCCTCGATGCCCATGAAACCCAGTTCGCCCATTTTCTTCACGGTTGCCAGCGGAAAGTCCCCGCTTTCATCGAACTCTGCCGCGATCGGGGCGATCTCCTTTTTGGCAAAATCGCGCGCCGCATCCCGAATCATTTTATGCTCATCGCTCAATGGCAAAATCGAAAGGTCGCTCATTTGGTCTCCTTGAATGAAATCTCTGCGACGATTATACCGCCTGGCGGGTTTGGCGGCGGGACGGACGATCACACCCGCTTGGCTGACGCACCTCCCGTACTATACTATTTTTGGATGGTCCATTTCATTGCAAATTGCCGATAAAACCCATCGAACGG
>Ga0172369_10006857_pt1 | contig 13419 bp, 8 predicted proteins | sample LakKiv25m_FD_114539 | JGI IMG/M metagenome (GOLD analysis project Ga0172369, IMG submission 114539) | Freshwater microbial communities from Kabuno Bay, South-Kivu, Congo - kab_022012_11.25m | ecosystem: Environmental > Aquatic > Freshwater > Lake | place: Democratic Republic of the Congo... | reverse complement strand
TCCGAAAGCCACAACCAATACGCCGTCGTTTGAAATTCGCGCGGCGGAAGATCGATCCCGCCCGCGCCCAGAGTCTCGTGCGTGTAACGTTTGATCTTGCGATACATCGTCGCCTGCGAAGTCACCAACACCGAGCCATGCGCTTTGTGTACCCCCTCCCCAGCCCTCCCCCATCGGTGAGTCTCCGATGGGGGAGGGTATGGGTGGGGGTCGAACACTTCCAATACCTGTAACTCCGCGCCCTCGCTTGCCTGCGTGTAGTAATCCAAGTCATCGGCGGCGATCACTTCGGCGATGCGCTCGTCCCACTTCAACTCGCGCACCAAAAATTGTTTGCCTTCGTGCAAATACACCGCGCCGGTGTGAACTTGCGTCGGGGCGCGCGTTGCATCTACTTCACCGATGATGATCGGTTTGGTGTTCGTCACCTCTTGAATCGCCACCACATCATCCGACGCGGCGCGCAGCGAAACACTCTCCGACGGATACGTCGACCCGACCCACCTCACCGCGCCCGCCGACTCGTGCAACTCGCCCGCCTCTTGCAACGTTTCCACTATTTCCTTTATTTCCCCAAAGTTCCCAAAAGTTTCGTTCTCCTCAAACGGCAATTCAAAAATCGCGCAGCGTAAATGGTTCACCAAGATCGCCAAATTATTTGGATCGATCAACGCGTGTTCGATGGATGATTCAAAAAGATAGCGCGGATGCAGCGCGATATATTGATCGAGCGGCGCGGCGGAAGCCACCATGATCACCGCCGACGATTCACCGCGCCTGCCGACTCGGCCTGCTTGCTGCCACACACTGGCGATGCTGCCCGGATACCCCGCAAGGATCGCCGCGCCGAGTTGACCAATATCCACGCCTAACTCTAAGGCGTTGGTGGCAACGACTCCACGCACCGAGCCATCGCGCAGTCCGCGCTCGATCTCACGCCGCTCGTTGGGCAAATAGCCGCCGCGATAGCCCCGCACATTTTTCTCGTCGGCAACATCGCGGATATACGTCAACAAAATCTCAACCGTAGATCGCGTGCGGGCGAAGATCACCGTTTGGATATTTTCGTTGATGAACTGCGCGGCGAGCTCTTTGCTTTCGAGCGTGAACGATCTTCTTAACCCCAACTTGGGATCGATCATCGGCGGGTTGTAGAGGATGAAATGTTTTTCAGATCGCGGCGAACCGTCGTCGTCAATCAACGTCACTTCGTCCTCGATCAATTTTTCGGCTAACTCTTTCGGGTTGGCAATCGTCGCCGAGGTGAGAATAAATTGTGGATCGCTTCCATAAAATTTGCAGATTCGTTTGAGGCGGCGGATGACGTTGGCGAAGTGCGAGCCGAACACGCCGCGATAGGTGTGCATTTCGTCAACGACCACGTAACGCAATTCGGCGAAGAACTCGCCCCACTTGGTGTGATGAGGCAGAATTCCGGTGTGAAGCATATCGGGATTGGTAATGAGTAATTGCGCTTCCTTGCGAATTGCAACGCGTTGAGATTGAGGAGTGTCGCCGTCGTAGATGCGCGCAGTAATTGGTAATTGGTAATTAGCAAGTTCGGCGGCTTGATCTTGGGCAAGGGCTTTGGTGGGGAAGAGGTAGAGGGCGCGAGAAGTGGGATTGGAGATTAGGGATTGGAGAGTTGGCAAGTTGTAGCAAAGCGTCTTGCCCGAAGCGGTGCCGCTGACAACGGCAACATGGTCGCCATTGAGGGTGGCGGCAATCGCGCGGGCTTGATGGGTGAAGAGAGAATCGATGCCGCGCTGGCGAAGGGCGGCGATCAAGTTTTTATCAAGTCCATCAGGTATGTCCGCATAACGCGCCTCACGAGATCGAATCGTCTCCCACGCAGATACATTTGTCATGTATCGCGCATTAAAACGCAAACGCTCTAGGACAGTTTGGGGAGAGGTCATATACAAATGTTGTGTGGCGACAAATTAAAAATCTCCACAAAATCGTAACAAAGAAATGGAGTAAACAGTAGTATAGTCTGAAGAGAGAAGAGAATCTAAAACAAAAATGACGAGCCGATCCAGCCCACGCAAATCTAAACCCGCCATGAAAATTCAGTCTGAGGCGCTGCTTCAGGCTGTGTTTCATTCGAATCCTATTGCCATAGCGATCCTTTCGTTGGACGACGGGCGGATTGTGGACGTGAATGATAGCTTTGTGCGCGTCACAGGATACACGCGCAAAGAACTGATTGGCAAAACGACTCGCGAGATGGGGTTCTGGAAGGAGCCGGAGAAGCGCAGTGATTTCATAAATGACTTAAAGAGTCGAGGCATATTTGAAAATTCGGAATACGTCTTTCCTGTTAAATCGGGCGAGGAGCGAATCTTTAGCGGCGCGTCTGAAGTATTTGAAAGCGAAGGGAAAGAATTAATCGTGACCATGATCCACGACGTCACCGAATCCAAACGCGCCCTTGAATCGGAAAAAGGGCGGCGAGAAGCTGCCGAGGCGCTGCACAGTGTGGCGCTCGACATCATGTCGTCGTTGGAACTGGATCGGGTGCTGGACAATACTTTGACGCACTTGAGGCGGGTGATCAATTACGACAGCGTGTGCCTGTTTTTACTTAAAGAGGGAAAGATTTACCCCATCGCTTCTAAAGGGTTTACGAATCAAGATGAAATCCTCGATCGGACATTTGAAAGCGAGTTGGTTGCCGAAATTCGACGCACACAGCGCCCCATCGTGATAGCCGACGCCCGAACCGACTCGCGATTCAAGCCCCGACCCAGCACCGAGCATGTTCGCGGTTGGCTCGGAGTCCCGTTGATGGTGCGCGGTCAATTCACCGGCTGTTTGACAATTGACAGCAAACAAGTGAACGCTTACGACGCACAGCACATTGCACTAGCGCAAAGGGTGGCAACGCCGATTGCGGCGATTATTGAAAACGCAACACTTTATGGTCGGCTGCGCGAGAGTCACCAGCACCTCAAACAATTGCACCGGCAATTGATCCTCTCGCAAGAAGAAGAACGCCGCCGTATCTCCTCCGAGTTGCACGAAGACGCCGGTCAAACGCTCGCCGCGATGCAATTCAATTTGGTCTCGATACTAGAGGCACTGCCGTCTGAACTTCAATCGCTTCGCCAACAAACGGACGAACTGTTGAATAGGGTCGAGGCACTCACCAAACAAATTCGTCTTATGGCGCATGATCTGCGCCCACCCGCGTTGGCAACCTTAGGGATCAGTAGTGTGCTGGAAGATTACATAGATGAAGTCTCGGAGCAATCGGGGTTGAAGATTGACTATCAAAGCACGGGGACGCCGCCACTGCCCGACGACGTGAGTATATGCTTGTACCGTTTTCTGCAAGTGACACTGACAAGCGTCAGCAAGCATACACACGCTTTGCGGGTTCAGGTTAATTTACAAAGCACGGACGACCATGTCCGCCTTTGTATTTCTGAAAATGAACGGACTCGCGACGCGGCACAACTCACGCCGCTCTTCAACGAATTCGCGCAGGTGCAAGAGTATATTGAACTGCTCAACGGTCAGTTCAACGTTAAAGTATCTGCCGAATATGGGCTGCGATTTGCCGCGCTAATTCCTCTGAAAGAAAAGAACTAACGCCGAAAGAAATATGCGGCAACGTAGATAAATGCCCCAACGGCTGAGACGACCTCCGAAAAACTCCACGGCGGTCGGATCGCCAGCGTCATCCGTATCGGAAGATACGAAATAAACAGAGCAAAGAATGCCTCGCCCGCGCCCACTTTGCCGGTGGCGGCACTGGCGGCGATGACTGACTCTGAAAATGCAAGATAGATCAACGCCCCAAGCGCAGTCAAGACTCGTCTTTTGAAGGTGAGCGATTCTCCGCCTGACTCGATACTTCATCACGCCGCCCGGCTCTTCATCCCACGCGCCCTGCCCGCGCAGTGCGCACGCCAAACCAACACACTGCACCCCGCCCGTCAGCCAAAACGCCAACAACAAATTTTGGGCGACCCCCACTTGCAAAAACGGTTGAATTTGTATCAAGGCGATCATTAACAGATCAAGCGCGATGCCTTCGAGCGGAAATCGTTAAAACTTTTTAAAGGGTGAGGGGGTCATGGCGCGATTCTACCTTGCCCCATCGTGTTATGATTAATTGGATGTCGCAAACATGCCCCGCCTGCCTGTGGATTTCAGATGATGACGCCGAGGAATGTGATCGCTGCGGTGCGCCGTTCAAACCTCAACCCGCAACCCTTGTCAAACCCCACACTATTTGGGGAATCGGACAATCCATCCTCGCCATCATCGCCGTTGCCATACTCGGCGCGATCCTCGCTCAACGATTCGGAATTCAACCCGCCTCTCTGCCCAACACAATCAAAACCGCGCTCCAAGCAGTTTACACATGGCTGCTCGGACCCAATGAATACTTTAAACCCTACCTCATCGGCATGATCGTCGCCTCAATTTTTGTGTGGCTGTTGTTGTGGATCGCGGCAAGGATGCGATGAAAAACTATGTGCGCTTAATCGCCGCAATCCTTGGCGGCAACGTCGTGGGGTATGCCGCCTTTCGTGCGGCGGCGTGGTTCACGCCTCAACTGTGGCTGGCGGCGGGAGAAGAGATCACATTTGGGATGCGCTTGGCGCTGATCGCCGTCTCGTCAATTTTATTTGCAGCGCCGCCGGTCATGATCGGCGCGCTTGCGGCAAAGGTTGCAGCAAGGCACGAGCTGTTCGCAGGGCTGGCGGCGTCACTGTGGGGTGTGAGTGCGTTCCGATGGTGGCCGGCGATCCCGACTCTTCCATCTGAAAGTTGGTTGGCACCGATGACGTTGATCTTTTTATCGGGCTTGATGGGGGCGTGGGTGATGATCGGTTTTAATTCACGAGCCGGTTAAACAGAAAACGCCCAACGAATTGGGCGCTTTCTGCAAAAAGCCCCTTGGCAATGACCTACTCTCCCGGGCCGTTGCCAGCCAAGTACCATCGGCGCTGACGAGCTTAACTTCCGGGTTCGGGATGGGACCGGGTGGACCCTCGTCGCTCAAATCACCAAGAGACATTTTTTCAAAGTTCAAAACTGAATACTCACACGCGAAAATTCAAGAAAACCGAAACTTCAACTTCTCCGCATCACGAAAAGTGAATTAAGCCCTCGACCATTAGTACGCCTTCGCTCACTCCTTGCGGAGCTTACACGAGGTCGCCTATCAAGCAGGTAGTCTACCTGCGGTCTTTCTGACTTGACGTCAAGGGGGATCTAATCTTAGGGCGAGTTTCCCACTTAGATGCATTCAGCGGTTATCTCTGCCAGACGTAGCTACTCAGCGGTGCCGTTGGCACGACAGCTGACACACCAGAGGTCTGTCCACTCCGGTCCTCTCGTCGATAGTTCCACGTATTTCTACGCAGTCCAGACTATATCTTCACCCTCTCCATCAAAAAATCAACAGAGGAGGGGCCGGCATATTATGGCGGCACTGGTTTGACTTATTTGCAAGTCACTCCGCCATCTTAGCTAAGCTTTGCTTAGCTTCAGTCGTTACGGGGAAAGCCAACCTTTGTCTCGAAATTCCTTCTCTACACTTGAAGCCGTATTCTTACGGCGACTTGTATAATTTGCTTCGGCAATTTTATCGGCGAGCAAACACACTCCCAAAAACTCGTTTGGAGTTTGCGCCGCATCCAATTTTGCCAGTGCTTCCAGCATCCACTCTACTTGATCCCGTTTGAAGCGAATATAGGGTTTGAGTTGTTGCAAAACATTCGCAACGCGCTCATGGCCGTCTAGTCGCAACTCGCTCATACCGTCATTGCGCTGTGACACATAACCAGTATCTAACTGGTTTCGTATCCAATGCAATTCGCCAGCATGAGAGGAGTCTTGATACAAACAAATCGTAGAAGTGATGCGAAAACCATATCGCACGTCCGATCTGGGTTTGATCTGAAGCATGATGCTGCCATCACCGTCCAGAAAACCTGCGATATAAGCTGAAGTGGTTTCGTCCATTGGCTGATTTTCTTCCCACGGTATTACCTTACTGACCGCACAGATGCACTCTGTGACTGCTTGAGGATAAAGCAAATGTCAGATTAGGCTTCACCGTTATTAGCCAGATTATCAGGCAGAATTTCTTCTGCCAGTAGCACATGATGTACTAGGAGCAGATCCCTTCAAATCCCCTACGCCCACAGCGGATAGAGACCGACCTGTCTCACGCATCTTCAAATCACTTTGAAGATAGACTATACCACTGCCTCTTTCGAGGCACCGACGTGTTACGACGCTCATAAATTTGTTTTTGAAAAACAGAAAGCATCGTCGAGAGTCTGTTCAAACTCTCAGTCGTTACGGGGATCAAGATAACCCTTGCTATTCAACACCGAACGCACACTTGCTTGCGTATGTTTCCGTATCTTTGAATAGTTTAGAGTTTGGAAGTCTTCCACTTTGCCACACCATTCAAGGAATTTTTCCGGCGATGGATTCTCTTCGGAAGTTATTTGATCTATCAAGTCCAAGGCTGTTTCCACTTGTTCCCGTTTCAGCACAATGTATGGCTGAAGCGATTCAAGGAGTTGCCGAACTTGTTCAAACCCTTCCACGTCGTACTCGCTTATTCCGTCATTTCGATCTCGCACTGCGCCAAGTTTCAAAATATCACGCAACCATTCAAGGATTGAACGATTCGTTTGTTTTTGATAAAAGGACACAGTGGCTTTGATCTGAAAGCCATAAACATAATCCGAACGCGGTTTGAGTTGAAGGATCACACTTCCGTCGCCGTCTAAAAAACCTGCAATGTAAGCCAAAGTTGTTTCTTCCATCCCTTGACCTTCCCACGGGATTGCCCTTTTGCAAGGGGTTCCCCGTTATGAGTCGGTTGTCATTTGAGGATCACTCCTCAAAGCCGCCAATGTTGACGGTCTGAACCCAGCTCACGTACCGCTTTAATGGGCGAACAGCCCAACCCTTGGGACCTTGTACAGCCCCAGGATGCGATGAGCCGACATCGAGGTGCCGAGCGATATCGTCGATGTGAACTCTTGGATATCACCAGCCTGTTATCCCCGGGGTAGCTTTTGTCCGATGAGCCACGCCCCTTCCACTCGGTAGCGTGGGATCACTAAGCCCGACTTTCGTCTCTGCTCGGCGCGTTGGCCTCACAGTCAAGCTCGCTTGTGCCTTTACACTCTACGGCTGGTTTCCATTCAGCCTGAGCGAACCTTTGGGCACCTCCGTTACTCTTTGGGAGGTGACCGCCCCAGTCAAACTACCCGCCTGGCACGGTTCCCCAGCCCGATCAGGGTCTGAGGTTAGGGTCAAAACTTAATTGGGGTGGTATTTCACATTGTGACTCCCCCGAGACCGGAATCCCAGGATCAAAGCCTCCCACCTATGCTACGCAAATCAAGTCCTAACACAATGCCAGGTTATAGTAAAGCTCCACGGGGTCTTTTTGTCCTGCTGCGGGTAGGCCGCATCTTCACAGCCACTTCTATTTCGCCGGGTCTCTCTCTGAGACAGTACTCCAGTTGTTACACCGTTCGTGCGGGTCGGAACTTCGCTTGTCGTCCACTGTTCCCAGTGGCGCAGACTATAGCTTAACTTCCTCCCGAGAGTACTTACGATTACCGGATGGATTCATCTGAAAGGCGATGTCAACAATTTGGTTAAAACCTTCTGGTTGCAAGTGTTCGCTTCGATACATCAGGCGGCACACTTCCGCAAAGAGTCGATACTCTCGTTGCTTACTCGACAGAAGAGGATGCTTCTCAAAATGCGGAAGCACCCGTTCAACCAAATCGCTTACACTACGCACTTCATATTTCAAAGTATTATCTGACGGATCGGGTCGGATAGTGCCACAACCTAACGCCTGCTTGAATAATTCAAGCACTTCAGCGCGTTCACGGTTTTGACTCACCGAAAAGCTTGGGCGAATTTCCCAGCCCAAACTATGACGTTTGCTCTTATTGAGCGAAACGCAAAAGCATCCTTCACCATCGGCATAACCACTCAAATATGACTCGAGATCCATCTTCATTACTTCTACTCTCAGGAAAAGGTTCTGGCGTATGATGACGACCATAATTTAGTTGTGCGGTACATCATCTCAGCCCCGCACAGGCGGGGCTTCAGTCGTTACGGGGTCAATCCTGTAAACTGCAAAGGACGACTTCCCACGGTATTACCTGCTCTTGAGCGCGATGCCTAGTTATTCATCGCAACGAGGTAAGGCTTCACCGTTATCAGCCAGTACGGGTTCATTTCCATTTGCCCGACTAGGAATTTCGCTACCTTAGGACCGTTATAGTTACGGCCGCCGTTCACCGGGGCTTCAGTTCGCAGCTTCGCCTTGCGGCTAACCGCTCCCCTTAACCTTCCGGCACTGGGCAGGTGTCAGCCCCTATACATCGCCTTACGGCTTTGCAGAGACCTGTGGTTTTGTTAACCAGTCACTAGAGCCATTTCACTGCGACTCGCCAGCGCTCCACATGATCAGTTTCACGCTAGCAAGCACCCCTTCTCCCGAAGTTACGGGGTCATGTTGCCTAATTCCTTAGAGAGAGTTCTCCCGTTCACCTTGGTATATTCTACCCGTCTACCGGTGTCGGTTTGCGGTACGGTCGCCAAAAGATCAACGCTACGAAGTTTTTCTTGGCAGCTTGGCTCAACCACTTCAGGCTTAAAGCCACGCTATCGCTCCTCGGCTCAGCTTGCGGATTTACCTACAAGCCTCAACGCCTACCAGCTTTGCACCTCTCATGTCCATAGAGAGGCTGGTCTACCATTCTGCGTCACTCCTTCACTCACTTTCGGCGGTTCCGGAATGTTGACCGGATGTCCATCACCTACGCTTCTCAGCCTCGGCTTAGGACCGACTAACCCGACGCGGACTGACCTTCCGTCGGAAACCTTAGACTTACGGTGAACACGGTTCTCACGTGTTTTACGCTACTCAAGCCGGCATTCTCACTTCCGCTCACTCCACCAGTTCTTACGATCTGGATTCTATGCTTGCGGAACGCTCCCCTACTACTTGCTCAAAGAGCAAGTCCATGGCTTCGGTGTCATGCTTAGCCCCGTTATGTTGTCCGCGCAAGACCGTTTGACCAGTGAGCTATTACGCACTCTTTAAAGGGTGGCTGCTTCTAAGCCAACCTCCTGGCTGTCTAAACAGTCTCACATCGTTGTCCACTTAGCATGCACTTAGGGACCTTAGCCGATGGTCTGGGTTCTTTCCCTCTCGACCACGAATCTCATCACCCGTAGTCCGACTGCCACACTCTGGAGTAACGGTATTCGGAGTTTGGTTTGGTTTGGTAAGCTATAAGCCCCCTAGCCAATCCAGTGCTCTACCTCCGTTACTAAACGTGTGACGCTAGCCCTAAAGCTATTTCGGGGAGAACAAGCTATCTCCTAGTTCGATTGGCATATCACCCCTACCCACAGCTCATCTCCTAATTTCGCAAGATTAGTGAGTTCGAGCCTCCACGGGGGTTTAGTCCCGCTTCACTCTGGCCATGGGTAGCTCACCAGGTTTCGTGTCTCATCCTTGCAACTTGGCGCCCTATTAAGACTCGCTTTCGCTGCGCCTCCGCGTGTCACTCGCTTAGGCTTGCCACAAAGATGAACTCGCCGGCTCATTCTCCAAAAGGCACGCCCTCAGACATTGCTCTTGCGAGCCATAGTCCTCGGACTGATTGTAAGCATACGGTTTCAGGTTCTATTTCACTCGGCTAGCAGCCGTACTTTTCACCTTTCCCTCACGGTACTGTTGCGCTATCGGTCATCAAGCGTATTTAGCCTTAGGAAGTGGGCTTCCCAGATTCCTACCGGATTAGCGTGCCCGGTAGTACTCAGGTGCCCAGCAAGAGGTAAATCGTTTTCGTTTACGGGGCTGTCACCCTCTATGGCTAAGTTTTCCAAACATATTCAACTAACGATTCACACTCCGAGAGCTGGGTCCTACAACCCCGATGGAGCAAGCCCCATCGGTTTGGGCTGATCCGCGTTCGCTCGCCACTACTTGCGGAATGATCTCTTTTCCTGCGGGTACTTAGATGTTTCAGTTCCCCGCGTTCCCTTCTGCACACTATGGATTCATATACAGATACGCAAGGATCACTTGCGTGGGTTTCCCCATTCGGCCATCCCCGGATATAACGCCTGCACACGGCTCCCCGAGGCTTATCGCAGTGTACCACGGCCTTCTTCGGCGCTTGACGCCAAGGCATCCACCGTACGCCCTTAGTAGCTTAATTCACGTGATGCGGAGAAATTGAAGTTCCCGTTCACTTGAATTCTTTACTATTACTTACATGTTCTCTATTCGTCTGTGTGAGTATTCAGTTGGAAAAGTGCAGCCTCAACCAGCGAGGCTCGGTGTTCGCCACCGATTGATAAATTAGATCGGGATCCAACTCATCAATCGAGAGCCAACAACATCTATTTTGTAAAGAGACAACACGACCCAGCAATCGCCGGGTCGCTAAAGCAACCAACACGACTTGCCAACAACAACCATTTATCCAGCTAGAAATTTTTCTTGTGTCAACGACAACCTTTCATCTCTCAAAATACTCAGTGGAGATGAGGGGGCTCGAACCCCTGACTTCCGCCTTGCAAAGGCGGCGCTCTCCCAACTGAGCTACATCCCCAAACCTTCGGTTTCGCCTCTGGGTATAAGGTGGGCCTTTCAGGACTTGAACCTGAGACCTTCCCCTTATCAGAGGGATGCTCTAACCAACTGAGCTAAAGGCCCAGAAAATTATTAAGGCACGACCTTTACAACTCAATAGTGACAGGAAGCGGTTGTCCGCTGTAAAACTTGGAGTAGAGTTTCGACCCGTAGATCGATTCCCAAGACTCCCTAGAAAGGAGGTGATCCAGCCGCAGCTTCCGCTACTGCTACCTTGTTCATGTTTATCCCTATGTCGCCATAAGGCATGGACTATCTCATCATCCTTTGGAAGATTGCTTCCTTGCGTGGATGCCACGAACCTACTACTTCTGCAAAAGTTCGATGCGAACTTGCCCTGACATAGAAACGCCAATAGTCTGGATCGACATGCGAACTTGGATTATGCACTTCCCCGCACTCAACCCCTAAAGATTCAAGAATGGCTTTAACTTTTTCAAGTTCAGCCCGATTCTTTTGTGTGAATTGAACGTAGAATCTTGCTTCCGGGGATTGAGGCAACCCATCTTCAGCATCAAAGTAACCTCGCACATATCTTATTCGCTCGTCATCCGTTTTGAGCAAATCAGGGTCAAAATCAACGTCCAAGAATTTCGCTGTTGTTTCTAACACATAAACATCGCGATTCTTGCCTTCTTGGTATATCCACGACTTATACCCCATCTCAGCTAAAAGTCTCTTCAGCCGAGAAAGCCACTCCGTTCCCTTGTGAGAGATACGGTGCGTGTTATGTTGGATACTTCGTGTGCCATCATGAAGTGCACCTTGCAGATAGGATTCGTGTGCGCGCATTTTCCAAAGGAGTCGGCGTATAGTCTCTGAGGGGTCATGCTCAACATGAGCAGAGGACTTCCCTGCTGATTTTCCGCATCACTTGTGGATTTTGACTACTTGCCTTTACCAGCAAATGAGTACCAACAAGATCATTGCGGGAGTTCCAGCATACAGCCGAATTTTTCAACGCTGTTACCAGCGAGGGTCGCAACAGTTGACACTTTACGACTTCGTCCCAGTCACCGATCCCACCTTCGACGGCTCCCTCTTTGCAGTTAGGCCACCGGCTTCAGGTGTTATCAGCTCCCATGACGTGACGGGCGGTGTGTACAAGACCCGGGAACGTATTCAACGCAGTATAGCTGTCCTGCGTTTACTAGCAACTCCGACTTCACGCAGGCGAGTTGCAGCCTGCGATCTGAACTGAGGGCAACTTTTTAGGATTGGCTCCGCCTCGCGGCTTGGCAACCCATTGTGTTACCCATTGTAGCGTGTGTGTAGCCCCAGATATAAAGGACATGCTGACTTGACGTCATCCCCACCTTCCTCCGGCTTAAGACCGGCAGTCGCGCCAGACACTTGTAACTGGCCCCGAGGGTTGCGCTCGTTAGTGGACTTAACCAAACACCTCACGGCACGAGCTGACGACAGCCATGCATCACCTGTATAGGCTCCCCGAAGGGTCGTTCCGCTTTCGCTTCACTACTACCTACATGTCAAACCTGGGTAAGGTTCTTCGCGTAGCCTCGAATTAAACCACACGCTCCGCTGCTTGTGCGGGTCCCCGTCAATTCCTTTGAGTTTTAATCTTGCGATCGTAGTCCCCAGGCGGATTACTTATCGCGTTAGCTTCGGCACTAGTGGTTTGGTTACCACTAACACCTAGTAATCATCGTTTACTGCTAGGACTACCGGGGTTTCTAATCCCGTTCGCTCCCCTAGCCTTCGCGTCTGAGTGTCAGGTGCATACCAGAAGACCGCCTTCGCCACTGGTGTTCCTCCGCATATCTACGCATTTCACCACTACACGCGGAATTCCATCTTCCTCTTATGCCCTCCAGTCAAGCAGTATCGAGCAGCTTCTCTCAGTTAAGCCAAGAGTTTTCATGCCCGACTTACCCAACCACCTGCACGCGCTTTACGCCCAGTGAATCCGGATAACGCTTGGTACCTACGTTTTACCGCGGCTGCTGGCACGTAGTTAGCCGTACCTTATTCTCGGGATACTGTCCTTCCTCATCTCCCAAAAAAGCGCTTTACGACCCGAAGGCCTTCATCGCGCACGCGGCGTTGCTGCTTCAGGCTTTCGCCCATTGAGCAATATTCCTTACTGCTGCCACCCGTAGGCGTCTGACCCGTGTTTCAGTGTCAGTGTGGGGGGTCACCCTCTCAGGTCCCCTATCCGTCGTCGCCTTGGTAGGCCGTTACCCTACCAACTAGCTGATGGACCGCAGACCCCTCTCAAAGCGTCTTACGACTTTAGACTTGGTATTCTAATTTCCAAGACCACATCCGGTATTAGCAGCTCTTTCGAGCTGTTATTCCGAACTTTGGGGTAGGTCATCTACGTGTTACGCACCCATTCGCCACTAAGAACGTATTGCTACATTCTCCGTTCGACTTGCATGTATTAGGCACGCCGCCAGCGTTCATCCTGAGCCAGGATCAAACTCTTCGTAAGAAAAGTTGATCTCAAGCATTCGCTTGATTCAAATTTTGAAATTGTGTTTTGGACTCACGCACTTCCTATCACTATTGAATTGTAAAAGTTCAAGTACAGAGCGGCGCGGGAGTTTACCTCTCCGCAACGCATCTGTCAAGCCCTAAGACGCAAAACGCCGATGCTACTGCACATCGGCGAGGTTGGTAGACCGATCAAGTTGAACAACTCTGGTCTCTACGGGCCTCTAGCTTATTTTTTTGTTATGTCTTTCCGTTGAGATTACTGCGGACTAGACTGCTTT
>Ga0172369_10006856_pt1 | contig 13420 bp, 13 predicted proteins | sample LakKiv25m_FD_114539 | JGI IMG/M metagenome (GOLD analysis project Ga0172369, IMG submission 114539) | Freshwater microbial communities from Kabuno Bay, South-Kivu, Congo - kab_022012_11.25m | ecosystem: Environmental > Aquatic > Freshwater > Lake | place: Democratic Republic of the Congo... | reverse complement strand
TGGCTTGCTTTGGCCTGCCTTTCTAACTTTGCCTTTTGCTCTCCTGCAAATCTATTCACTGCACAATATTGCGCTTGGTGCGAAGCCTGTTTGGAATCTTTTGATGGCGAATGCCATTGCTCTCCTCGGACTCACTGCTTATTTTTTGACTCTCGCCTTTTGGCTTCGCTGTCATTTTGACTGACCATGCCCGAATTCTTGACTCTTCTTCCACCTGACGAAGCCCGTACGCTTTTGCTTTCGCATCTCGCACGACTTGAGGCGGACTCTGAGTTAATTGACTCTGCCAACGCCCTCGACCGCGTTGTCGCCGAAGATGTTGTCGCACCGCATCCGTTGCCTGAGTTCCCGCGCTCGACGGTGGATGGTTATGCTGTCCGCGCACGCGATACGTTTGGTGCAACCGACTCTTTGCCTGGTTATTTGACTCTGATTGGCGAAGTCCCGATGGGCGACACGCCTGAGTTTAAAATTCAACAAGGTCAGTGTGCGTTGATCCACACCGGCGGCATGTTACCTCCGAGTGCGGACGCAGTGGTGATGCTGGAATACAGCCAACCAATGGGTAGGGGCGGATCGCGATCCGCCCCTACAGAAATTGAAATCATGCGCGCTGTAGCAGAGGGCGAAAACGTAATCAAAGTTGGAGAGGATGTAAAAGCCAGTCAAACGGTCATCCGCCGCGGGGTTCGCTTGCGGCCCGCCGAGATCGGTGGCTTGATGGCGCTGGGAATCACCAGTTTGCGCGTAGCCAGGAAGCCGCGTGTCGGTCTGATTTCGTCCGGCGATGAAGTTGTTGCACCGAATCAATCCCCGCGTCCAGGACAGGTCCGCGATGTCAATGCTTACACACTGGGCGCGTTGATTATCAAATCGGGCGGGGAGGCGGTGCAATATGGCATCGTGTCTGACGAAATGGTGGTGCTGACTTCAACTGCATCCAAAGCTTTGACCGAATGTGACGTGGTGATTATTACCGCTGGTTCCTCGGCCAGCACGCGTGACATGACTGCCGAAGTGCTTTCGTTGCTGGGTGTGCCTGGTGTGCTGGTGCATGGAATAAATACCCGCCCCGGCAAGCCAACTATTTTGGGTGCGTGCAACGGTAAAGCTGTGATCGGCCTGCCAGGTAATCCTGTCAGCGCGTTGGTGAATGGTTATTTATTTGTTGTGCCAATCATTGAAAAATTATTGGGCGCATTGCCGAAGGTTCAAGCTACTGTGAACGCGCGTCTGACAGTTAACCTGTCATCTCAAGCTGGCCGCGAGGATTGGTGGCCGGTGAAATTATTTCGCTCTGAGCGGGGCGAATACAACGCTGAACCAATTTTTGGAAAAAGCAATTTGATCTTCACACTTGCTTCAGCAGATGGACTTTTGCGAATCCCACCCGATGCAACGGGTTTGAGCGCGGGGGAAATAGTAGAAGTGATTTTGATTTAATCTGAATTGGCTTGATGTTTCTTTTCCAAGCCTCTTGTCAATAATAATAAGATTACTGAAACTCCCACCAGCATTACTGACAATGCAATCGCCACACCCAGACTGCGCTCGAAGCCGAGATAGATTGCTAGAGGCATGGTCTGTGTGGTCCCCTCCAAATTTCCGGCAAACAAAATCGTCGCACCAAATTCGCCAAGGGCGCGCGTCCAGGTCAGGATAGCGCCGCCGATCAAGGCGCGTCCCGCCAGCGGGAACATGACTTCGCTGAATAATTGCCATTGATTTGCGCCCTCCACGTGTGCGGCTTCTTCCATCTGAACATCCACTTCGGCGAAGCCGATGCGCGCCGCGCGGATATACAGTGGGGCCGAGACAAATGTTTGTGCCATTATTACGGCCGTTGTTGTGAAAGGGAGGCTGATACCAAGCATACTCAATGCTGAACCAAATACACCCTGACGTCCGAACGCGATCAGTAACGCGAGTCCAGCCACCGAGGGCGGCAGAACAACCGGCAGGTCAATCAACAATTCAACAAAACTTTTGCCAAAGAATTCCCAGCGTGCCAGCATGTAAGCCAGTGGTGTGCCGAACGCAATTGTGATGACGACGCTTATCAGGCTGGTAATCAGGCTGAGACGCAGGGAGGTCAGCGCGCTTGGCGAAAGGGCGTAGGAGAAAAAATTTTTGTCAAGCGAGCGCAAGACTAGAGCCAGCAAAGGCAGGCCAAGCAGGGCAATGAGAACCAGGCTGGGTAAGATGAAAATCCAGTCGCGATGCCCATTTGATGCAAGGTGGCGAAAGAAGCGGCGCAGGGAACTCATTGAACCGGCATGAAGCCCCATTTATTGAGAACATCCTGCCCTTCTGACGAAAGCACATACGCGATGAATTGCGCGGCCAAATCAGAATTAGGCGACTTAGCTAGTGCCGCAATCGGATATTTCGCGATGACATTGAAATTTGTCGGGATTTCAATGTTCTTCAATTCGGGCGTTGCGACGGCGTCTGAAACATAAACGATGCCTGCATCTGCTTCGCCTAATTGGACTTTCGCGACAACTTGCTTCACATCGTTTTCGTTCGAGACCACATTTGCCAAAACTTTGGTTTTGAAGTCACTCCCGAATAAAGAATCTTTGCTCATGTTATCTAAAATTTGACGGGCATATTTCCCGGCCGGGACAGTGTCGGCGGCGAGGACAAGTTTGAGGCCAGGTTTAGCCAGGTCGTTCAGCGTCTGTACATTCGCTGGATTATTCGGCGGCGAAATCACAACAAGTTTGTTTGTCAAAAACATGTGCGATGCATTTCGCTCGATCAATCCATCTTTTACGGCGTTATCCATTTCGGCTTGATTTGCCGAGGCAAAGATATCAGCAACGGCGCCCTGCTCGAGTTGAGTCCGAAGCGTTTGTGATCCGGCGAAATTAAATTTTACCGTCACTCCCGGGGAAATGGTTTCGAAGGTTTTTCCAATTTCTGCGAACGCCTGCGTGAGTGACGCTGCGGCGAAAACGGTCAACGTGCGGGAAGTGGGGCTGGGCGCACAAGCTGACAGTGCGATGACGTAGAAAAGCAAAATTATTTTTTTCATATTTCGAATTGTATCACCGGCAAGTTCGACTATAATTTCCCAATACATGTCTGTCTATCTTCACGATATTCCGCTCGAACAAGCCCAATCCAGATTTAAGTCTGCGCTTCAAGACGCGGACCTGTGGCGGGTGCTCGCTTCCGAAATGATTCTGCTCAACGAGCATGCCCTCGGACGCGTTTCAGCAGAGCCGATCTGGGCCAAAGTTTCTTCACCGCATTATCACGCATCCGCCATGGATGGCTTCGCGGTCAAAGCTGAAGAGACGAATGGGGCGCAACCTTCATCACCTGTCTCGCTTGAAATTGGAAAACAAACAAAATATCTCGATACAGGCGACCCGTTGCCCGATTGGGCGAATGCAGTTATCCCGATTGAAAATGTAGAATCGTTGGATGAGCATGGTGAAATCACGCAGGCAATCCGCGCGCCTAAGTTGATTCGAATCCGCGCAGCAGTTGCGCCGTGGAGTCATGTCCGCCCGCTTGGCGAAGATATTGTTGCCACGCAATTGGTTTTGCCCGCTGGTCATGTTTTGCGTCCGGCTGATTTGGGTGCGATTGCCGCGGCGGGATATCAGGAAATAAAAGTGGCGCGCAAGCCGCGCGTGGCGATTCTTCCAACCGGCACGGAACTTGCCCCGATCGGTAGTGATTTAAAATCTGGCGATATTCTTGAATACAACTCACTGGTGATGGCGGCACAGATCAAAGCTATGGGTGGCGAACCGACTCGTTTTCCGATCACGAAAGATGATTTCGATTTAATTTGTCAACGAGTGGAAGAAGCCGCGCAGAATTACGATTTGGTTCTGCTCAATGCTGGCTCGTCCGCGGGCGCTGAAGATTTTTCGGCGAAGGTCGTTCAAAAACTTGGAACACTTTTGGTTCATGGAGTCGCAGTCAGGCCGGGGCATCCTGTAATCTTGGGGACGGTAGACCGTAGACCGCGGACCGCAGATGATGAGTTATCCACTGTCCATTGTCCATTGTCTACCGTCCCGATCATCGGCGTTCCCGGCTATCCCGTCTCTGCTGCGCTGACGATTGATATTTTTGTCGAGCCGATTATTGCTAAGTGGCTCGGACGTAGGCCAAACGAACTTCCAATTGAAACCGCGATATTGACAAGAAAAATAAATTCTCCAGCAGGCGATGACGATTATGTCCGCGTGGCGGTGGGGAAGGTGGGTAACAAACTTCTGGCCGCACCGCTTTCGCGCGGAGCAGGAGTCATTACTTCATTAGTTCAAGCGGATGGCCTTGCTCTTCTGCCTCGCGGTGTTCAAGGTCTCGAAGCGGGCGAGCAAGTAAAGGTTCGTTTGTATCGAAGCAGGGCTGAGATTGAACGTACGATTTTTTGCATCGGCTCGCACGATCTGACGCTTGATTTGCTGGCACAATTTTTAGCAGAGCATGATCGTAGATTTGCATCGGCCAATGTCGGCTCACAAGGCGGACTTGTCGCGCTTCGACGCGGCGAGGCGCACCTGGCCGGTTCACATCTGCTTGACCCCGCTACAGGCGAGTACAACATTTCATCCATTCGGCAATACATGCCGAATATTCCAGTCAAAGTAGTTGCGCTTGTTGGGCGCGATCAAGGTCTGATGGTGAGGCGCGGCAACCCGAAGCGTGTAAAAGATTTGGAAAGCCTCACCCGGCCCGAGGTCCGCTTTGTGAACCGGCAGCGCGGTGCGGGCACGCGCGTCCTGCTCGATTATCATCTGAATTTATTGAGCATAACTGGCGAGCAAATCCTCGGCTATAATCAGGAGGAATATACACATCTCGGCGTTGCGGTGGCGGTTGCATCTGGCCGCGCTGATTGTGGACTTGGAATTGCGGCCGCGGCCCAGGCACTTGACTTGGATTTTATTCCGCTTTTTCAAGAACGTTATGATCTGGTCATCCCGAAGGAACATGCTGATAATGAATTGCTTGCGCCTCTCTTCCGACTTTTAGCCGGGGATGAGTTTCGAGAATCGGTTTCCAAGCTGACAGGTTACGATGTGTCCGTGATGGGCACTCTAATTTTAGAGGACGAATGAACGATGCAATCATCATTGACGACAATCACTCCACGGCTGATGCTCTTCATCAGATGATGACGGTATTGGATATTCCTGCGCGTGTTGCATATGGCGCCAGCTCGGCGATGTCGCTACTGAGTGGATTTACCCCAAGCCTGATGATCTTGCTCGATATCAACATGCCTGGCGTGGATGGCCTTGAAATTCTGGCATACCTGCGCCGCGAGCCGAGGCTTATTCCTGTTCCGGTAATTGTCATTACGTCCGACGATCAAGCCGAGACGCGGGCGCGCGTGATGAAGGGCGGCGCAACCGCAATGATCATTAAGCCGGCAACATTGGAATCGCTGGAAGAGAATCTAAAGAAAATCGGGATCATGAATTAATTACTCATTCTGAAATCAAAGGAGCAGGCTTTTTCAAGTCTGCTCTTTTTTGTTACGCACACTTTGATTGTTAATTCTTATGTGTATAATAGCGAGTGCATGAAAAACCATTTAATCTTTGCTGTTGTCTTATTCACCCTGATAGTGTTATCCGCTTGCGGCAATTATTCCGCTGTTAATTCTTCGGTGCCTTTGGCAACCGTCCCTCCTGATTTTGCGGGAAAGACAAACCCTCTTAGTTCAGATGCTTCAACTGCTGGCGCAGCCATCTTCAAAACATATTGTTCATCCTGTCATGGCGATACTGGTCGCGGTGACGGTGTAGCCGGTATGTATTTGGATCCCAAGCCTGCCAATTTGGTAATGCTCAACTCCACCGTCGCGGATGATTTTCTGTATTGGCGTATCAACACCGGCAAAGAAGGTACTTCCATGCCGGCATGGAAGGGCGTTTTGGACGAACAACAGATCTGGCAAGTCATCGTGTTTATTCGCACATTCAAGTAACCATCTCCATTTACTTAGATAATTCTTAAATGCAACAAGCCATTTCTCTATTATAATATCGGCCTAAGGAGACCCACTTATGCCGATTTCTGCTGGACTCCCTGCTCCCGAATTTAATCTTCTTGACGATACAAACAAGTTGCGTCGTCTCTCGGATTTTCGCGGGCAGCCCGTTATCTTATACTTTTACCCCGCTGACGATACTCCCGGCTGCACCAAGGAAGCCTGCAATTTCCGCGATGACTATTCTGCTTATCAAGCCGCGAGTGTGACTATTTTGGGCGTCAGTCCGGATTCAGTTGAATCACATGTCAAGTTTAAAAATAAATTTCAGCTTCCTTTTCCGCTTCTTGCCGATGATGATCATAAAGTTTGCAATCTATACGGAGTTTGGGGACCGAAAAAATTTATGGGGAAGTCTTACGAAGGGGTGCTCCGCACTACTTTCTTGATTGACTCACAGGGCAATATTGTGCAGGTCTTTGAAAATGTCCGCCCTGCCGAGCACAGTGTAGAGGTCCTGACAGCACTGAAAGCAATTTGACTATATCTGTTATTAGTCGCTGAAAATGGCGGCTTTTTTTGTTTTAGCAATTTGCCAAATATGCGTGACAAATTCGAGGAAATTTGGTAAATTAGGCATCTCGTGTGATCTCGGCGAGAATATTATTATAAGATGTTCCTGATTGTGAAATTATTCTTATAAGTTTGGATTTAACAACCGCCCCTTGTTTTACGATTATTTGTTGTATCGTGGGACAAGGGGAAAGTGTGCCAGAAGCAAATGTATGAGTCGAAAGTCTAGGAGAGAGAGCATATGCGACATTTTGTAATTGTCGGCGTGCTGGTCATTCTTGTGGCCGCCCTGACTAACGTTGGGCTGAACTACATCCATCTGATGCCGGTTGAGGCCAGCGCCCAATCCATCCCCGTGGATTGGCTATGGAACCTTGATATTGAGGTGATTTCGTTTTTGTTGGCGCTCATCATTGTTCCGATAGCGTATAGTCTCGTCGTCTTCCGACGGAAAAAGGGGGATACTACAGACGCAGAACATATCGAAGGCAATACGCCGCTTGAGATCACCTGGACGATTATCCCGCTTTTTGTAGTGTTGATCTTTGCCTATCTCGGTGCCTATACTCTGGGAGAAATTCGGGTTGTAGATCCCAGCGCGGCAGAGATCAAGGTCAAGGCTATCCAATGGGCCTGGTCGTTTCAATACCCCGAAGGATTTATTTCCAAAGAACTTCATTTGCCGGTCAACAAGCAAGTTGTCTTGAAAATGGAATCGGGCGATGTTATTCACTCATTTTGGGTCCCGGAATTCCGTATCAAGCAGGATGTCTTGCCGGGCCGCGTGACCGATTATCGCATCACACCGATTCTTGTGGGAAATTATATGGTTCGTTGTGCGGAATTATGTGGCACATCGCACGCGTATATGGAAGCCCCAGTCGTTGTTTCATCGCAGGCAGATTACGATGCCTGGGTTGCATCGCAGGAAGCCATTGCCGCTGTCGCCGCGCAGACTCCAGAAGGACGTGGAGAACAACTTGCCAACGCGAGTGGTTGTCGAGGCTGCCATACAATTGATGGCAGCAAACTAGTCGGGCCAACTTGGCAGGGGCTTTTTGGTTCACAAGTGTCCCTTTCGGACGGCACAACTGTTACAGCGGATGATGCTTATATAACTGAGTCAATTGCCAAACCGAGCGCCAAGATCGTCAAAGGTTTTGAGACGACAACAGCGATGCCTAAATTTGATTTGACCGATGCTCAAATCAAGGACCTTGTCGCCTATATTGCGACGCTGAAATAAATAAATTTAGACCTGGCAAGCAAGCCTTGCCAGGTCTAATCGTGGAGGATACATGAAAAAATTCTTTTCATCTGCCCTGTGGCATGGCTTTCTCTGGCAGGCTATCGGTTGGACGTTGGGCGCGTCATTCCTTACGTTGATACGCGTTCTGATGGGATTAAACCCTTTTGCGACTTTCGGCTTTACTGAACCCGCCTGGGTGTTTGGTGGACTGGTCGGTGCGCTTTCCTTCCTCGGCGGAAGTGGTGTAGTGTCGGATTGGTTTAAATGGGCGAAAGGCGAGGAGACTCCTGAGCATCATCAGGATCCGGATGGCTGGGAAAAATTCATAAATATTTCACTTGATCACAAGGTGATCGGTGTTCAGTATACGCTGAGCGCCTTGTTGCTTCTCGTGATCGGCGGCATATTTTCTCTGATCTTCCGTACTGAGTTAGCCCAACATGGATTGCAGTTCCTAAGTTTGCAGTGGTACAACACCTTAATGGCCCTGCATGGCATGGTGATGATCATAGGAATCTTGTTGGGGATTGCGGGTGTGATCAACTATATCTTGCCTCTTCTTATCGGTGCACAAGATATGGCCTTCCCGCGACTGAATGCATTTTCCTACTGGCTTGCGCCTCCGGCTGCAATCCTTTTGCTCTCAAGTATGGCACTGGGCGGTTTCGATACCGGCTGGACGGGCTACCCGCCGCTATCTGCCCGCACTCCTGTCGGGATGCAGATGTTCTTCCTCGGCGTTATTGTTGCGGGCTGGTCATCCGTTCTCGGCGCGTTGAACACGATAGCCACTGTGATCCGCATGCGCGCGAAAGGTATGACCGCTTTCCGTTTGCCGATATTTGTCTGGGCAGCAATTGCCACTTCGATCATAGCCATGACTGCTACACAATTAATCGGTCTTTCATTCCAGATGGTCATGTTCCAGCGTTTGTTTGGGATGGGCTTCTTCGATCCTGCCAAGGGAGGCGATCCTATCCTGTTCCAGCATCTGTTCTGGTTCTATTCCCACCCGGCGGTCTACGTGTTCATTCTGCCTGGTCTCGGGATAATCTCTGAGCTTTTGCCGGTCTTCGTTCGCAAACCGCTGTTTGGCTATCGCTGGATCGCCATGTCGTCGCTCGGCATTGCGTTGGTGGGCTTCCTCGTTTGGGCGCACCATATGTATACATCTGGCATGAACGAATATCTGCGCGTTCCCTTTATGTACAGTACCTTGCTTGTTGCAGTTCCCACCGGGGTCAAATTCTTCTCATGGGTGGCAACGATCTGGAGGGGAAAGGTCACAGGCCCATATCCTACGGCCTTTCTCTTTGTGCTGGGCGGGATCGTGGTCTTTCTGATGGGCGGTTTATCCGGCCCTCCCAACGCGACTGTGGCAACCGACCTTCATCTTCAAGATACTTACTGGATTGTTGGACATTTCCACGATACCTTGTTTGGTGGATATCTCCTCCCATTTTTTGCGGCGATTTACTTTTGGTTTCCAAAAGCGACCGGGCGTCGCATGAACGAGGCTCTCGGCCGGCTTCATTTCTGGTTGATGACCCCGTCTTTTATTGTATTAACTCTTTTGATGATGCGCATCGGTTTGCTTGGGATGCGCCGTCGCATCGCGGATTATGACGCCTCTCTAGGTTTTGATCCTTATCACCTTGTCATGACTATTACCGCTTTTGTAATTGCTTTTTCAGTGTTGATCTTCTTTATAAATTTCTTCCGCAGTATGAAAAATGGCGAACCCGCCACCGGTAATCTGTGGAATTCTCGCTCACCAGAGTGGCAGGTTTCCTCACCCATGCCAGTACACAATTATGACCAGCCGTTCGAAGTGGTAGGCGAGCCGTATGATTATGGTTTGGCCGATTCAGTCTATGTAAAATTCGCCAACAAAAAAACAGGCGGAAGGAATTAAATTATGGCACATCTGAACAAATCTGAAGCATTCCGCCAGGGCGCACTTATCTTTGTATTCCTGGCTGTATTGACCGCACTCGAATTTTTCGTGGCAATTGCAATTGGCTCGGTGGTGTTGCTGGTAACCATTGCGTTAGTTAAATTTGGGTTGGTTTTGCACTACTATATGCATATCTATAAACTTAATGCAACGGAAGATCCTGATATTGATCAACATAGCTATGCTTATAAGTTGACCACCAGCAGGCTGGGTCTCTGGCTCTTTTTGCTCTCTGATTCCTTCGTCTTTGGCGGGCTTGCAGTCTCGCGCTTCTATTTGCTGGGGTTGACCCGCCCGCCTCTCAACCAGATCCTTGGCCTGGTTGTGACCTCTGTATTGCTGCTCTCCTCGTTCTTTATGAATCGAGCCGAAGTCTCCATGGAACATGGTGATCGCAAAAACTTTATCCTGTTTACATCGTTGACGCTGGTACTCGGACTCGCGTTCGTGGCGGGAGTCCTTGGAGTAGAGTGGCCGTCTGCGATGGCGGAAGGCGTTACCCCGTCGACGAATGCGGCGGGCGCCATCTTCTTCATGATGACGGGGATGCACGCCTTTCATGTTATTACAGGCCTGATCTTTCTTGGTGTCATTATTCGTAACGGTTCGCGCGGTCTTTACTCGCCCGAGAAGCATTGGGGTGTTGAAGCAGCCACTGTTTACTGGCATTTTATCGATGTGGTCTGGATCTTTTTCTACCCTGCGCTATATCTGATCGGCAAGATCTTCTAGTAGATTTTGTTATACGAGTTAAGAGCAACCTTATTCATATGGGTTGCCCTTAACTCGTGAAAGGCGGAAAATTTGAGTGCGACCGGTTGATCTTGCGGGGACTGTGGCCACGAGTTTAAGACAAATGATTTGAGCATTATGCTCATGGAGATGGCGCGTAATATAAAAACTGGTGATAGACTCCCAATTATCCCGCATTCGGAATTAAAGACGATGTTTTGTCAGCATAGCCTGGAAAGAATAATGGAATCTGGTCTGGATTACAAATGCTCCTCAAACGTATACTAATTGCTTCCCTGCTCGGATTGTTGTTTGGTATTGTTGTAAGCGAAATTTCTTTTTTGCTGCTGCGTCAATATGACCGCGCCCCTCAACGTATCGAATTGACTATTCCAACGGGTACTGCTGCAAGGATCGCTCAGGGTGAGTCGCCGCCAGGCCTCCCGGTTGATATGGGGTTTGTGCTGGGAGACACTCTTGTTGTGATCAATCAGGACGTTGTTGCTCATCAACTCGGCCCGCTCTGGATTCCGGCTGCTTCCACGGCAAGTCTTCGGCTCGAACAGGAAGGGAATCTCGCCTTCCAATGTTCGTTCGAGCCATCTCATTACTTTGGCCTGGATGTGCGAGAGTCTCTCGCAATCAGCACCCGGCTCGTTGGAATTCTTGAAGCCGCCATTCCGATGGGCATCTTGATTTTCTTATATAGTATATTAGTTTGGCCGCTGAAAAAACAAACCGTTTGACTTTTCCGCTTGATTTAATAGATTGCAGTAAAATATGCGGGCGGATGGGCTAGTTGCCCGCCATTTTTTACTTGGAGGTTATCGTGCAACGCAAGACTATGTGGATAGGAATAACAGTTATTGGGATTCTCGCGGTGACAACTGCGATTGTCTTTCTGATCCGAAAACATTCTTTGCTCGGCGCGGTCATCTCTCCGCCCTGGCACGCAGCTGAGATCCATTTAACTGACAGTAACGGAAAACCTTTTGCTTTGAGCAATCTGCGAGGCAAGGTGGTTTTATTATATTTCGGTTATACCAATTGTCCCGATGAGTGCCCATTGACTATGGCTCATCTAAAACAGGCTTTTGATATCCTTGGCGATAAATCCAGAGATGTTCAGGTTATTATGGTTAGCACAGACCCATCACGCGACACGCAGCAGGCTCTGAAGGATTTCATGGGAAAGTTTAATCCGACTTTCCTTGGTCTTACCGGTACACCTGAAGAATTGCAGAAAGCCTGGCAGGATTATGGCGTCACCGTTCTGGATGGCGGTGAAACACACTCCACTTTTCTCTATGTAATTGATCGTGCCGGAGACATACGCGAGACTTTTCAGCCGGATTCGTTACCAGCCAGCATAGCATCCGATGTCAATTCGCTATTGAAAGGCAACTGAATTGCCTCTAGGTGGTGCCCTAAAAAACATCGCTCGTTGTGTTATTTTTACTGCTTACTAAGAAGAACACTTTATGATTATTCGGAGAATGTTCAGTCGCAGTTGGATAGTTGCCACATTTTTGGTTATCTTGGGCGCGTTGGTTTGTACCCGTCTTGGAATCTGGCAATTAGACCGACTCGCCGAACGCCGTGTTTTTAATGCGCATGTCATAGCCATGCGCGCTACTTCTCCGCTCGATTTACCCGCACAGGCCGATTTAACCCAAATGGAATGGCGAACTGTCCGCTTAAATGGAATGTATGACTTTGAGAATCAAATCGCCATCCGGAATCAATTTAATGGCAACCAGTATGGTTATCATCTCATTACGCCGCTTCATCTCTCGGACACTTCGACTGCGCTCAGTGCAAGCGGGACAACGGTTCTCGTTGATCGCGGCTGGATCCCCGCTGATGGCAACTCCACGCCCGCTGACTGGCGAAAATACGATCAGCCGGGCCAGATAGCTCTCAGCGGAGTCGTCCGCCTCAGTGAAACGAATCCCCCCCTCGGCGGCGAATCCGACCCGACTTTGACGCCCGGTCGGACGCAGCTTGATTTCTGGGTCTTCGTCAATATGGAGCGCATCGCCAAACAAATTCCGTATCCTATTTTGCCAGTTTATATTCAGCTGGATCCTGACCCCAATCGAACTGCCCCGCCTATTCCATACCAACCCGAATTAGATTTGAGCGAAGGCCCGCATCAGGGATATGCGATTCAATGGTTCACCTTTGCGGCTCTGCTCCTTGGAGGGTATCCGTTTTATCTGAAGAAACAGGAATCCGAGAAAAAATGAAATATTCTCTTTCATCTTCGTTTGCCCGATTAACCTTGCTGCTGCTTGGTAGTGTGTTGCTTTTGACAATTGCAGGCCGCCTGGTAGCTGTGACTGGAGCGGCGTTTGCCTGCACAAGTTGGCCCTTGTGTGTGCCGGGCACTTCACTCGGATGGCTCAAACTAGCTCATATAGTTTTTGCGAGCCTATCTGCAATTTTGATGATCTGGCTTTATCTAAAAGCCTGGCGTGAACAACGCGATGATTCCGTTTTGCTTCCGTTGACGACCACTACAACCCTCCTGTTTTTCGGACAGGCATTTGTTGGGGCAATCCAGGTTGTGCGTGGTTTCCCGATGCATTTGGTGGTCCTGCATACTTTTACCGCGGTCGCTCTTTGGATTTCGCTGATCATGCTCGTCTTGATGTCCGGCATGTTGGCTCGCGATGGAAAAGAATTTCCTGCGCAGGTATTTCGCCGACGATTGAGTGACTTTTTTATTTTGAGCAAGCCCTTGATCGTTGCCCTCTTGCTCGTTACCGCCTTTGGCGGCCTGGTAATGGGTGGCAGGACCTGGCCTTCGCCCTCGCTTGCTTTTTGGACGTTGCTTGGCGGAGCGTTGGCCGCAAGTGGGTCATCGGCTCTGAATCAATATATTGATCGCGAACTCGACAAGAATATGCAGCGGACATCCAAACGCCCGCTCGCAGCC
>Ga0172369_10006855_pt1 | contig 13421 bp, 8 predicted proteins | sample LakKiv25m_FD_114539 | JGI IMG/M metagenome (GOLD analysis project Ga0172369, IMG submission 114539) | Freshwater microbial communities from Kabuno Bay, South-Kivu, Congo - kab_022012_11.25m | ecosystem: Environmental > Aquatic > Freshwater > Lake | place: Democratic Republic of the Congo... | reverse complement strand
AGATTGGCATACTGCGCCACATTGCTAAAGTTCTCATCAAAGACAATAGCATTGTCGCTGTTGGTGCTGATATAGCCTTGCTGGGTCAGCACTTTAATAAAGCTCTGAAACAATGCTTTGTCGAAGAATTCTGGTGAGTTGAACTCATACAGCACCGATAAACGCTGACCGACCAGATGACTCAGTTCTTCAACCTGACGGGCAGAAATATTGCCAGAACCACGCTGGGTAATCAGCGCCAGGGTCATGTAGTAGCGTTCCAGACTTTGCATCACCGGCGCAGCCAGCACCACCAGCTGGTTATGGTCTTCACTGTTTGGTGCCGGAGAAAGCAGATTCCCTTCAGCATCTTCACTGATCAGTTTGGCCTGAATCAGCCCATCGGCATAGGCACAGATCTGTTGTTTCAGTTCTGCTTCATTCCATTTCAGGAACAGCTCGGCTTTCAGGAACGGATACAGCGTGCGAATTACATTAATTAAATCGCCGCGCTTGATCGAACCATTGTGTTCAACCAGTGCCGCTACCAGAGATGGCAGGACAAAGGCATGCAGAATATTGTTACGGAAGTAGGTCAGCAACACCGCCTGATTGTCTTCAATGGCAATAATATCGCCCAGAACATGCTGCACACGTTTGATCAGTTTCAGCTTCAGACCGTAGGCAATAATTTCCTTGCCTGAAAGCGGGGTGATATGGGTGCGCTCATCGTAAGGCAGGGCAGTGAGCAGGTCACGATAAGTATCTAGCTGCTTGATACAGATCGCTTCATCCAGGGTGTGTTTTGGCGTGGCCAGCAAAATCAGCGATAACAGCGATACCGGGTTAATTACCACGGCGCGGTTAATGTTTTCCAGAATCGCATTGGCCGAGCTGTTTACCGCATCGGAGACTTCCTGCGGAATCGGATCGTCATTTTTTTCGATACTGATCTGCTCGGCGCCATGCTGTTTCAGCATGTCATCTAAAAAGACTGGCTCGCCAAAGTTCACATGCACCTTGCCAAAAATCCGTTCAATCTTGCGCATGGTTTTTAAAATGCCGATTAGCGATTCAGATTCTTTTGGCTTGCCTTGCATTTCGCCCACATAGGTTGAGCCTTCCATCAAGCGCTCATAGCCAATATATGTTGGTACAAAAGCAATCGGTTTGGCACGGCCACGTAAGTGACTGTGAATGGTCATGGCCAACATGCCCGTTTTAGGGGGTAACAAACGGCCTGTACGTGAACGTCCACCTTCAATAAAGTATTCAAGTGGTGTGTTGCGCGATAAAATACTGAATAAATACTCTTTAAAGACTGTGGTGTATAAGCCATTGCCACGGAAAGTACGGCGGATAAAAAACGCACCACCACCACGGAGCAATTGCCCTACAAATGGCATGTTGAGGTTGTCGCCGGCAGCAATGTACGGCACCATCATGCCGCGTTTATAAATCACATAAGACAGCAATAAATAGTCGATATGACTGCGATGGCACGGGGTATAAATAATTTCGTAGTCTTTGGCCAGTTCACGCACGGTACTGAAATTATGCACCTCGACGCCATCATAGAGCTGGGTCCATAAACGGGTTAGCGCCGTTTCAGCAAAGCGGATGGCCGCATAGGAATAGTCCGACACGATTTCATTTAAATAGCCAATCGCACGACGCTCGGCTTCAATTACGCTAATTTTACTGCGTAAACTTTCACGACGGATGGCTTCTTGTACATCCGGTGCTTTAATCAGGCTATGCATCACATTACGGCGATCCGATAAATCGGGACCTAATACCACTTCGCGCTGGCTGTCTAAATAATTATTTAAGGTATTGATGATACAGGTCGCCGGCGACAGGTTCGGGGCCTGAATCTTGGCGGTCTGCACCATGGCTCTTAAAGACTGTGCCTCATGAAACTCCAGATAGGACTGGCGACCATGCAGGCCAATATTGACCAGCTGCTTGACGGTACCCGGCGTGGCCCAGGTATCGGTCAGTAGCAGTTTGAGCCATGAATCTTCTTTATCTGGCGCGCGGCCCCAGAGGACCGTGACCGGAATCAGCTCAATATCCAGTTCCGGGCGCTGCTCCAGCAGTTCAATCAGGCGCAGCAAACGCGGCGGAAAGGCGTGCGGCGGCGGATTTAGCAGATTGTTTTCATCATAGTGCTGTAGAAACAGAATCGAAGCTTTTTCCTTGTGCTGGCCAATCTGCATCGGGTCTAATGCGGGCGGCAGCTTTAAGCGGCGTGTTTCACCATCAAGGACCAGGGCATTGCTGCGGGAATGGTTCTGCAACACATAGCAGACAATTTTCTGGGTCGGCTGTTCTGAATGGTCTGTCGCTGCTGCTTCGGCAGGAACCTCGCCCAGTACATGCGGGGTTACCACCAGATCAAGCAGTTTGCTTGAAAGCTGACGATAAATTTGACCAAAACCACTCTTGGACATACCAACTCCTAAATCAATGACCAGTACCGCAGATTATCTGAGGGAAAAATAATGAATCTAATTGTAGCGAAAAATAGCCTGACATTTTCTGACAAATTCTATCTTTAGTGCTCAATTTTATCGTTAAAAATCGTATTTTTAGTGCGGCGCATTATACGGGAGCCGTGACAGGGCAGTCAGTTAAACTTTAGTGTTTTAGTCGATAAATATGGCAAAATAGGCAAGATTCAGCTGTTTCTATTTTGCTTGCTTTGATTTTTAAATATCCCGACATAGGTTTCCCCGCATGAACGCACTCACACAAGAGCTGGTTGAACTTCTTTGTCTAGAAAAGTTAGAAGAAAATATCTACCGAGGTATCAGTCGTAACTTGGTGGGTAAACGTGTTTTTGGTGGACAGGTTTTGGGGCAGGCGCTGCGTGCGGCCTCGTATACCACCGACCGTCCGGCGCATTCCTTACATGCCTACTTCCTGTTTGGTGGCGATGTCAACGCACCGATTATTTATGAAGTTGACCGTTTGCGTGATGGTAAAAGTTTCTCGAGCCGTCAAGTGCGTGCGATTCAGCATGGACGTACTATTTTTACGGCAATGGTGTCTTTTGCACCGCTAGAAGAAGGTTTGAATTATCAAATTTCAGAGCCCAACTATCCTGCGGCAGAAGCCTTAAAAAACGAAGCGGAACTCAAACAGCATATTGTCGAGTTTGTACCTGAAAACGTGCGTGCCAGTTTTATGCGTGATCGCTTGGTTGAGATTCGTCCGATTAATCCGAGTAATCCGTTTTTGCCACAGCCTGAAGCCCCTGCTTACGCACACTACATTCGCACTCATGACACCATTTCGCCAGAGGTGGATGAAGTGTCTTTGCATCAGGCGATTGCTGCATTTTATTCGGACTTCACTTTAATGACCACAGCACTTCGTCCGCATGGCCTGAGTTATCTGTCGCCAAGTCTGCAATGTGCCAGTATTGACCATGCCATGTATTTCCATAAGCCATTCCGGGTTGATGACTGGATGCTGTATGACATGGAAGCCACCATCAGCAACAGTTCGCGTGGCCTGAACTTTGGCCGTATGTGGCAAAACGGCGAGCTGGTCTGTAGCACCACGCAGGAAGGTTTAATTCGCTTACGCGAAATTGAAACCCAGTAAGCTCACCTCAATAAAAAAGCCGAATCAACTGATTCGGCTTTTTTTATCCTGCCGTCAATGGCAATGCGGCAGATCACTTGGTGCATGTTTATGGCAGCCTTGTGCCTTGCTGTTGCCCGAAGAATGGGCAAAAACCTGAGAGGTGCTACAAATTAGTGCAAGAATAAGGGCGAGTTTTTTCATGAGGTTACTCTTTTAGTCTTAAAAACAAGGTAATGCACTGATAAAGCACATCTTATGCCAGTTTTTCTGGCACCGGGCTTTTTTCCTGAGCTGGATTTGCTTTTGACAAAATAATGCTCGATTCAGCGCAGCTCGCATGGCATAGTGCCAAGCAAGATAACATCACAATATATGCACCCATGAGCTTAAATACACAAATTCTGGTGGCCGCAATTTTAGGGGTTCTATTTGGGTTTTTGTTGAACCTGTTGCCGGGCAGCGCATTTTATGACGGCAGTTTGTATGGCCTGAGTATTGCCAGCAGTATTTTTATCGGCCTGCTGAAAATGCTGCTGATTCCCCTGATTTTCAGTTCGATTGTGGTCGGGGTATCCAACCTGCAAGCTTCTGGCCAGCTGAGCCGGGTCTGGAAAATTACCTTGCTGTGCTGTGTGACCACCACCACATTGGCACTCATTCTGGGTCTGGCCTGTGCGCATCTGTTTGAAGTCGGTAAAGGTGTAGATGTGCGTTTATTCCAGGATGCGATGAGCCAGCATCAGACGCCGGATACCTTAACGCCGTCATCTTTCTTCACCAATTTTATTCAAAATACCCTGATTAATCCGTTTAAAGCCTTTGCCGAGGGCAATGTGCTGGCGGTGGTGGTGTTTGCCTTATTTGTCGGGGTAGCGCTGGTCAAAGGTGGTGAGCAGTTCCGGACCGTGCGCCGGCTCAGCCATCAGTTTTTTGACATCATGATGCTGATGATCGGCTGGGTGATGAAACTGGCACCACTGGGGATTTTTGCCTTGCTGGCCAAGCTGATTGCCACCGAAGATGTGACCGTGCTCAGCCGTCTGGCTGAGTTTGCTGTGGTGGTAACGGGTACCACCATTTTCCATGGGCTGGTGGTGTTGCCGCTACTGCTATGGCTATTTGGCAAAATGAATCCGGTGACCTTCTTTAAAGGAACCCGCGCTGCTTTAATTACTGCATTTGCCACCAGTTCCAGTTCGGCCACCATGCCGCTTTCGATGAAATGTGCCCAGGAAAATCTGAAGGTGCGCCCGCAAACAGCTGGCTTTGTAATTCCGCTGGGAACACAGCTAAATATGGATGGCACGGCCTTATATGAAGCCGCTGCGGCGCTGTTCATTGCCAATTTAATGGGGCTGGATTTGACCTTGGGTCAGCAGCTGGTGGTCTGCGCCACCGCCATGATTGCTTCCTTGGGCGCGCCGGGAATTCCAAGTGCCGGTATGGTTACCATGATTATGGTGTTGCAATCGGTTGGTTTACCAGCTGAGGCAATTGCTATTTTATTACCGATTGATCGTTTATTGGATACGGTACGTACCGTAGTCAATGTACAGGGAGATATGATGATTAGTGTTGTTGTTGATCGGCATACCTCTGAGCCAGTACAGCAACAGAGTTAAAGTGTCGGATGGAAATGGTGGGCTATCTATCATTTCTTAATCTATTCTTTGAAAAGGAAGCTGAACACTTGATAAGTAATTTAAAAAATGAATTTTTTATTCAGTAGATGCTTAAGTTAAAAGAAAAAAATAATGGAATTGTGTATTAATTAAAACATTTAATTAAAAATATATTTATGAAAATAAAGTGGTTTTGATCAAATTTGTTAATAATTTATGGATAATCGTTCTTGTTTGCACTATCATTCGTATGTTTTTTGTTTGGTGCTGTTTCTAATCGCTAAAGTAATTAGGGATGTAAACAGTGATCCATTTTTTTACTGCTTCGGGGGAAGCTATGAAAAACCATTTTTTTCTAAAAAATCCAATTGTGATGAGTGGCTTGTTGTTTGGTAGTTTTGCACCTATGTTGCATGCTGCAACTGAGCAGGAACGAAAAACTGTGGTCTTACCTACGATTCAGGTGATTGGATCACAAGATGATGCTGTATCGAAGATTCCTGGCGCAGCTGTGATTGTGGATCAAGAACAAATTCAAAAATTTACTCCAACCTCGACAGAAGATATTTTAAAGCGTGTTTCGGGTGTTTATGTTAAACCTGAGGAAGAGTCTGCTGTCGTAGCGAATATTGGTATACGTGGTATTAGCTCACAAGATTATAAAACTCTAATTCTAGAAGATGGTGTACCTGTTGCACCTGGCCTATTTGTTGGTAATGGCCGTTATTATAATCCACGTATACAGCGTATAGATAGTATTGAAGTGATGAAAGGCTCTTCAGCTTTACGTTATGGGCCATCGAATATTGGTGGAGTGATTAACTACCGTACTAAGCAGCCGAAAGATGGAGCATTGGTCGATGTATCTATCGGTTCTTGGGATACTTATAAAGCTACGGTTGAATTAGGTGGAAGTTCACCGAATAAAGACAGCAACTTTGGTGCAATTTTAAGTTGGGCTAAAAGTGATGGTTTCATGGACAAAGGCTATGAAATGAAAGATGCTGTTATTAAGGCAGGCACAGCGATTGGTGATAACCAATGGTTAGGTGTGAAATTTACTCATTATGAAAATGATGCCAACATTTCCTATCGTGGGCAATTTTTGGGTGAATACCATGCCAAGAAAAAGAATAACCCTGCACCAGATGATTGGTTTTTGACTGAACGTAATTCTTTCGATATTAATCACCGTTGGAATATCAATTCGGATATTGAGCTTCAAACATTGTTATATTGGAGTGAAATGAGTCGTGATTACTGGCGTTATGGGGTTAATGGCGCAGCTTCACAAGCAGCGGGTCGCTGGGTTTATACAGATAGTCTAAGTGGTAATAATCGTGCTTTTGAGCGTATTGGTGCTGAAACACGTTTAGTGGCAAAAAATACGCTGTTCAATATTCCAGGTGAGGCTGAGATAGGTCTACGCTTGATGAATGAGAAAATGGATGATGTTACTGTTAATGCAACACGTGCTACACCACGTACTGGTACCATTGGCAAGGATACAAAAGATACAGCTAAAAGTGTCGCATTATATGCACAGAATCGTTTAGATATTACTGATCAACTGTCGGTCACACCTGGGCTTCGTATTGAGCGCTATGAGCAGCAGAGGGAAGACAAGCAAAAGAGCGAAACGGTTAAAACTTCAAATACTGAAGTGATGCCAGGCCTAGGTGTGACATTCCAGTTGGTTCCAGCTTTACAATTATATGGTAGTGTCTATAAGGCATTTTCTCCTGCATTAAACAATGACTCACTGAGTGGTATGCAAGACCAAAAATTGGATGCTGAAACAGCGATAAGTTGGGAGTTGGGTTTGAGAGGCCAGCAAGATGCGGTGAAATATGAGCTCACAGCTTTCCGTATGGACTTTGATAACCAAATTATTCCAGCAAATAGTAACTCTGACTTCCAAAATACCAATGGTGGTAAAACTTATAACCAAGGTCTTGAAGGTGCGATCAGTGTAGAGCTTGGGAATGGTTTTGATATTTTTGCTAATGTCACTTGGGTTGCAGATGCTGAATTTAAAGGTGATCGTTATAATAAAAATGGTACCCTTAAATCGAAAGGAGGAGATCGTGTTCCATATACACCAGAATGGGCTGCGAACTTAGGTTTTGGTTATACTTATGCAGGTTTACGTACTCAGCTTAGTGCAAATTATACAGGTTCGCAATTTACGGATGAACTGAATACCAGACCAATTGTCGAAAATACATCAGGTTTCTTTACTGGCAAGATCAATGGCTATACCACAGTTGATCTGACTTCACGCTATACATTGAATGATCAAGTTGAGTTCTATGGTGCTGTGAAAAACTTAGAGGATAAGCGCTATATGGCTAGCTTACGTCAAGGGATCTATGTTGGACCAGAACGTTCATTTGAAGCAGGTGTTCGCTACCGTTTCTAATAATCTCGTTCGCTGATTGACAAAAGCCCCTCATTCTAAGATGAGGGCTTTTGTATTGATGTTGAATAATTTTGTTTAGGCAGCTTGTTGTAAAGCACGTTTTGCTGCAGGTGAGTTATTTAAATAATTCACTGCATCTTGCGTATTTGCTTCTTTGACCGGGTCATACCATGGCATGAGGTAGTCTAACTGCTGAGCCACTAACCAAGCTGGACCAGGTAAAATCTTGGAATCCTTGAGTGCGATTTTTGACCATTCGATCCAAATCCACGGTTTGAATAGGCTTGGTTTTTTATCTGCAAAACGTGGATCTTGACTCATGATATGTGCAGCGCCATCTACCCATAAACCAAGTACCCCAATAATGACGGCAACACTGAGATAGTAACGTGCGATATATCCCCCGCCTAAATGACGATAAAGGTCAAATGCAACGGTACGGTGCTCGATTTCTTCAGAACCATGCCATTTGATTAAATCAAGCATTTCTGGATCAGCACCAAGCTCTTCCCAGCGTTTGTTATATAGTGCATATTTACCCAATACACAGGTCATATGCTCAACGGTTGCAATCACGCCTAAACGGAATAAGTCCCATTGGTGATCAAGTGCTTTTGGGATTTCTTTACCAAAGGGCTTATCTGCCAAGACTTTGGTAAATAAGAAATCCATAATGTCGAGATTACGCTGAATATCAATATTACGTTGTGTCAAATATTCTTTATTGGCAGAGGTATGTGCAACAGCATGCATTGCTTCTTGACGGATAAAGGCCTGCACATCCTGTTTCAATTTTTTATCCTGAATCTGCGGCAAAATCTTGCTGTACAGCCGGCAAAACCAGAACTCGCCGGCCGGCAGAATCATGTTAATTTCATTAATAAAATAACTGGCGAAAGGCTGCTGCGGAATCCAGTCGATGGGGGTGTCCTGCCATTCAAAGCGGACTTTACGCGGTTGAATAAAGTAGCCAATGGATGAGCCACGGGCGGCGCGGCGAAAACGTGAGAGGAATTTCTTCATGCTGTATTGCACCTCTAAAGTGTGATGCGGTTCAAATTATGCTCAGCATGAGTATGAAAAAAATATCCCCCATTGAAACTAGCAATAGGGGACATTCCAATATCAATAGATGTAAATTATTGTCGGACAGGATTAAGCCGATGCAAAGCTTATGGCTCTTTGGCGGCCGTTTCAGTCAGCTGTTCAACAGCTTCTGTATCCGGCAGCTCTTCTGCTTCCAGTTCATCTGCCGTGGCTTCCGGAATGCTGGCCAGATCAAACTGCTGTGATTGTTCCAGGGTAAAGTTCAGACGACCGGCCATTACACTGGCCAGTTCTTCCAGACCCTGACGATTGAGCGAGGAGAACAGTTGAATCGAGAAATCCAGCTTCATCTTTTTCAGTTGCTGTTTCACTTCCAATAAGACTTTATTGGCCGGGCCACGATTCAGCTTGTCGGATTTGGTTAGCAGAACATGCACAAACAGATGGCGGGAATAAGCCCATTCCAGCATCATCACATCAAAATGCTGCAGCGGATGGCGAATATCCATCAGCAACACCAGACCCTGTAAGCTCTTGCGATGAATCAGGTAGTTTTCCAGCTCTTTTTGCCAGACAATTTTCATCGATTCGGGTACCGCGGCATAGCCATAACCCGGTAAATCGACCAGACGCTGCTCCGGATTGCCCAGACTAAAGAAGTTGATCATTTGGGTACGGCCCGGTTTTTTTGAGGCGCGTGCCAGCTGTTTCTGGTTGGTGAGGGCATTAATCGCACTGGATTTGCCAGCATTGGAACGTCCGGCAAAGGCCACCTCATAGCCGCTATCTTCTACACAGAGATTCAGCTTTGGTGCACTCATCAGGAATTCGGCTTTACGTAGCCAGTTCAGGGCACGAACGGCGTATTCGGTAATCGCAGGATCAGCCTTTTTCTCATAGCTAATCTTTTGCTTCGGCGCATTGGCGGCCTTAGTGTTTTTCGATTTTCCTCTGCTATGGTGCATAACTTAACTTCATCACTGCTTTTACAAAGCGGTATTATAGATCAACTCGCGCAGACACGCGAACTTTGCTGTAGCCGTGTGCAAAAGTTATCTGACTTAGAGATTGATCAGCTGGATCGGCGATTGCGTGCTCCACTGTGCCGGCGCAGGGGTATCTAATACGTCGGACAGGGTGTACTGGTCCAGACTCTGATAAAACTGTTCCAGCGCCTGATCTAAAATGCCTTTTAAACCACAGCGACTGCGCAGCACGCACGGCGGGGTATTACATTCCACAATCTGGGTTTCACGTTGCAAGATACGCACGATCTGGCCCAGCTTCAGATCCCGTGCATCCGGATTTAAACGCAGGCCGCCCCCTTTACCACGGGTGGTAATCAGCCATTCCTGTTTGCCCATGAAATGCACAATTTTAACCAGATGGTTTTGGGAAACATGCAAATCCTGCGCAATTTCCGCAATCGTATACGGCAGATCTCGCGGTGGGGAGATATACAGCAGAATACGTAATGCATAGTCGGTGAATTTATTTAATTGCATGATCGCACAAATATTTTTCAAAGTTGAAATACAAGAAGGCTAGTCTACCATAAGCAGACTAGCCCTCCTATGTTTTACACGTGTGGGGTTTTAGTGACGTACACCACCCGTACCAAACGCTTCACTGTGAATCTGTTCGGCTTTAATACCACGTGCCAGTAAGGCTTTTTGCTGCTCGGCCATGAATGGCATTGGGCCACACAGGTAGTAATCAGCATTTTCCGGTAATAAGGCAGCATCCATGGTGCTCAGGTCCAGACGACCGGCCACATCATAATCCTGACCTAACACATCTTCGGTATTCGGGAATTCATAGGCTGTAAAGGTATGAATACGTGGATACTTCGCCTTGATGTCCTGAATATGCTGTTTCATGGCATGTACCTGTTTGCTGCGGCAAGCATGAATGAAAGTCACCGGTTGTGGCACATCTAAAGTCACCAGCTGGTTCAGCATCGCAATCATTGGGGTTAAGCCAACACCACCACTAATGAACACATTACGTTTGTTGCTGTCGATCAGGTAGAAGTTTCCGGTTGGCGCTGAAATTTCAAGTTCTGCACCTTCTGGTAACTGATGCAGCGCATTAGATACCCAGCCTGCAATCTTGTCGGCGCCATTACCCGGTTCACGTTTCACCGAAATACGTAAGTAGTCTTGCTGCGGGCTGGTTGACAGTGTGTATTGACGCGGCTGTTTCAGGTCCAGTTCAGGCACAAAAACACGTACCGAAATATATTGGCCGGCTTCATATTTTGGTAAGGCACCACCATCGACCGGTTCAAAGTAGAACGAGGTAATTTCGTCGCTTTCTACCACTTTCTTGGCGATTTTGAAATTACGCCAGCCTAACCAGCTGCCTTGAGTTTGCTGATGCTGCTCGTAAATGGCACGTTCGGTATTAATGAATACTTCTGCAAGCTGACCATACGCGGCGGCCCAGGCATCAATCAGTGGATCATCCATGGAAATGTTCAGCACTTCGCTGATGGAGTGCAGCAGGTTTTCACCGACAATATTGTAGTCCGGGGCCTGAATGTTCAGACTGACATGCTTGTGTGCGACCAGTTCAATTACTGGCGCCAGTACTGATGGATCTTCAATATTTTCTGCATAGGCCAGTACCGCACCTGCCAGTGCCTGTGCCTGCGCACCACTGCGTTGATGACCCAGGTTAAAGGTTTCTTTAAGGTCCGGATTATTCCCCAACATGCGGTTATAGAAATAGCTGGTCAGGGCCACACCATTTTCACGTAGAACAGGAACAGTTGCTTTTACAAGGTCAATTTGCTGTGGAGTCATGGCTGATCTCTCATGGCTGGTTATTTATAAGATGTATTTAAAATACATTTTATAAAACGCCAGTGCAAGCACTGTTTTTAAAAAACCATAAAAAAATTATGGGATATAAAAATATCCCATAATGAAAGCTGTTCCTATCGGTTTTTTGATTATTTTCGGCCAAACAGGGAGCCTAATAATCCGCGGACAATTTTCTGTCCGGTGCTGCCGCCTAAGGTGCGGGCCGCGCTCTTGGCAAAGGTGCCGACAATATCCTGAGTCAGCTTTTCACGCTGCCGTGCGGCACGTTCAGCTTCTTTTTGCTGTTCGCGGGCCAGACGTTCCTGTTCACGCGCCTGCTGTTTAGCCAAAGCGGCCTGTTCTTTGGCTTGCTGCTTGGCTAGGGCTTCCTGTTCCTTGGCACGTTGCTGTTCGAGCGCGGCCTGTTCAGCCTGTTGCTGGCGTTCCGCCACTTTCTGTTGCAGCATTTCATAGGCACTGTCCCGGTCCAGACTCTGCTCATATACACCGGCGACGATACTCTGGCTCATCAGTGCTTTACGCTGTTCAGGACTAATCGGGCTAAACGAGGAGTAGGGCGGCATCACCCAGCCGCGCTCTACAATCTGCGGCGTGCCTTGTTCATCCAGACAGCTAATTAGGGCTTCACCGACGGCCAGTTCGGTAATGGCCTGTTCTACCTGAAACTCCGGATTGGCACGGAAAGTTGCTGCCGCAGTTTTGACCGCTTTCTGATCTTTGGGGGTAAAGGCGCGCAAGGCGTGTTGCACCCGGTTGCCGAGCTGTCCCAGTACACTTTCAGGCAAATCCAGCGGATTCTGGGTGACAAAATAAATTCCGACGCCTTTGGAGCGAATCAGGCGGACCACCTGCTCAATTTTCTCCTGTAGGGCCGGGCTGGCATTGTCAAACAGTAAATGTGCTTCATCAAAGAAGAACACCAGTTTGGGCTTGTCCATATCACCAACTTCCGGTAACTGTTCAAACAGCTCTGACAGCATCCACAATAAAAAGGTCGCATACAGTTTCGGGGTGTGCATCAACTTGTCTGCAGCCAGCAGGTTGATGTTACCGTGTCCCTGAGCATCGGTCTGCATGAAATCCAGAATATTCAGGCTCGGCTCGCCAAAAAATAGATCACCGCCCTGATCGGCCAGTGCCAGTAAATTGCGCTGAATCGCGCCCAGACTGGCCGGAGATAAATTGCCATAGTCGGCCTTTAACTCTGCCGCATGTTCGCTAACATAGCTGAGCATGGCTTTCAGGTCTTTAAAGTCAATCAGGAGTAAGCCCTGATCATCGGCAATCCGAAACACCGCCGACAGCACACCTTCCTGGGTGTCATTTAAATTCAGCATCCGGGCTAGCAACAGTGGTCCAATTTCAGAGATGGTGGTGCGAATCGGGTGGCCCTGTTCACCAAATAAATCCCAGAACACCACTGGCGAAGCAGCAAAGGAGATACTGTCAATGCCCAGGCTTTTAATCCGTTCATCAAATTTGGGATTGCTGGAACCAGCCTGTGCTAGACTGGAAACATCGCCTTTGGCATCGGCCAGAAAGACTGGGACACCAATGCGGGAAAAACTTTCTGCCAGGACTTTTAAGGTCACGGTTTTACCGGTACCGGTCGCACCGGCAATCAGGCCATGCCGGTTGGCAAACTGGGAATGTAAGACTATCGCTTGTGTGGTATCACGGGTTTTTTTGGCAATGGTAATTGGTGTACCCATACTGTACTGATCCTCGTTGTTATTCGTTTTTATGCTGCTTTAAATGTTGTAGTGCTTGCGCTATATCTTGAATTAAATCATCCGGATGTTCCAGTCCTATACAGAAACGCACCAGCAAACCTTGTTTTAGGTGTTTATGCTCAAGCACACGCATCTCTTTAAGGTTATACAGCATTACTAGGCTGACTGGTCCGCCCCAGCTAAAGCCCAGCTT
>Ga0172369_10006852_pt1 | contig 13424 bp, 8 predicted proteins | sample LakKiv25m_FD_114539 | JGI IMG/M metagenome (GOLD analysis project Ga0172369, IMG submission 114539) | Freshwater microbial communities from Kabuno Bay, South-Kivu, Congo - kab_022012_11.25m | ecosystem: Environmental > Aquatic > Freshwater > Lake | place: Democratic Republic of the Congo... | reverse complement strand
TGACGGGCTTGACAACATGCGGGGATGACGGGCTTGGCGACATGAGGCCAAGACGGCGTGCGACCAGCCAGTGCGAGGCGCGTTGCCCAGGTCGTCATTCCCGCGAAGGCGGGAAGCCAGGACATGGTTCCCCGCCAACGCCATGCGGGGATGACGGGGTTGACAACATACGGGGATAACGGACACCGCAGGTAGCCGGCACAGAGCGTGACACGCACTCTTTCTGCACCGCCGGGAGGAACCGTACCGGGGGGAGCCGAATCGCTGCATCACCATGAAGCCACGCTTTTCGCGCCGCCGGATGCTGGGCGGTTCCATTGCGGCGGGGGTGATGTGGGCCATGCACGGTGAGAGCGACGACGCGACGGCGCCCGGCATCGCGGCGACGTTGCCGGTCGGGCCGCACCTGTTTCTCGACGAGTCGCTCGTTGAGCGCAGCCAAGGGCTAGAGCGGGTCGTCACACCCCCACTCAAAGTGCCTTCCCCAGTGATCACCGGCCCAGAGGACAAGTGCTTCCAGCCCTACCTGACGGTGCTGCGCAACCCTAGGACAGGTCGCTACCGCATCTGGTACGGCGTCCCTGAGAACGCGTCGCAATCCCACATCGCCACGATGGAGTCACACGATGGGATCCACTGGCGGCGCCCGCACGAGGTGCTGCAGGATCCCGGGCCTATCCAGTTCGGGGTAAGCATCATTGACGATGGTGGCCGCGATCCCGACCCGGCCCGAAGGTACAAGCTCGGCTGGTACCACAACGACGGCTTGCAGGTGGCGTGCTCGCCGGACGGACTGAGATGGACCAGGATAGCGCCGGGGCCGGTGCTGCGCCACGATCATGACATCAACAGCATCCACTGGGACCCGATCCGCGGGCGCTACATCGCGTTCGTGTCGAGCTACACGGAAGGGCCGACATGGAAGGGCCGGCGACGGATCCCCATGCAGAGCGTCAGCGATGATCTGGTCCACTGGCGCCATCCATGGCGCATTGTCACACCGGACGACCGCGACGAGGGTGAGACGCAGTTCTACTGCGTCTCCGGCTTGATAGCCCGAGGCGACCTTCTGATCGCCCTGGTCAAGGTCTTGCGCGACGACCTGAAGGTGGACAACGCTCCGCCCGGCGGCTACGGGCTTGGGTGCACGACGCTCGCCTGGAGCCGCGACGGCGAGACATGGACGCGGGACACCACCCCGTGGCTCGACCGCAACCCGACGATCGGAACCTGGGACCACGCCATGGCCTGGGGCGACGGCCAGATCATCGTGGGAGGCGAGACCTTCATCTACTATGGCGGCTACGCTCGCGGCCACAAGGTGGAGCGCTTCACCGAGCGCCAGATAGGCCTGGCGCGCATGCCGCGGGACCGGTACGTGGCCCTTCAGGCCGGCGACCGGCGCGGCACGCTGCATACGCGCGTCATCCGACCGGGTGGAAGCCGTCTGACGGTCAACGCCGACGTGCAGGGCGAGCTGCGGGTCGGTCTGCTCGACGCGTCGGGGCGGGCCTTGAGCGGATACTCCGCGGAGACGTGCCGTCCGATCCGGGGCGCAGGGATCGCCATGCCCGTTGCGTGGCGGCGCCCTACTGCGGCGCCTCGCGCGGCCCCTTTGAGACTCGAGTTCCGCCTAGCGCGCGGACGCGTCTGGGGCTTCGAGTTCGCCGCCTGACCTCACCCCGGCCCTCTCCTTGGGAAGGAGAGGGAGCACGGCACTCCCCCTCTCGCTGCAGAGGAGAGGGAGCACGGCACTCCGCCTCTCGCTGCAGAGGAGAGGGAGCACGGCACCCCCCCTCTCCTCTCCGAGGAGAGGGGGCAAGGGGGGTGAGGTCGTTACCCGCCCGGGCCGATCCTGAGCCACTCCGTCAGCAAGAACCACACGCGTTCGATAAAGACGCTCATTCGCGTCATGATCGCGTTGCTGAAGAACACCCCAAACGTCAGCATCAGGAAGATGCGACCCACCCGTGAGCTCGCACGGAGGGCCGCGTGCTTCTGCTCGACCGAGAAGAAGAAGTAGGAGAGCACGCATAGCATTACGACCACGAAGACGATGTTGCTGGTGGTGTTGTTGAACATTGTCACTTCGCGGGCCGGGACGTAGGGCGACTTGAACGATGCGATGATCTGGGGCAGCTTGTCGTTGATCTCGGCCTTGAACGCGACCCCCGCTCCTGCTCCGATCGCGAGGCCCATGACGATCCGCGAGAGCCAGACCGTCTTGCGGTGGTAGAGGCCATACCACATCAGGCCCAGGACCAGTTCCACGAGGCACAGCGTCACCACGCCCCAGTGCCGTCCCGACCACCCCTCTGTAAGCGGCGTCCACCACTTGGGGATGATGATGTCCGTTATGGTGGTCGCGATGCCGAACCCGATCCCGAGGCCGAGCAGCGTGTGTTCCGCGAAACGGTAGACCCGGTTCTCGCGGAACAGGAATGAGAAGATGGCAAGGGTCGCCAGGGCGCCCAGCCAGATGGTGATCCCCTGCCAGCCGAACGGGCTGACCGGATGGGGGAGCCATCCGGTCATCCTGAGCGCCTCCGCTCGGCCCGTCGCTGCGCGAGGGCCGCGATGTTCGCCATGACGACGAGCGCCACGATCAGGAGGTGGCCGAACGACTGCGCCATGATGATCTGCACGCCACGCCCAGCACGGTCTACCAGCACCTCGTATTCGGCGCCGCCCCGTGCTCCGACGAGCATTCCGACGATCTGCTTCGAGTCGATATAGGAGTAGGTTGTCGTAGAGTTGATCGCCGCGATCCCGAAGACGACCTTCGTCCCGTATACCGCCTGCACGAACTGGATGAACTCGCCGATGGGGTTGTAGCCGATCGTGATGATCAGGTCGAAGTCGTTGGCGTTCCGTACACGCGCGAGGGCCGGCAAGCGGCTGACGGGCGTGCCGCGGACGTCGCTCTTCATGTAGCCGGGGAAGTCCCTGGCCATTGCCTGGACGCCGAAGGCCATGGCCCCGCCCGGGACCTTGTAGCCGAAGTCCACCCAGTCCCGCCCGTAGATGCGCCCGTGGCGGCGGGCGGTTTCCTCGATGATCCGATTATAGAAGGGCGGCGACGCCGGGTTCGAGGTCCAGATAACGAACGGCTGGCCTCGCCGCATCAGGTGCTCGACAACGGCGCGGCATTGCCCCTCGCATTCGCCAATAGTGCCTGCGTCCCATGTGCTCTGCACCATAACAAGCCGGCCAGGCGGCACCGCCTCTACGGCGTCATATGCGCCGAGCGTCTCCGTGGTGGGCGGAATCGGCAGTCGCAGTCGAGCGAAAACCGGCACAGCCACAGCGACGGCCAGGATGACGTAGAGCACACGGTTGTCAATGCGCTGGAGACGCTCGTACCACCTCATCTCACTCGACGCTCCGCATGCTGGCGCGGTCCATGCTCAGCCAGACGCGCATCGCCGTGGCCAGCGCACCGACGAAGATGCCGAAGTTGACAGCCCGAACAACCGCCGTGTTGTTAACGAAGAGCACCCACGCCATCACTTTGGGGATCTGCAGGTACGGCGGGAGGTGCTGCGTGAGCCAGTTGCCGACGGGCACCTGGCCAAGCATGATCAGGGTGGCCGAGGCGGCCAGCAGACCTCCCTCGAACGTTCGGACCCGGAAGGCCCTGTAGGCTGCGGAGACCAGGTACGCGGCCAGCAACGAGAACATGGAGGAGCCGAGCGGCTGGAGCAAGCCGTAGAACAGCAGGTCATAGCCCCGCGTACCCCAGGTCCCGGCATCGGGATGCAGCCGTGCGTAGACCGTGAAGGATGCCATGGCGCCTGCGGCCAGGAAAAAGGCGGTGCTCTCGGGCCAGCCCTTCTGCAGCGCGAGGAGACGCCTGCCGTGAAGCTGCGCCAGGCCGATCAGGCCCAGCCCTACGGCGAAGGCGCCGACGACAACCAGCAGGTCGTCAACCGTTCCGCGCGCATCGGAGAGGTAGGTTGAGGTGGGCTTCTTGCCGGGCGCAATGAGCGTCGGGTTGGTCACTTCGAGAGCCAGCGCGTTCATCCTCGTGGACCAGGTCAGGGCCGCCACCCTTGTGACGCCGTTCGCCTCCTCGGTCGTGGCCAGGAACGACATGGGGCTGCTGTGCCGGATGTCCTGAAGCGTCAGGCCCTGGGGCAACCCGACATCGGCCAGCTTCCTCAATCTGCGGACGCCGTCGACCAGGACCACCTCCCGGAGGATCCGTCTGCCGGCGGCGTCCCTGAGCAAGAGCAGGACCGGAGACCGCGCGTCCGCGCCGGTCTGCGTCACGGAGAGAGGACGCAGGCCGTTGATGTCCTCCGCGGCGACAGGACCCCGTTTGGTCCACTGGAGCCCGTCCGGCGAGAGGGCCATGCACAGGGTGGCGCGCTCGCCCTGCAGACCGAGATAGAGCATGCGGTAGCCGCCCGTCGTTTCCCGTGAGATGGAGGCCCAGGCGATCCCGGAGGAGTCCGGCTCGCCCGGGAGACCGTTGCCGAGCACCGCTCTGGACAGGGTCCGCCATCTGCCTGCGGCGTGACGGGCCAGACAGACGCGCGGTGTCCGATCGTCCCAGCCCAAACCGATGTAGTAGAGCCGATCGGGGGCGACGAACTGCGGGGCTCTCGCCCCCCGGTAGTCGTCGCGCCGACTGAAGCCGGGCGCGATCAGGACCTGCCGAGGTCCCGCGCCGTCCCCCCTGACGCGCATGATGACGGGCCGACCGTCGTTGCGCAGGCCCGTGTAGGCGATAAAGCGCGTAGCGCCGATCTGCGCGCTCGTCGCCGCCGCCGCGCCGTCGGCATCGGGAGCGCCGCCGATCCGCGGCGGGAGCACGAACTCCAGCAGGTAGTAGAGCCCCGCTAGGAACGTGACGACGATGATCGCCCGCCGCTTCACTTCCTCAGCGCCCCAGGAGCCCGATCAGCGGGTTGAAGCCTGCCGGCTGGCCGAGAAGCGCGTGTGCGAGCGCGGTCAGGACGCCGACGATGAGCAGGCTGCCGACAACGACCTTGCCGTAGTCCTGTCCCGACAGGCTTCCGAGCATGGTCGGCTCTCGTGACAGGTAGGCGCTGGCCGCGTAGAGCTCCTCACCGATGATCGTGTAGTCGCAGGCTGCGATGAAGAAGGGCACCTGGAAGAAGGAATCGGTGGCGGCAACTTGTATGGCGCCGATCCTCTGTCCGGTCTCCGCCAGCAGCAGCGACTCGAAACCGTAGGAACCGAAGTAGAAGGCCGCGCCGATCCGCTCGCGCTCCATAATGCCGGTGACCGCTGCTGCAAACGCGTTCTGGTCGCCCGACAGATAGAGGACGTTGGTGGGGCTGTAGAGCTCCGGCCTGCCCTCGGCCGTATATGCGTCGCGCACGATATCCTGCGTGACAGGGAACATGGTCGCGCCGGCCACGGGCACGATGACGCGGATGCCGAAGCGCGCCGCGCGCCGCACCGCGTACTCGAGGCACGCCAGACCTGCATAGGTGGACATCTGGCCCAGGTCGCCGAAGCCCGGGCTGAAGACGATGGGCCGACCCATCTCCGTAGCGCGGCCCAGGGCGTCGTCGAGCTCATCCAGGCCTGCGATGCGCCTCACGAAGATAGAGTCGCCCCGGCGCGCGCAGAGGATGCGACGGAGGATCGCGCCCCCGAGCAGCAGAAGCAGGATCGCTCCGGTCCATGTCGCGTGTTCCATGCGGGGCATGTTTCCGCGCCGCGGGGCTTTCGTCCTGCGCCGGCGGGTGGGGACATTCTGCTTTGCCCGCCCTCGTAGGCGGTGCATGGAGCGAGAAGCGAGACCTAGGCGGGGAAAGTAGAATGTCCCCATTCCGGTGGCGGAGGACCACGGGATGCGGTCGCCGAAAGCCGACAGCATCCACTTGCCGGAGGGAGTAGGCATGCGCATACGATTGGTTCTGGTCGCAGCGACCGCGACGGTTCTCGCCGCACCGTCATCCGGTGCGCCCAGGGCCTCCTACGGTCTCGTTGAGCTCGTCCGGGACACGTGGGGGATCCCCCACGCCTTCTCCGAGACCGACGAGGGCGCTCTCTACGCGCTGGGCTGGGCCACCGCCGAGGAGCGCGGGTTCCAGATGACCTATTCGCTCCGGATCATACAGGGGAGGCTGGCTGAGATCATCGGGCCGCGACGCCAGGGAAACCGGGCGGACACCGCCGTGGACAACGACCGCAAGATGAGGACCTTCGGATGGGTGCACGCGGCTCGACGCACCGCCGCCAATCTCGATCCGGCGACCCGATCGTTGCTGGAGGCCTACTGCGAGGGCGTCAATGACAGCTTCGCCGAACAGCAGAAGGGGGGGCGCCTCCACCCGCTGTTCGCGTCGCTGGGCGTCAAACCGGAGCCATGGACCCAGGCCGACTGCCTCCTGAGCTGGTGGCACTTCGGCCAGTACTTCGCCACCGACGGCACGCGCGACCTGATGGCCTGGCGGAACAGGGACCAGCCGGCGCGGGGCGGGGTTCGGCCTCCAACGCCTACGGACCTCTGGCGTGACGACGCTGCCGCGGTGCTGCAGCGTGGCGACATCAGCGACGCATGGCTGCGGCGCGTGGAGACGTTCGTTGAGCAGCATGGGCTCCGGCAGGCCCCCGGCGGGCCCGACGGCCCGAAGTTCAGCCACGCCTGGGTCGTCGGCGGCAAGCGGACGACCACGGGCTCAGCCGTGCTCGTAAGCGATCCTCAGACGCCCGTCAGGAACCCCTCGCTCCTCCAGGAGTTCCACATTTGCGGAAGGACGTTCAACGCTCGCGGCGTGGGGGTCCCCGGAAGCCCAGTCATTCTTATTGGCTTCAGCCGCAACGTCGCCTGGGGCGTAACGGCCCTCGGCGCGGATCAGGCCGACCTGTTCCGCCTCGAGACGGATCCCGCGAAGCCGAACCAGTACCGCTGGGATGGCCAATGGCGCAACATGGACGTGAGAGAGGAGGCGATCAGCGTTCGAGGAGCGGATCCGGTGAGGATCACCATCCGCGAGACCCACCTCGGCCCGATCGCCAACGACTTTGCCTTCCGAGCAGTTGGCGATCCGGACGTCGCGCTCAAGCGGGTGCCGATTTGCGACACCGGCCCGGAAACGACCCAGGCCGCATTCGCCATGATGCGCGCGGCCAACGTCTCGGACTTCGCCGCGGCCCTGGCGGGATGGCGTTTCCCCTCGGCGAACTGCGTCTATGGCGACGCACGCGGGGGCATCGGCTTCTCGGTAATCGGCGCGATCCCCGTCCGATCTGCATCCGGCGGGGATCGAAGCGGCAGCTACGCGGCGCCGGGCCGAGGTAATGCGGACGACTGGCAGGGCTTCGTGGCGGGCGACCTGCTGCCAAACGCGCTCAATCCGCCGTCCGGCGTGCTGCTCACGGCCAACCACCGCCCCATCGGCTCCTTCTACCGGATTCCCCTGGGCACAAGCACGGGTTCCATGGGCGATACAATGCGCTCGTGGAGGCTGCGCGAGCTTCTCAGTGGCGACCGGAAGCTGACCCCGGCCGATGTGCTTGCCGTGCACCACGACACGGTGAACCCGGCTCGGCGGGACATCGTGCGGGTCGCCCTGCACATCCGCGACACCGGCCAGGGCGGGCTTGCTCCTGAGGTCCAGCGTGCCCTGGCCGCCCTGGAGCCATGGCTGAAGGCCGGCGCAAGCAGCGACCTGCGGTCGCCGGGCGCGGCGCTCGCCACGCGCATCAGCACGTTCTTCCGCATGATGGCGACCCCCGTGGCAGCCAGGTACGGCGGAGGCGAGTCGGGACTCGCGCGTTTCCTCAAGGACGCCGTTGCACGCATATCGCGGGATCCGCAAGCCAGGCTTGACGACGACGAACGGGGCTTCATAGATCAGGCGATAGCGCAGGCCATAGGTGACGCGCCTGCCCGCGGCGGTGCGGCGGCGCCCGCACGGCGGCAGGCGGTACCCGCGGCGGATGCGCCTCCGCAGCGCGTCATGCTCCCCTGGTTCGACAGCCTCGACGGCTTCGGGTCTCTGGACCCTTCCGGCGACAGGACCTTTCAGGGCATCACGTGCTTCGACGGCCAGACCATAGGGTGCCAGAGCAGCCAGTCCTACACCCAGTGGGCGCCCATGCATGACCCGGACCTTGCGATGACGATCTGTCCGGTCGGCCACAGCGATCGGCCCGACAGCCCCTACCGCGAGACGACGGCGCGCCTCTGGTGCAGCGACGAACTGCACGCCGCGCCTATCTCTCGTGCGGCCGTGGACCGTATCGCGTCGCGCACATGGAAGCTGTCGAGGTAGGCACAGCGTGGGCAGGAGGATCGCCATGAAACACCCCAGGCTCTTCGCCGCCGTCTTCGCATGCGTGGCCGCAACGCAGTGCGCGTCCGCCGACAACTGGCCGCAGTTCCGAGGGCCGACAGGCCAGGGGATCAGCAGCGAGAAGGGCGTCCCGGTCACGTGGAGCGCAACAGCCGGGGTCCGGTGGAGGGCGCCGGTCCCGGGGGAGGGCTGGTCGTCGCCCGTCGTTTGGGGCGGCAGGGTCTTCCTGACGACCGCCACGGACAACGGGGCGTCGTGCCGTGTGCTCTGCTACCAGGCCGATACGGGCACGCTCCTATGGAACCGCGAGGTGTTTCGGCAGGCGCCGGGGCAGCGCAACCCGCGGAACTCATACGCGACCCCGACGCCTGCCACCGACGGGAGGCGGGTATACGCGCAGTTCTGGGATGGCTCGGTGGCGGCGGTCGGCTTCAATGGCGTCGTTGTCTGGGTCAATCGCGACCATCCGTTCCACAGCGAGCACGGCCTGGCGTCGTCACCCATCCTCCACGGGGGCCTGGTCATCATGGCTCGAGACGGCAGCAGCAAGGGGCCGGATCGGTCCGTCGGATGGCAGACGCCCTGGGACCAGGCGCGGCTCCTCGCGCTCGACGCAGCCACGGGCAAGCTCCGATGGGCCGGCACTCGGGGCATGTCCCGCATCGCCCATTCGGCGCCTGTGGTGGCTTCCGACGGCAAGGGCGCGGCGCAGGTCGTGAGCGTCGCCGGTGACGTGGTTCAGGGCTTCGATCCCGGGACGGGCGAGCGCCTCTGGTCGTCCACGAACAAGTGCGAGGGGCTCGTTCCTTCGCCTGCCGTTGGCGGCGGACTGGTGTTCACCGCCTCAGGGTTCGGCGGGGCCGAGGCGACACGAGCCTACCGGCTTGGTGGCCGCGGCGACCTCGGCGAAACGAACCTGGTGTGGTCGCAGCCGCGCGGCACGCCGAAAGTACCATCGTTCCTTTACGTGGCGCCGCACCTCTACTCGGTGAGCGACACGGGCCTTGCGGTCTGCATGGAGGCCGCCACCGGGCGCGTCGTATGGGAGCAACGGCTGAGCGGCGGCTTCTCAGCGTCGCCGGTGTATGCCGACGGACGGGTCTACTTCCTCTCGGACCAGGGCGAGACGACGGTGGTCGAGGCCGGGCCGACGCCCAAGATCGCGTCGCGGAATCAGCTGGGCGAGCGCTGCCAGGCTTCCATCGCAGTGTCGAACGGGCGCATCTTCATCCGCACGGAGGCCAACCTGTTCTGCATTGGCCGCTGAGCGTGCGCTGGGGCGACGCGCGCCGGTGGTTTCATGCGTCGAGCGCGACAGGCGTCTACTCGATCACCGATAGCCCCTTGTTGCGCTCGACTACTCAACCACCAGGCGGCCAGGACGCGACAGGCCATCACACCCGCCGGGAAGATGAGGCTGATGGCCTGAACGGGAACCGGGCACGACGTTGGCTCGGTAAGATGAATGCAGTGGGGCAGTCTCGCAGTCCACATATCGCGCCCTTCCTCGGATGGGCTCTGGCTCTGCTCGCCGCAGCGGGCTGCTGGCCACGGGTCGCGTGGGCCTGCCTGGACGGTAGCCCTTGCAGCTACGACTGCGGTCATGGCATGGCCGCGCCGGCGACCAGGGCGCGCTCATGCTGCCACCCAACGGTCCCCGCCTCGTCGCAGACCGTCTCGCGCTGCATGTCGTGTCGCGTCAGCGTAACCGCGCCGGATCGGGACCTTCGCTCAGCGTCCGGATCCGAACGCGCCGGGGATGAGTCGCCCGGGAGACAGGCCGACGCCATCGCCATCGAGCCCGTCGCCTCCATCCAGACCGTGCGGCCGGCCCACAACGAGGGGCCGCCAGGCCGACCCGCACCCCTTACCACTTTCCTCCGAGCGCCTCCCAAAGCCTGACGGACGTGCTGCGCGCCGTCGGACGTACGACGGCGTCAGGGCTTAGCCGGCACAACGCCGGCGTGCGTCCGGCCCCAGCGCCCGGCTTTACAGGACGGGCCGCCGGGAGCGCCGGACCGGAGGGAGTGGAGGATGCGAACTACCGCAATGCTGCTATGCAGCCTGGTGGCGACCACGCCACTGAGCTTGGCCGCGGCGCCGCCTGAGCCTCTCGGGCTCACGATGGCCGAGGCAACGACGCGCGCGGTGCGCGACAGCCCGCTGGTTGCCGCGGCCGGCGGACGCCTGGCTGCGGCCCATGCGAGGGCGCGCTCGGTGCGGGCGATGGCCGGGCTACAGGTGTCCACGGGCCTGTTCACCAGCGTGTCCAATCAGGAGACAATGGAGAACGGGCCGCCCGGCTTCGAGCCGGCTCTGTCGGCGACCCTGGGCCGCGACTACGCCGTTGGGCAGCAGGTCGCGGCCATGTTCCCGCTCTACACGGGCCGGCGGCTCGCGGCTGAGGTGCGAAGCGCAGACGCAGAGGTGGCGGCCTCGCAAGCTGAGTTCGACGTCGCCCGGGCGTCTGCTGCGGCGTCGGCGCGGGAGGCCTATCTGGCGGCTTTGCTGGCGGACGCCAGGCGGCGCGTCGCTGAAGCGGACCAAACGGCTGCCCATCAGATGGCGCAGAACGCCCGAGCCGAATGGGAAGCAGGCAAGGGGATCGAGGCAACCTATCTGCGGGCTGTCGCGCGGGAACGAAGCGCGGATGGTGATCTGGCGATGGCGGAGGCAGAGCGGGGCAAGGCGCTCGTGCGTCTGCGGGCGGCAATGGCGCTGCCGGCCGATGTCCAGATCGAGCCGACCGACACGCTTGCAGCACGCCGAACCTACGGGTCCTTGCAGGACGCTCTGGCGGCGCTGCGCCATGCGTCGCCCGACGTGCTCGTGGCGTCGAGGCGGCTCGACGCGGCCAGAGCCATGGTCGCGGCGGCTCGAGGCTCCGAGGGTCCGCAGGCCTATGCCGCGCTGATGGGAGGTTGGGCGACGTCTCGGGGAATGCCTGCCCGCGTCGGGGGCTCCGTTGGCGTCACCGTTGGGTATCCGCTGTTCGACGGAGGGCGTCGCCGGGAGGAGACCAGAAGAGCGAGAGCGGAGGTGGACGCCGCCGCCGCAGAGGAGGCCGGGGCCCTTCTGGACGCGGAAGCTGCGGTTCGGGCCGCCTGGCTGGACCTGACGGCGGCAGGGTCAGCGCGCGTGGCCGCCCAGGCAGCCGTGGCGGCTGCCGTGGCCGCCTACGAAGTGATCGAGCTAAGGGTTCGCAACCAGAAGAGCATCCTTGTGGAGCAGCTCGACGCTCTTGCAGCGGTCAGCAAAGCCAGGCTGGACGAAGCGCAGGCCCTCTTCAACGAGGCTATGGCCGGCGTTCAGATCGAGCGTGCACTCGGGAGGTACTGACATGCGACCAGCATTGCTTGTTGCGCTCGTTACGCTGATGAGCGCCGGACGCGGCGCCTCAGGCGCGCCCGTCGAAGGCGCGGCGGACGGCCTGGCAGTCCGGCTGAGCGCCGATCCACGCGTCATCACGGTTGGCAAGTCAACCCTGGGGCTTCGCCTGAGCCGAGACGGCCGGCCCGTGGCAGGCGCCCGTGTCAGCGTTCTGGTCCGCATGCCGGGCATGAACATGGGCGAGAGGGAAGAGCCCGCGAGACCGGTCGAGGACTCGCCTGGGGCCTACGAGTCGCCCGCCGTGTTCGCCATGGCAGGGCGGTACGTTGCCGATGTGAAGGTGGTCGCCGACGGCAGCGAGACGACGATCAGGCTGCACCTGGCGACGGGGATGGACACCGGCGAAGGAACACCCGATCTCGCGCGCGTCTACTGGGCGGTAGGCGTTGGGTTTGCCGCCGTCTTTGGGCTCTACACGCTCATCAGGATGCGCCGCACGGGGCAGAGGATCGCGCCGGCGTTCCTTGCCCGTCGGGCCGCGTGGGGGAGCTTGCTCATCCTGGGAGCTGCCACAGCCATTTCGGTCTATGCGGTGCGCCACTGGCGTCGTCCGGGGGCGATGACGCCGGTCGAAGCCCAGGCCATGGAGATGGAGACCCCGCCGCCGCCCGGCGTCGCGCCTGTGAAGCTAGCCTTGACCGACCTGGGCCCCGTGGAGGAGACGGTCACATACACCGGGCAGGCCGCCGGATGGGTGGAGCAGGACATCTATCCACGTGTGTCCGGGTGGATCGTCCAGATGCCGGTCTATGTCGGCACGCGGATACGCACGGGTGACCTGCTGGCCCGCCTCGATACGTCGCAGATTCGCCCGCTGCTGGCCGAGCGTTCGGCCATGGCCCGCTCGGCGCGCGAGGCAACCGGCGTCTCCAAGGCTGAGGAACGTCAGGCTCGTTCGGCCCGTGCGCAGGCGTCCGCTGAGGCGCGTGCTCGGTCCGCGGAGACCGAGGCTGCCCAAAGCGAGGCGCGAGCGTCGGAGGCTGAGGTCGCTGAGGCCCGCGAGACCCTCGGCGCGGCCCGGCTCGACATCGGGGCCATGGAAGCCATGGTGGGCGGCGCCCAGGCGGATCGGACATACTGGTCCGCGGAGCTCGGGCGCATGGAGACCCTCCGAGCCAGAGGAGCGGTCTCGACCGACGAGATAGAACGGACACGGGCGCAGTCGGCATCCGCCGAAGCGCAACTCCAGCAAGCCGAGGCACGTCTGGGCCAGGCTCGTTCGGCCGTCAGGTCCGCCGAGGCCAGGCTTCGGAGAGCTGAAGCGGCTGCGGAGAGCGCCAGGCGCAAGGCGGAGGCTGCTCGACAGAACGCGGCCGCCGCACGCGCCGCTCTTGAGACTGCGGCGGCGGCCCAGGTTGCCTCGAAGCATCGGGCCGAAGCGGCGCGGTCGGATGCTCGAGCGGCCTCGGCCATGCTGGCCGACGCTCGGACCAGCCTGGGCTATGCCGAGATACGGGCGACGGCCGACGGAGTGGTAACGCAGCGGCTTGTGGCCCCCGGCGTTCTGGCCAGCCCTGGGCAGGCAATACTCAGGATCGCCCAGGAGCGCCCGATCCGCCTTCAGGCCGCTGTGTCCGAATCCGACCTGGCGCGCATTCGTGTCGGCGCACGAGCCGGCGTCTGGCGTTCGGGGCGCCCCGAGCGCACAACTCGAGTGCGGGTCTCGAGCGTGGCGCGACTCGTGGACCGTGAGACCCGCACGGGTCTGGTCGAAGCCGTGTGGCCGAACGCCGGCAACGAGTTCATCGCCGGCGA
>Ga0172369_10006851_pt1 | contig 13425 bp, 13 predicted proteins | sample LakKiv25m_FD_114539 | JGI IMG/M metagenome (GOLD analysis project Ga0172369, IMG submission 114539) | Freshwater microbial communities from Kabuno Bay, South-Kivu, Congo - kab_022012_11.25m | ecosystem: Environmental > Aquatic > Freshwater > Lake | place: Democratic Republic of the Congo... | reverse complement strand
ATATTATTGGGCATTTAAAAGCATCTCCAAAAATCTGCGGCGATGAGGGTCAATAACAAAGCGGTCCCAGTAGAGCCGCAATTTTTTTTCGTTAATTTTCTTTTCATTAAGCCCGAAATTAATCATCTGCTCCAATTCCCAAATTTCTCTTTCTATCTCATTTTTAAAAGACTTTTCATCGGTTGACCAGTTATACATAATATTATTATAAAGAAAATTTTGAATTAAGACAAATCAAAAAATTAGAGATATAACCTGGTAAATTGAATCAATAACATTAACATTGATTTTTTCTAATATCTTTCCATAATTTAATCTCTTTTTTATCTTTCTCAATTTTTTCTTTAATAAATATCCTTTCCTTATTAACAACTTCATTATGTAAAGATTCCGCACGCGATTAAAAACAAAACTCACTTTTGGCCGTGTTTTCAGAGTGTAAATAATTTTACTGCCGAGATGCGCCCGAGGATTTCTGGAAACGGCAATGCCGTTGATGTCTTCAATGCCAATTCCGGCGTAATCAAGACAAAATTTAACAGCTTCCGATGGAAAACCCGCCCAGTGTTTAATTCTTCTAATTCTCTCTTCTTCCAGGGCAACTACTAATTTGCCGTCTTTAATAAGACAAGCGAAAGAATCGCCGTAATAAGCGTTAAAACCAAGGATGTACATAAACTAAACTTTTTTTAAAATCCGCTTCCACCATTATTCTGACTAATTCTTTAAATTTAACTTTCGGCTGCCAGTCAAGAATTTTCTTGGCTTTTGAATAATTGCCGGTTAATTTTTTTATCGCTATTTTTTAAGATTCGGTTTTTTAGACGGCAAGGAATATTTGATATTTCATTTTTTATAAAATATAGTATCTATAGTATCTTAATGAATATGTCAATTTTTGTTATTGTTCACTATAAACTGATATTCTCGTAAAAATTGTGTGGCAATTTTATCTTGCGAAAATTCTTCTTTAACGAAATTTCTTCCATTATCTCCCATTTTTTTAGCCAAACCGCCATCTTCTAAAATTTTTAAAATCGCTTTGCTCAACTCTTCCTCGTTTTTCTTCACTACTATTCCGGCTTTAGCCTGATTAATAAAATCGGAGATCCCTACGCCCTTGGTCACAATAACAGGCAACCCTTCAAGCATTGCCTCAATAACAGACATTCCAAAGCTCTCTGAATAAGAAGGCATGACGAATATGTCGCTTTCCTTTAATGCAGCATTCTTTTCCGCCCCTGCCAACATTCCAGTTAATAAAACATTTTTATCTAATTTAAATTGTTCTATTAATCTTAAAATTGAATTTTTATAGCCGTCATCTCCGCCAACAAGAGCAAGAATCGTGTTTGGCTTTTGTTCAATAACTTTTTTAAAAGCCGGAATTAGCGTATCAAATCCTTTTATCCAACCTAAACGTCCTAAATATAGGACGATTTTTTTATCATCAGATATCCTAAATTTTTTTCTAAATTTTATAGGAGAATCTTCTAAAGCAAACCTCCTGACGTCAATAATATTAGCTAAAACAATCCCTCGTTTCAATGGAAATCCTCCTTTTTTATACTCTTCTTCTTCCATAAAAGAGGTAAAATGAATTGCGGCAGCGTCCCGTAAATTCCTCTTTTCAATCAACCAACTATAAATAGATTTTTTAAGGTTTTTCTTTCTAAATGGACTAAGCATAAAATTGCCTCTGGGCGAAATTATATACGGCTTCTTGAATTTTTTGGCATAATAAGCTCCCAAAGTTGAAGCCGCGAGAAATGTGGAGGTAATATGGAAAATATCAAATCTAGCGCCTTCTTCTGCTAAAAATCTGTGCAAACTTCGGGAATAAAACCAGAATCGAGGGAAAGAGCTTTTAAAATAAAAAATTTTAACTCCATCTATCATAACTGGAGTTTTCAACGGGACATCTAAATTATCCGATCCGTTAATATCAGTCGTATACACAGTTACATCGGCTCCGTTTTCAACCAGCCCGACATTCAAACTATGGACGCTTTGAATGGGTCCCCCATAACGGTATGCTGGTATGTAAGTAGGGATTATATGTAAAATTTTCATATATTTTTTTTGAATTTTTTAGACAATAAAAAATGAATAATAAAAAGAATGGCAGAAATTTTTATCAAGCCGGCGTACACTGGCGCAACCCAATCTTCCATCCCTTTAATAACATTAACCCAAATAACACTATAAATCATAATACCGGAAAGTGAGTAATTTGTACTTTTTATTAAAAATTCATAAATAAATCTATATATCATCCCCATTAAAACCATCCCAAAGACAATCCCCAATATTCCGAAATTCATAAACCAATCGCCCACAATTGTAGGACCCACTCCTGTAATATAATCATCATCGGATAAAAGACCAATGCGGTGCCCGAATCCGTTGCTACCAGCATTGACGCTTAACGGCTTATTTTCCCAAATAAATCTCGGCGGACTAAAAACCAAAATAATTTCTTTGAATGATTTTCCATACTGCAAAGGCTGAGGATTTTTTAATATTGCCGAAAGGACAGATAATTGGTTTATTCTAGACAGAAAACTATCTGTTGCAAATTTGGCAAAAGTATTTACCAGCTTATTACTTCCCGCGGGATTATTTATCGAGACATTAGTCAGTATCGATAAAAGATTATTCGTTGCTGTTGACTCCTGATTTTTAAAAAGGTCGGGTTGATAGCTAATCAGAGCCTTCGGAGTACGACAAGCATTGCCTAAGGGGAATAATAAAAAAGCTATTATAAAAAAAGAAGCTACGATACTCCAGAAACTTTTCCCCCAAACGTACCATCTTATAATTAAATAAATTATAAAAGGCACGATTGCCTGCATCCTGCCGCAAGAAGGAATTGCATAAAGCATCTCGGAAATAAACGTTCCCCAAGCCGCAAATCTCCATATTTTATAACTGTCAATACCCAATTTCTTTTGATGAAAATAAGATACAAAAGCAATTGCTAGGGCTATATAAGAAACCCAGTCAAACGTTCCTATCAAATTATAAAAAGGACTTTGTACAAATGAATCTGCGATTTTTAAATGCGCATACCCGCCTCCTAAAATTCTTATAATCTTAACGGATAATCCAATGGCAAATGTTATGCCGAAAACCCAAGCCGTTTTTGAAAAATCCCATTCTCTTTTTAAGGGATTAGGAATTTTTGGGGTTATTAGAACTGGTATTTTCATGAAATATCCGGCAACCAAAAATATAAAGCCGAGCGTTGCGTACCCTAAGGCTCTATAGGGGATAATCAAACTGGCGGGCACAAATTTTATTGAAATCCCGAAAAGCGTCAAAATCGGCATCAGGTAAAAAATAATGAGGTAATAAAAAAAAGCTGAATTGCCGAGGGAAAAAATGTCAAAATTTGAAATTTTATTTAAAAGATATGCTATTGATTTTTTCATTTATTTTTTAGGCGCTAAAATGAACACCCCGTTAATTTTGAAGTATTTATTTTTCTTGTAAGCGTTACGGAAGAAATTCGGAAAATGCTTTTTAATCAAATTCATCAAATTTATTTTCTGCCGCGCAAAACCCATTATATTTTCGTGCAAAACGGAAATCATAAGCATCCCGAAACTTCCCCTCGCATAATTCTCAACAACTCCAAATTTTTTATTAAAATATGTTAAATATTCTTCGTATGATTTGAAATGAACATGGGGAGAAATAGCGTGATACGACAATATCTTCAGCCACGCCAAAACAAGTCTGAAATATTTCCAAAGATTTCTATTTTTATTTACAAATCCTGCCAACCCCCCTTTTTCTAAAGGAACAATTATCAGTATTTTCCCCTCTTTTTTAGCAACACGATTGATTTCAAAACACAACTTTTCGCTGTTTTCTATATGCTCGAATACATGCGAAAGAATTACTAGATCAAAATCGTTATCTTTAAAAGGTAAGTGGCAGGCGTCTCCATAAACAAAAATCCTTTTGGCCGATGATTTTGGCCTTAAATTTTTATCTTCATCCCAGTAAACGGAATCCAAACCAACATAAGTTATTTCTTTAAATTCTTCTCTGCCAAGAAATTTAAGAACTTTTTTGCCGTCCGCACACCCGATATCCAACAATTTCACTTCTTTACCTTTTGCGTATCTTTCAAAAAAATTTCCAATGTCTAAAATTGAAGCCGTATGTTCCATCTTATTTATAAATCGTAAATTTGCTCCCGCAATTTCTGCAAATTACCTCCTCATTACGCAAATCAAAAATATCCTTTTTGCATTTATTGCACATTAATATTCTCATCAACTCAATACTCCGATTTCTCTTATTTTGAGAAAATAATTTTCTTGCCAGAAATAAAATTGTCGTTTTTAAAAATGTTTTTAAATTAAAGTTTTCTTTTAAATCTTTTTTCCCAAAAGACGGGAAATCCCAATCAAATTTGTATTCGGGATTAACTATTTTGTACTTTATCCCCCCATTATTTTTATTCCAATAAAATCTGACGTGAAAATCAAAGGGATGTTTGGAAATAAGTTTCGGAAAAACTTTAATTGCTTTGTAATCAAAAAGTTCGGCTAATTCTAGATCTTGGATATAATTTTTCTTTTTTCTAATCACCAATTCCCCATTTCTTTCCGCAATTTCCAACCTGTGAAAAGTGTAATGGGTTAATCGCTCCATAACGGCGTCTGGAATTTCAATATAGCCCGCTCTCGCCACCCGTTGCAATTCTTTCAAAAATTTTTCCGGATCAGATGAATGTTCAAGCACATGCGAAGCGATCACGAAATCAAAAGAATCATTCTTGAATGGTAAATTCTCCGCCCGAGCGATTATCGTCGGCCGATCAAACACCAATGGAGCAAAAAATCTTTCTTGGCTTTCAAAATACGCGTCGCAAAGAACGTTCGCCCTAAAATAAGGATTGCCGCCGCTGCCAACTTCAAGCACCAAATCAGTCTTTTTTACCGGACAATAAAACCGCCGCAAAGACCAAGCAACATTGTCCTTGCCTATCTTCCTAAAAAATTTCATCAACAAGCTTTCAGTTTTCATAATTATAATCTCGGCGTTTTGCCTAAGACACTTTTTATCGCCACAATCCCTTTATCGCAAATTCTTCTGCCGAAAATTACTAATAAAATAACATATAAATAATAATAAATTGTCGTGTTAAATCTCAATTTATTGACTCTTTTCACATATTCAAAAAATGTTTTCAGCCCTTTGTCTCTGTGCACCGACAGGCTTGGATAAAAATATTTTGACATATCTCTTTCCATTGCCACGGTGGTCTGTACGTTGTATTTCTTATCAATAAATTCGGTGATTTTTTTAAAACCGCTCAAAAAAGAAACTGAAACATCTAGGGTAATCTGCCTGGGAACAAATTTTCCCTGTTCTTTTTTAAAATATTGTTCGTCCTTACGATATTCTCTTTTGGCTATTTCCCGTGTCAATATCTCATCAAAATAAGCTGAGTTGTGTTTTAAAACCACCTCTCCTAAAAGATAAATCTGGAACAGAGCAGTGCCATCAAAATCGTCAACCAAATAAGGCAACACTAATTCTCGTTTAATTGTAAAACCGGAAATAAAAACGCTCTTGCGGAAAAGCTCGGCAAAAGTGTCGGGACCCGGTTCAAAAAACCTTGTCTTGCCGTAATAGCGAAATTTTTCTATACTGCAGTCTTCGTGAATTGTATCATGCGCCCGCAAAATATATCCTAATTCATTATGTCTTTTCAAAAAACCTACAAACTTATCCAGCCCACCCTTAATAAAAACATCGTCGTCGCCCATAAAAACAATCCAAACGCCCGTAGCGTTTTTAATCAATTCTCTTAAATTTTTGTCATAACCGAAATTTTCTTCATTCTCTTTATAGACAACTTTATACTTTGTTTCTTTTCTGAATTTTTCCACTTCTTCTTTAATTTCTTTTCTCTTGGGACTAAAATCTTCACAAATAATAATTTCCACTTCGTCAAAATTCGAAGCGTCCACGGAATTCAGTAAACGCATCAAAGTCTGCGGCCGATCGTAACTAGGTATGCAAATAGAGATAAAAGGCTTTGAAGTCATATAAAATATATTATAATATAATAACTATTATGAATCAATTAACCTTAATTGCTTGTCCCAAATGCAAAAAATCGCTTGGTTGGAAAAAAGAATATGCAAAATGCTCGAGCTGTGAAAAAAAATATCCTATAGAAAACGGAGTGGTCAGATTTCTCGATGGAAACGATCACTTTTATGAAAATGTTTATACCCGCCAGATACGCTATGTGCCGGGGAAAAACTTTTTTAAAAATTGGATTTTCTTTAATTTAGTCCAGAGTGGGATTTTGGGGAAAATAAAAAAATTTTCCAAGCCGGGAGATTCAATTTTAGACATCGGCTGCGCCGGGGGCATTAAATGGCTTGGGTTTTACGCTCAAACAACCGGACTTGATATTTCGTTCGCCTCCTTAATTAAAGCCGAAAATTTTTATGAAAACGCAGTTCAGGCCGATATTGAAAATCTTCCTTTCCAAAATAATTCTTTTGATTTAATTTACGGCAGTTATATTTTTGAACACCTACTTCCTAAAACTAAAAATAATTTCTTGAAAGAAGCTCGCCGCGTTTTAAAACCAAGCGGAAAATTAATCATCCAATTCGATACTCTTTCAAACAATTGGCTGACCCGGTTCGCATTAAAAGACCCCGGGGCTTACAAGCGCGGATTTATAGATATAGACAAACATATCGGCTTGGAGCCTCTTCTAAAATCAATCGAACGGCTTGAAAAAAACGGCTTCAAAATAATAGAAATTTCCAAGTTTGGCGCCACCTTTCTTCAATACGAACCAACATATAATTGGCTCAATGTTTCATACGGAAATAAAATATTGTGGGTCAGAATTTTAGGCAAAATTACTCGCAAAATTATGGGAAACAGGTATACTGGGATAACAATAGATTTTTTAATCACGATTTTCGACAAAATTATAAATCCTTTCACTAAAATTAATTCGGCCACCCGTGCTATTTTAATAACCGAAAAAACATTCAATCATAATCTATGAATATTAAAAAGAAAGACAAAATAAGGATTTTTTTTCGAGATATCCTTATGAAAATAGTTAAATCTTTTATGCGGGGATATGGTCTTTCAAGATTCAAGCTTCTACGCAAAACATTCAACTTGATATATTCTACTGTCCAAGGGCCGGGATATTTAATCCAGGTCGGAGAATTCCAAATGTATTTGGATGAAAAAGATACCCTGGGATTATCTTTGGGAAGAGCGCACGAACCGCACATAATAGAACTAATCAAAAAACAAATAGCCGAAGGAGATGTAGTTATAGATTTAGGAGCTAATATAGGATATTTTACCTTGATTTTCAGTAAGTTGGTCGGACCGAGAGGAAAAGTATTCGCCTTTGAACCTGATCCGACAAATTTTTCTATTTTAAAAGAAAATGTTTCGCTTAATAAATGTCTGAATGTAACTCTAATTCAGAAAGCTGTTTCAAAATATAGCCATAAAGGAACTATTTACCTAAATGATGAAAACAGAGGGGATCATCGGATATTTGATTCCGGAGATAACAGAGAAAAAATAGATGGTATAGAAATTACCAGCCTTGATGATTATTTTGATACATCTAAAATAAAAATAGATTTCATTAAAATGGATATCCAAGGATCTGAAATTTTAGCCCTCAAAGGGATGGAAAAAATTCTTGAGGAAAATAAAAATATAAAAATATTAGCCGAATTTTGGCCTAATGGATTCAAGAAAGCGAAAACGGATCCAAAAGAATTTTTCGAAATTTTAGAAAAATATGATTTTTGTTTTTATGAAAATAAAGAGTCTGGACATGATTTGGTTCCAATTAAAAATACTGAATTATTTATAAAAAACTATTCCCAGGGCGAAGAAGATACTGCCAGCGTTTTTTCAGTTCCCCGTAAATCAACCAGCAACTAAATTTTATAATACTTAAAATGTTCAGCTTTCTTAATAAAAAAATCCCGAGGCAATATTCTTTTACAAATTGGGCAAAAGGATTAATTGGCAGCCAATTCAAAAAATATTTTTTTAAATTAGCAAAAATATTTTATGCGAAAATTTATATTCCCGGATCGGTTAAACCGACAAAAGGGAAAATGCTTATAGTTTCCGAAGTCGGCGGACTCGGCGACGCAATTCTATTTAGACGAACCCTGGAAGGAATAAAAAATAATTATGATGTTTATTTAATAACTAAAAAATACCATTTGCCAGCCTACGAATATGTCATCCCGAAAGAAAAAATATTCGTGCCAAATAATTTTTTTCATTTTTTACGAATCGCCAAAAATTTTAAAAAAATAAATTTTGATTTATTGCTTTTGCACGAGCTAAGCGTCGCAAGCTTCATAACGACTCTTCTTTTCTTCAAAAATATCCCTTACAAAATCGGGGTTTTTGCCAACCAAGCAAAAGGATTTTTAAATAAAAACTTTAATGCCCAAGATTATCAAAATGTTTTGGATTTATATTCTGATTTAACTGCGTATTTAGGAGGACAATATAAACTGCATAGTTTTGACGAATTTAAAAAAACGCCTCTCTTAAAAAACAATCAAATATTAATCCACATTGGAAGCGGTTCTTTATGTAAAAATTGGAGAATAAAAAATTTCATTGAACTTTTTAAAATGTTTGATGAAGCAAATATTAAATACAAAATCATCGGGAATAAACAAGACTTACAAATAATTAAACATTTAGCCAACCAACTTAGCGTCAAATCAATAACCATTAAATCATTTGATGAATTGGCGAAAATGATTTTGGATTCGGAAGTTGTGATATGCCACAACACATCTGTTTTACATTTGACTTTCGCACTTGGCGTAAAAACAATTTCCTTCAACAGCAAGGGAAATTATACTTGGTGGAATCCATATAAAGATTTTCCCGGACACAAACATCATGCTTTCAACGCCTCCGATAAAGAATGCGGGCATTTGCAACATATAAAATCCCTGTTAATCAAAAAAAATCAATATGGATGCTCACTGTTTGATTCAATCAAACCTCGCGCAGTTTTTAAAATCGCCGAAAAAATGATCAGCTAATCCGTTTAGCAGTAAGATAACCGTATAACATTTTTCTGTATTTTTCCGGCCTGTTATTAATAATTGCGACTTTCGGCTTGGTATATTCAACCGAAAATCCGCTTTCTTTTAATTTATTTTTTAAAAATTCAAATCCATAGTGATATTCCATAACAATATATTCAAATTTTTTTAAAACTTCTTTCGGCGCATTAAGAATTATATCGTATTCATAACCTTCGCAATCCAATTTAAGAAAAGCGTCTGATAAATTAAAATTTCTGACAATTTCTTGGAGAGTAATCATTGGAACCTTTTTACTGCTATTTTTATACTCCTCGGCTTCAGAATCATTAATAAACATGTCTTTAAAAGTCTGATCATCTAAATTATCGTCTCTTTTTTCTTTTCCCACGGCTGCGTTAATTATTTTACATCTGTTATTTAAATTATTGATTTTCACATTCTTACTGGCTAAATCATAGAAATTAGGAGTGGGCTCGAACGCGTAAACCATTTTCGCGCCTTTCAACGCAAAATAAACCGCCGTGTCTCCAAGCGCCGCTCCGATATCAACGACTTGCTTTCCGGTTAAATCAAAATTTTTTAAAAAGGGTTCGTAAATCCCTTGGCTAAAAACTTCTATTATATTACCCAATACGCTTGGCCCTCTCCTGCTAAAATCGAAAATTAAGCCGGTTTTACCATACTTTAACGACGCTTTTCCTCTATTAATGACGCCATTTGGAAATGCGGTAAAAAAAGCGAGATACCTTGTAAAATCTGACCAGGTCTTTTTTGAAACTTTAGTTTGAAAATTACTTCTAAACAAAGCTATGGCTTCCCTTCCCGGCAAAAACCAAGCTAAAGAAACTTCAAACCAATTTTTAACTTTTGAAACAATCAATCCAAAAGTTTTAAATTTTGAAATCATAATTATAAATTTTATTATTTTATTAATGATAACATCCTTATCAATTGCGTTCTGTGGTTATATTCTTCCTGTTCCACCCGCTTTCGACCGGCTTCCGCTATTTTCTTTCTTGCTTCATTATCTGAAAGATATTTTTTAATTAAATTAAAAAGTTCGTCTTGGGTGCTGAAAAATATAGCTTCTTCTCCTTCTTTGAAAAATTCTAAATGCCTTTTTGTCCTTTCGGCGATCATAAATCCTCCGCAAGCGGGAATTTCTACGCTCCGGCTCGTTATCTCATCTCTATTGATCTTCCTTAAATAACAAAGATTAATTTTTGTGGCATTAATAGCTTTAACATAGTCCTTACTATAAAGATGCTCATTTTTGATGATAAGGTTAGGATGTTTTCCAACCCAAGGACCCCAATCGTTTCCCCAAACCACGATTTTAATTCCCCGCTTAGCCAAATCCAGCATTGACATCGCCCTTTCAGTTTCAAACGACCCCATAAAACAGACATCGCAGCTAAAACGATTCTTATCCTCCGCCAAGAGCTCCATCGGCCTGTGAAGTTTTTCATCATAAGCGTCCAAAAAAAGTTTTGTTCTTCTGGCCCCTAACGATTTTAATTCTTCCAGATTATAAATTTTGGTTGTAAAAACAATATCATAATAAGACAACCCCCCGTCGTAAAAAAAGGTTCTGTTATGCTTCGCAAACATATCATCCTCCGAACATGATGCGAGTTTTATGAAGGGATAATTTTTTTTAACGAATTTTAAGGTAGCAGGCCGGATAGTCAATCCTTTTTCAATCCAAACTATATCGAATTTTTCTTTTTTTAATTCTTTTTTTATTTTTCGATTCGCGCCGGTGGCATCAAACGGCAATTTCAACCTCCATGTAATTTTTTCAAAAAAATTGGAATCAATGGTGGGACGCCAAGGAATAGGCACGGTGGAGATGCCTTTAAGTGAATAACCAAGGTCAATTAAAGTTTGGTAGCGTTGAAGGCTTCTGCCATATTCATTTAAATCCGCCACAAACAGAATCTTCTTTAATGGACCTCTATTTTTGTACGCTATTGCGATAATATTTTGAGTTAAAATCCTTTCAGAAGCCCCTGTTTCAACTAAAAGATAAAACTGCAATCCCAATCTTAATAACTTCCATAAAATTGCGCGGATAAATGATTTCACTCCAAAAATTACCGGTCTTGTTTCATAAAATTCCAAATCTAAAAAATTATTCGTAAGCAGCACCTGCCTGAGGCTATTTTCGGTGAAAACAACTTCATGCGTAAAATCATGGTATCTGTATCGGCTGCCAAAAACACCCGCACCGTTTGGAGTTTGAATAATCAACGTCCCTCCTTTCTTTAAAGATTTGTAAACCCTATCTAAAATATCCAAAATCTCATCCTTTTTAAAATGTTCTATAACATCGCGCAAAAAAATCACATCATAGATTTCTGATTTTCCGCGCAAAAAATCGATCAAGCTGGCTTGAATGACATTCTTGGCACCAAGGCTTTTGGCGCATTCAACCTGCTCAATACTCGCGTCTATTCCGCTCGCCCCTGAATAGCCGATGGATTGAAGCCAATAAAGCAATCCTCCGTTGCCGCATCCGAGTTCTATAATCGACGCCTGTTTATCAGAGGGCAAAAATTTAGCAAAGTATTTTTTCCAAACCACAAATTGCTTTTTTATGTCTGCTACGGACAATTTCCCGTAAAGATACGCTGTATTTTTCGAAACATATTCGGCGTAAAATTTTTCTCGGTAATCCATTTTATTTTAAATTCTTTAAAATTTTATCACAGGCATCAGCCACTTCTTTAAATTCAACCATTTTAACGCTTTTCATTATACAATTTTCTGTCCTATAATCGCAATTTAAAAATTTGTAATAAATAATTTTGTGGTTTTTACCATAGGGAAACCAACTCCCGAATACATTTCTAATCCCATAAATTCCCACAACAGACAAACTAACAGCGGCAGCCATATGCGCCGCGCCAGTGTCATTTGATATTAAAAACGAACACTGCTTTAAAAACTCTATTGTTTCTAACGGGCTTAATTCTCCCGCCAAAACCACGGCGTCCTTTTCAGAAAGCCCGCTAATAATTGTTTTTGCGGATTCTGTTTCGCTTTTTCCTCCAATCACGGCAATTTTAGCATTATATTTATCTTTTAAATAAAGCGCCAATTTTTTATATTGCTCAACCGACCACTTATTAGCCCCTCTTTTTCCAGCAGGACTAACAGCTATTATGGTTTCATTTTTATAGCTTGGTCCAAATGATTTTACTAATAAATTACGGACTTTATTTTTTGCGCTTTCGCTAATAGGAAAATTAAACTCTATTTTTCCTAATTTAATCCCATTTTCTTCCAAAATATTCAGCAAATTATCCACCTCGGTTTTTTTAAACGAGTAGTCAACCTGGGTTTTTTTAAATAATTGAATTGTCCTTATTTTAAAGCCGAATACCGATTTCACACCGATAAGCTTGGCAAAAAATAGATTTCTCAATAATGTCCTAAAATCGGCCAAATCATCGGGAAATTGAATAAATAAATCGTAATTATTTTTTTTTAAGTTTTTAACAAATTCTGTTTTTTTATTTCCAGAATTTATTTCATCGCTATAATAAATTTTCATTTCATCAAAATACCAGGCACCATTAAGCAATTCCTTGGCGCCAATCGCGTTTCTATCCCCAGGTGACGTCAACAGGGTTATTTTGGCTTCGGAGTATGCGCGCCGAATCGCAATAAAAGACGGTACGGCGCAAATAATATCTCCGATATTGCCGATTTTGTAAATTAAAATGTTCTGAGGGTTTTTAATTTTTATCGGAAATAAAATAAACTTAAAAATATTCAGTCCAAAATTTAAAAATGCCGTTGTCAATAAAACGATTTTAAGCTGAATTCTTTTTAATAAAGAAATTTTCATTTGAATTTGTCCGCCACGATCCCAGCCCAAAAGCGGGACCAATGCGTTGATTTGGAACTTGAAATTTGAAATTTAGAATTTTCTTCCCTGAGCCATTTCTCAAATGGGAAAGTAAAACCCATTTTTGGGCGCGTAAAAATTTCCTGCGGCAATAAATCTTGAACAGCCTCAACGAGAAGCGATTTATTAATGTGTTTAAATTCTTTAGTTTTTAAATTTTTAAGTTTAATCTCCGAACGCAAACTACTTAAATACTCAACTAATTTGTGGTCTAAAAACGGCACCCGAATCTCAAGGGAATGCCGCATTGACATAAAGTCCGCGTCTTTAAGAAGCTGACTTTGAAGATAGAATTTTAATTCAAGATATGATAATAAATCAACGGGGTTTAAATTATTAAGTTTATAAGTTTGTAAGTTTGTAAGTTGTGATAAATTCTCAATAAACTCATTAACT
>Ga0172369_10006848_pt1 | contig 13431 bp, 10 predicted proteins | sample LakKiv25m_FD_114539 | JGI IMG/M metagenome (GOLD analysis project Ga0172369, IMG submission 114539) | Freshwater microbial communities from Kabuno Bay, South-Kivu, Congo - kab_022012_11.25m | ecosystem: Environmental > Aquatic > Freshwater > Lake | place: Democratic Republic of the Congo... | reverse complement strand
CAAATCAGCCTGTTGGTATATCTCTTGTTTGCCCACCCACTCAAGCTTCAAATCTGTTGTTACCATCGGGTTTGGATGTAGGTCATTAACCAATATACGAGGAGATCCAAAAGCAGAGAGACGGCGCAACACTCGGCCGCCTATACGACCTGTACCAATAATTCCTATGGTAACCTCCGGTATGCGACGCCCGAAATGACGATGCCACTCTCCTCGATGTATTTGTGTATTTGCCACATGTACCGAGCGAAGCAACGAAAGCATAAGCCCGATGGTAAGCTCTGCAACAGCCGGGGCCGGGGCATCCGGAGTGTAACTCACTTGAATACCCCGCCGCTTCGCAGCAATAAGATCAACACTGTCCAGCCCGATACCTACGCGAGATATCAGTTTAAGGCGACTTGCCCGACTCATAACCTTTTCTGTAATAAGCTCGGTACCTGCAATCAAAACATCATAATCTGTCACCATCTCAGCAAGCTCATCTTCCTTTAACTTGCGCCCGACTGGATTTATCAAATACTCAACCCCGGCCTCCTCAAGAAGCTCTATGGGCAATCGATTCTTGTCTCCAAATGGAACCGTTGTAATCAGGACTTTGGGCATAACTACTTTGTTAAATTCAATATCATGACTTATTCGACAATTGTGTATCCAGTAACCAGATCGCATGCATTACCAGACGGGCAGGATAAACAGAAACCACATCTTCAGAGTTAAGTATCTTCTCCAAAACATGTGCTTTGTCCGGTCCTGTTGCAAATACAAAAACTGCCTTTGCATGAGCAATAACGGATGGGGTTATTGTCAACCGTTCATAAGGCGGTTTGGGGCCACTAACAGCGACTACCTTCCGGCATGCTTCCTCCAGGAAAGCGCTACCCGGAAAAAGCGATGCAATATGTCCATCATCGCCAAGACCAAGCAATAAAATATCTACAGATGCAGGCAATGCCACCTCATAGCGATGAGCTGAAGCCAAAAGATCCGGATCATCTGCTTCCATGCGAAAAATCTGGCAGCCTGATGGCACGCCGCGACGAAACAGCGTCCGCATTGCCATTCCGAAATTACTCTCTTTGTTGTCAGGGGGTACACAGCGCTCATCTCCAAAAAAGAAATGAGCGCCTGTCATATTCGAAAATGCCGGAAGATCTGCCCATGCAAGGTAGACTCTCTCTGCACTTCGCCCGCCTGTAAGCATAACACTGCATACTCCGTCTTCAAGCAGAATGGCATTTATTTTATCCTGTATCAGGCATGCCGATTGAAAGGCCCATTCTGATTTGCTGAACTTTTTAATATCCATATTTATTGCAAAAATGCCCTGATTACTTCGGCAACATGACGCGGCTTTCGTTCACTTAAATCAGAAATCTGATGACGACAGGAAAAACCGTTTGTTACAACCTGTGTCTCTTTACTCTCCTTGGTCAATCGCGGTAATAAACGTTCCTCAGCAATTTTACGTGAAAGCTCTGCATGTTCGACTTCATAACCAAACGATCCTGCCATACCACAGCATCCTGCATCTGTATCATCAACCACAGCTCCCGGTATTCTTGATAGCAAACGATGCGTCCATCTTCCTCCATCCAGTGTTTTCTGATGACAGTGAGTATGAACCAAAAAATGCCTTGACACCGTTACTTGCGAATTTTTCCATATCAACGAACAACGACCGGCCTGCAGCTCCTGCTCAAGAAAATGATCCAGCATCTGTACCCGGGACGCAACTCGTGAAGACAGCTCTATATCATCAAGCAGGTCCGGCAGATCATCGGCAACTGCTGTTGCACAACTGGGCTCGCAAAAGAGAAGAGGTACATCATCGGTCAGGAGTTGATCCAGTTGCTGAAATAGCCGGGTGCCGTTCCGCTTGGCCTTGTCAAGCAATCCCTGGGATATTGCACTTCGCTGACTGTCACCAAAGGTGGCTAATTCAACCTGATAACCGGCAGCCTCAAGCACCTCTATAGCCGCTTTACCAACTTCAGGCAAATTGTATTCGGTATAGGTGTCATTGAACAGTATCACTTTACAACCGGTATTGCCCGCCAGTTCTTGCCCAGTGACTACTGGAACTAAACTCCGCAGCTCAAACCAGCGGCTCAATCGCTGATTGGCAAAAGATGGTAAAAAGCGTTGCCGATCCAGCCCAAAGGCCTTTTCCATCAGTGCATGAAACACTGTACGGCTCATCAGATAATTTACCAACAATGCATGTGGACCGGATGCCAATTGAGCCAGCAAAGAAAGATTACCGAAAATTCTTGATCGAAGCGAGACTCCGTGCCGTTTATGGTAGTGAAACAATACCTCTGCCTTGAGCCGAACCATATCCACACTATTCGGACACTCCCCCTTGCACCCTTTGCAACTCAGGCAGAGTTCCATAACCGCCTTAAGCTCATCACTATCCAGGGAAAACAAGCCAAACTGACCTGTCAAAGCGAGACGCAAGGCATTGGCTCGACCCCGTGTGCTGTGTATTTCATCACGTGTGGCGATATAGGAAGGGCACATAACACCTGAAATCGTTTTTCGGCACTCTCCGACACCTGTACACTGCTCTGCTGCCGCAAGTATTCCTCCAAAATCTCGAAAGTAAAACCGGGTTTCAACATTCACGGGGTGATATTGCGGCCCAAATCTTAAATTTGAATCAACCGGTGGCGTATCAATAATCTTGCCGGGGTTCATCCTGTTTTCAGGATCGAAAATCCTCTTTACCTGATGAAACGCATCATAGATCTCATCACCAAAAAAACGCCGATTGAAACCTCCACGCACAATACCGTCACCATGCTCCCCGCTCCAGGAACCGCCATATTTTTGCACCAGTTCAAACACCTCTTCCTGTATCTGCTGCATGGTTGCTCTATCGGCTGCATGATGAAGATCGTGCATAGGGCGTATATGCATCAACCCGACACTGGCATGACCGAACAGTGAAACCGGCTGGTCATACTTTTGACAAACCGCCATAACCTCAGCAACATAGTCAGCCAATACTTCAGGAGGAACTGCGGCATCTTCAATGTATGGCACCGGCTTCCTTGGGCCTTTGATTGTGGTCATCAATCCAAGTGCACTTGAACGCAGTTGCCAGACAGCCTGAATATCGCGAGGTTCAATCATGAAAGGAACAGCATAGGCACAACCAGCAACTACCTCGGTTATTCGCTTTATATGAGAGGTAACTTCCTCAATACTGTCGCCCTGCACTTCAATAATCTGAACAGCAGCCGGATTACCCTGGATCAAAGTACAGATATCTCTGGTCGATGGATGCTCACGCGCCTGACGAAGAATTACTCCATCAATCAACTCTACTGCCGAAGGAGCTGCAGCAACTATTGCAGCAGTAGTTCGAAGGCTGGCATCCAATGTTTCGAAATGAGCCAGACAAACTGCACTGTATAGCGGGAGTTTGGTTAGTTTCAGCTTGGCATTCAATATCACACCGAGTGTACCTTCACTTCCGCAGATCAGTTTCGCAAGATTCCATCGATTTGCATCAACCAAAGCATCCAAAGCATATCCACCTGAGCGTCGAATAACCTTTGGATAACGAGCTCTGATCTCTTCAGCATGTTGTTCAACCAAATCCCTTAGTTCGCGATAAATAAGGCCTTCTCGATCTGTTCGAAGACATTTTTCAGCTAACGCATCATCATCAAGCTGAGAGTGATGAAGTACCTCCCCTGTTGCCAATGCAAGATCCAGTTCAAGCACATGGTCAATAGTCATACCATAACGCACCGAGCGCATTCCAGCAGCATTGTTAGCAATCATGCCGCCAATAGTAGCTCTATTTTCAGTCGCCGGGTCAGGGGCAAAACGAAAGCCATATTGCTTGAGAAAGACATTAAGCTCCCCACACACCAGTCCGGGTTCTACTCGCACCCAACCCTCTTCTGGATTCAGCTCCAAAACCTTATTGTAGTGCATAGAAAGGTCAAGGATTGTTACTTCACCAATGGCCTGACCGGTCAGACTGGTACCACCTCCACGCGCAAGCAAGGGCATTTGCTGCTCTGCACATTGCGTTACAATCCTGATTATGTCATCACGATCGAGGGGAACAAATACTGCAAGAGGCTTCATTTGATACATACTTGCATCTGTAGCATACAGGCCTGAAGCCAGATGATCTACTTCATCCATCAAAGGCGATGTGATCTTATTTTTTTTATACATTTGAAGCGTTATTCTTGCAGTATTACATCATATATTCACGTAGATCATGTGCCATTTCATCATATTATATCTGATAGTAACCGTTTATAATTCGATACAGAGGAGCCATGATAAATGTATTCAGCAAAGTTAATATCTTTACTCTTTACAACTGAATTAACAGCGGAGTGCAACTCTTCAAACGAAGTCGCATAGTATACGGCCTTGTTCAATAAAGAACAATCCAACTCCGCCTCACAGTGCTGGTATCTCATCCATTGATCGTAAAGAATCACCGGGACATGACTATAAAGAGAATCTTCGATCACCGTTGAAGAAAAGGTAATGGAAGTGATGGCTTGACAGAGAAGAGTATCTATTTTTTTGTCCGAAAAACTTAATGCGGGATAAAGATTCTGCAATGACTTAATAGATCCCTGTGCACTTGGATGAAGTTTAATTACAACCGGAATTTTACATTTATCCTGAAGTTTTTTTAAAGAATCAAGATTTTTCAGAAATTCATAATATGTCTCCACTCCGTAAAACTGCATACCGATAAAATTCTTCAATGTTACCGCATAGAGTATATATTTTTTTCTTTTGGGGTGTGCTTCTGAAAAGATAAGATTACCTGTCTCTATTGGACATCCACTAACACTTATTGTAGAGAGTGACTCTTTCGCGATTTTTGACTGCAAAGACGTATAGGTACAATTACCAGTAAATACAACATCGGCAATTGTCTGCTTGTATAATGAATCGAAAGCATTAAATGACTTTGATACTGTCCCATGAGATATACATACTGATTTTATACCCATTTCATTGGCTTTTTCGAGCAAATATCCATGTTCAGCCCTTGTACACCAAGATGCTACAAACCTCGGCTTTGAGAGATCAAGTACTTCATCAATAACTTTAAATCTATTTCTTAAAGTCGAAAAATAATCTTTTTTATAGGACAATAACTCTTGCAATAAAGCATCATATGTTGTTCCGGAAAATGAAATATCATAACCAACATCAGCATGTTTTACTTTTTCAATCCGGCACTCATACTCCGACAAGCCCATTGTGAAATATTTAGCCTTTGTCAAGAGCCTTAAAGAGTGAATACTGACACAGTGGGGCTTAAGCCCTTTGGATATAACACTTGATACAAGCCGATTAAAATTATAATTAGGTGAATTAAGAATGACAGCATTCTTCTTTGGCTCAGTTAATAGATGATAATCGGACACTCCAGGGTAAATAATTTCCAATTGGGGGTCCAACTGTATAACTTTATCAGCAAATAATTTTGTTACAACGAAAGTCACAATATAATTCTCAATAGAGAAGAGATTTTTAGATATTTTCCTCCAACCGGAAACATAAATATTATCAATAGATATTATTGTAGGAATCTTGTTAATTAAATATTCCAACAAAAGGATCTGAAACAGGGTAAACCTCAAATACGCCACAACCTCTACCATTAATGATTTGGCATGACAACGCAATGAGATTGACTCTAATATTTTTTGGCTCTTCACCACAATCTCTTTATGAATATCATTATCCAAATATTCAGATAAATCTACGTAGGCAATTTTATTGTCCACACAATAAAGTTGCACGTCAAGATCCAGCGGAAGAACGAGCACGTTATCACCAAGTTTATTTAACAGTGCCATTTCAGCAACTGCCTGCACTATATATATACTTACAGACATTTTAAATACTTTTATTACAAGTCATACAACAGCAACAAGTCTTATTCTTCAGATTTTTTAGTATTGAGCCTATTCATAAAATACTCCAAATAGTCAAAATCCATCTCGTTATCCAAATCTATCGACTCTTCATCACTAACCTCGTGAAAGAGAGGCTTTTCACCTATTCTTGATTTATTATTTATCAATGAATTTCTGCTTATACCATAAAGCCCTGTTGTTTCCACAACTACTGGAAGCGCATCCTGACTTCTCGGAAGAACTTTTGGATCATAATTAACCGGCTTTCCAGCAAACCAAAACCATGTATATATCGATTTTGACGTAAGTATTGAGTCGTATTCGATACCCTCTTGCAACTCCTTTATACAGCTATTGATCGTACTGACTTTCAATAACGGCGCTGTGACAAATAACTGAAAATAGTAATCAGCTTTGATAATAGTTCTATGGTAGTTAAGAAGATCGTTCCCGTTAGCATGTTTCGTGCTCAACTCCGGAAGTCTATCAATGTAGGTATAGCCATTCTGTTCAGCATACTTTTTAATCTCTGGACTGTCTGAATCAATATATACCTCATCAAAATCACATTGACTTAATTTATCCAATAAATAACGATATAATGGGATACCATTTACCAATCGAAAGTTTTTGCCAAGCACTCTCTCTGAGTGCTGTTTTATAGGGATAATAGCAACTGTTTTCATTGATTTATTTACATAATTTTTTAATAACAGAATTCGTTTTATCTCCACTAAGAAAGTCATTATAATTTGTTTTCATAGTACTTTCCCAGTCTGAGTCGCTCATATTCATCAAATTTTCAATCATCTCGCATAACTTATCAGCATCACTGGTTTGAATCCAAAATAATCCATCTTCCTTATCAAAACAACAAAATCTTAAATCCTGATTAATTGATAGATAATTATTATAAAATATTACTTTATATCCATGAGAAAGCAATTCAAATCCAAGGTTTGATGTGTGACATATAATGATATTAGCCTTCGAACACTTAGCATATGAATCAATATCAGTTCGATCTCTGACACCTGTAATGCCATCAATAATATTCATTTCATCAATCAAACTAAACCGCCCTTTCTTATCCGGGCGAAGCGAATTATAAGCAATACCCAATGAATACCCTGCTCGATCCTGAATACCTCTAATGATCCTTAAAAGCTCAATCTGTGCCTGAAGTATCGGCTTATCTCCTCTATATTCTGAAATATATACTATATCATAACTGCTATCACACTTATCTCTAACCCTGATATTTGATTTTATCGCCCCTGACACAACTATATCTCCATTAGTCTTATTAAGAACATACCGTCTTTGGAGTTCATTAATAATCAAAAAATAATCACAATCAATATAATTTATTTTGCTCGCATCATTAAAAAGACAGAACTGATAAACAATTACAATAGATGTATCAAGACACCAATTCCGGCTGTAAGAAAGATGATGAAATATTATTATTCTTGGGCCTAAATCATTAATAATAAAACCAATATATGATTTTTTATTAAATCTCATAAAAAAGAAGCATTTTAATAAATAATAAAGATTAACATTTCTATAGTCCAATGAGAACGATTTGTCAATCAAATCACATAAACCACTATTATTTTCATCCAATATCAAAATGTCAACTTTTTCGTATCGTCTAATAGTCAAACCATAATGCTTGATATTTTTTATTACTTTTTTTAAACCTTCAAACACAACAGTAATCTTTTATTAAAAAAGGTTATTACTCCAAAAACCGGACACATATCATCACGCAAATACAGCAGAACTTTATTTCATAATTAAACCTATCGTAATTCTATTTGTCATATTATCAATTTAAAATAGCCCCTTCATCTTTTGCTCTCAGTTTTACTATATACAAACAACCCAGGTAATAAATATGAATAATAGCGATTACCCATTAAAGCACATTTTTTTATTAATATCCGCCACAAACAACAAAACCCGACTATACCATCTTTCTCTATCCATTACAAAATCTTGTGCGTTAAATGAACACAAAGCTTTACGTGTCTATTTGGAGACAATAATAAAGAATCCTCGCAGCAGAACCACGAGGCTTCATATAAAAAAGGGCTGATTCATTCATAACAATACTTCAGAGCATATAATTCAGGAATAGCAATAAAATTTTAATATTATTATTATTTCTATTTCTTGATAACGAACCTTCCACTTATTTACAACCATTAATATTCAAACATCAGAGCAGCGTATATTCATTACTTAAAGCGAAAAACCGTCATCCACAATAATATTCTGTCCTGTTATGTATTTTGAATTATCTGACAGAAGAAACAATAAAACACCAAAAATGTCATCAGGCTCAAGCATCCCTTTAGATGAACAATGCTTATTGTATGCTTCCTGAAATTTAATTGGCTGATTTGCAAGTATACCACCAGGAGATATACAGTTAACTTTTATACCGTTATTTTTAAAGTATTTCGCAAAATATAAAGTCAACTGGACTATTGCTGATTTTATAGCTGCGTACTCAACAGGCATCGTCATCTCTGTTCCGTCGTAAATTTCAAAACGTGGAGCCATAATTCCATATATCGATGACATGTTGATAACATTCCCATTTCCTTGTTCTTTAAACATCATACAAAACTGCTGTGTAACAAGGTAATATCCTCCGAGATGACTATTTACATTTTCGCAAAAATCTTCATAAGATACATCTTCAAGCTTGCATCCATAATTCTTGTTCCGTGGATAAGCGTTATTAACTATTGCATCAATCAAACCATACTTATTTTGTATATCAGTAATAAGATTAGATATCGATATTTTACTTGTAATATCAAGATATACCGCATCAATTCGTCCTGAATACCCTGCTCTATTATATTCATCAGCAAGACATTGAACCCCCTTTAAATCGATATCAGCCGCAATAGCAATACCACCGTTATCAGCAATCCCTTGCACAAAACAACGACCAAGCAGGCCTCCTCCACCAGTAACAACCACCACTTTACCTTTTAACATATCTGATTCCCTATCATATATTTTCTATCTTTCGAATTAAACGAGCAGGATTACCTGCTACAAGTGTTAAGGCAGGAACATTTTTTGTGACTACCGACCCGGCTCCAACAACTGCATTTCTGCCTATAGTAACACCGGGAAGAATTATTGAACAAGCACCTACCCATGAACCTTTCTCAATTAATACCTGTTTTGATGGATAATACCCCTGGTCGATAATCGGAACGCTGCAGTCATCAAACTTATGGTTGTGAACATAGATGTGTACTCCGGAACCAAGCATGACATCATCTTCTATAATGATACCTGCACCGCCATGCCGTACATCTGCAAACAACATGCAATTCGGTCGAATGATAACCCGATCGCCCAAACTGATTTTTGAACAGCTCACAGCATAGGCACCAGCACGAAATTCAGCGCCTGTTCCAAATGACTTAAATTTTTGACTACATAAACGCCGCATTGTTGACTTAAAGTATAATCGCCAATGTGTCAATGGAATATCAGGACCAAGACGGTCAGCTTCATGCCAGAATTTTAAACTCCTGAAAATATCCAGGAAATAATCAATCACCATTTAGGGAAGCTTTATTGATATACCGCATTGGACAAAAAGTATAAATCCCGCTGCATTAATACTGTAGCTTGAGAGAACTCACTCAGCTTACCCTGGCTTATGTTGCAACAGACATTCCGCAATCTGAAAATCAAGCAAGGTGTCAATATCAATTGCACGTTCAACAGGCACATGAACCGCTTTAACCCTGCCATCAAAAGTTGCATCATTCGCCATTACAAACGCTGAGCGTACCACATAAGCAACAGTAGTAATATCGAACACCTTTGGCACATCCTGACGCCGCACTATTGATGACGAAGGCTTTATAACCAGTCCGACAGTTCCGTCTGCATTGGTTTTCACCATATTGAAGTAGGGGCTGCGATGTGCCTCAGTAATGGTAATGACCACATCGGCACCGCCTTTATCGTATTCGTCCAGACAGTTTTCAATATCAAGCGCCAACCGTAAAGGGGCAGTGGCTGGCACAGAAACCATTACATCAGGCATGGCGCCCTCATTTTCTTTCAAATAATTGAGCGCATGCCTCCAGACCAGCCATTCCGGGCTCTCATCACGAGCAAGTTCTGCCGGACGCATAAACGGCACCTCCGCACCATACTGCAAAGCAACGCTGGCAATATCTGCGGAATCAGTAGAAACAATAACTCGACCAATTCGTTTGACAGCAAATGCCTGCTCTATAGACCATGCTATCAACGGTTTTCCGCCAAGAACACGAATATTCTTGCCTGGAAGCCCTTTTGAACCTCCCCGAGCAAAGATAAATGCGATTGCTTTCATTCTTTTTTCTTTACACTTATATCGCTCCTGCTGATCAGGCTCTGCATGCCTGATTCAGAAGAGACCCTGGCTGCCTCAATAATCTGTAATACCGATAATCCATCCTCACCTGTAATCATCGGAGTTGTCGCACCCGATATACACTCAAGAAAGTGCCGCCATTCAGCCAGATAACTATCATCGCGCTGATGTTGATACCGAAAAAGTTCAGTCCATTCTTTCTCCCCAGCTTTGAAGCGCTCTATCACCCCTGTTAATCCATTCCAACGCAGTGACCCTGTTTCACCAATTACCGTACACAACCGGGTGGTGTCGTGACGAATAAAGTCCATATCAAGCGTGCCTGTCAGGCAAGAACCATCCTCAGCAGGCACAAAACCAAGCGTCAGATGAGCGGTATCTTCAACATTAATAAGAAGACTACTTTGTTTTGAAAGTGTTGCTCTGACCCACGCCACTTCTCCGAAAATCCATCGCAGATAGTCAAGTTCATGACTGAGTTCAAGCAGAACACCTCCGCCGAGTTCACGCTGCGCTGAGACAGAGTGCTGATAATCTGCATCGGGACGCCAGGAAGGAAGATATTGACCGATCTCGCAACGAACGGACAACACTTTTCCGATAACTTGATCAAAAAGCAAATTGCGAAACTGTACAAGTGAGGGCAAGAATCGAAGATTGTACCCGGTCAACAACACAGTTCCTTGCTTGTGGCAGGTATCTATCAATTGAGTAACGCCATCAATTGATGATGATAATGGTTTTTCAATCAGCAGATTTACTCCTGCATCTGCTAATTGTCGTGACACATAAATATGAAATGGTGCCGGGTTGCAAATAACGGAAATCTGAGGCAAAAAAGAAATAGCCTGCTCAATCGTTGAAAAGCAACCATCAGAATATTCAGGTATTGACTGGCAGACTTGATGGCGCAAAACCCTTATTTCTGCATCAGGAAAGAGTTCTCTCGCTATTCTTAGATGGCGCGTGCCGATGCTTCCGAGCCCAACAATCAGAATACGATTAATTATCATGAGAACATCCAGATCGATGATCAGGTCTTTATTATTTCTGAGCTGATTCAGCAATTGCACGAGTCAAATCCTCATGGCGACCGACATCAAGCCAGGGTTCGTGTATTGGATAGGCCGCAATACGCTTGGCATTCAACTGTAAACGTTCAAAAAGAGCAGGCATGTCACAAGGCACATCAACATCAAGCAGGTTCAGCGCCTCCGGTTCAAGAGCGTATACCCCAGCATTAATGTGACTGCGATGCAAAGGTTTTTCCTCAAAACCGATAATGTCAATTCCTTTAGTCTGAACAACGCCATAAGGATGCTGCCATTCATGAACACGAACAGCCATGGTAGCTGATGCCTTGTTGTAAATGTGAAAATCGAGCAACTCACCATAATTAATATCTGTAAGAACATCACCATTCGTGACTAAAAAAGAGTGTGCCGGTCGTGGATAAAGCAGTCCTAATGCTCCAGCAGTACCCAAAGGCGAATCCTCCCTCAAATAATCAATGCGAACACCCATACGATCACCAGCACCAAAGTACTCTTCGATCATATGACCAAGATAATTAATAGCCAAAACGAATTGAGTAAATCCTTGCAGTTTAGCACGTTCAATGATGTGTTCAAGCATTGGCTTGCCTGAAACAGGGAGCATGGGTTTCGGGCAATGTTCAGTATGCGGAAGAAGCCGCTTGCCCATACCTCCAGCCATTATGACCATGATATTTTGCCTGATGGAAGGAATCACAATCTCATCCCAAAGATGCAGACCTACTATATGATTCTGCTCATCGACCACGGGAATCTGCTGAATTTTATTGAGCGCCATCAACTGCTGCACAATTTCACGTTTAATATCAGCAGTTACCACAAGAGAATTTCGGTAGACAATACTGTCAATAGGGCTTTTGAGATCGAGGCCTCTGAGTAACCCACGCCGGATATCCCCATCTGATATTGTTCCCTCCAGCGTACCTGAGGCATTGACTACGAGCACTATCTTGATCGCTACTTTGTCAAGATTGGAGATTGCATCCTGAATGGTAGAATCAAGCGGCAGGATAGCCTTTCGATAAATATCTTCACTAACAGTCACTATGTCTTTCTTGAATAACTAATTGTGTAAGTCATGAAAAGTCTTTTTCACAAGACCTTCAAGAGAAAAATGTTTTATTGTATCAATTACCTTTTCGCTTGCACCGCCCTCACCATAAGGGTTTATCGTCCTGATTGCCAGGCCCTGAAAAGACGGTGAGTACAATTTCGCTATAGCCTGAGCAATGCTGACGCGTTTTGGCTCACAATTAATAACACTCTTTGCATGAAGCCTTCCCCGCTGCCGATCTCCTATATTGATAGTTCCTTTCCTGAAACTGGGCACTTCTGCCAGACCGCTGGAAGAATTACCGACGACACCATCTACCTGAGCAATACAGGAGAGATATCGCAGTTGACCAAGAGAGGTATAAGCCCGGGCATTGGCATGGTGCAATGTAAATTTTTCTACCATTTTAATCATGGCCCTTCCATCAGTATCAGCGTTCGGCATGGTGAATATAAGCTGTGTATCCTTTAAATCAGCAAGGGCATCAAGAAGTTCAGCCATTTGCTCTGTAGCACTCGCATGCTCAAGCGTTACCGGATGAAAGGTAACGAGAAGGTTTTTTGATCCAAAATGAAAATTCATAGCCGATTCCAGTTCACCCCGATCGAGCAGCTTCAACCTCTTTATGTTGTCTATACCAAGCCCGCCTACAAGAAATACCCGATCCGGTAGTTCCCCGAGCTGAATGACACGCTGGCGATACTCTTCGGCAGCAACAAAATGCAGATGTGACATTTTCGTGATCGAATGTCGCAAGGCTTCATCAAAAGCGCCTTCCGTCAATTCACCGCCATGTAAATGCGCGACAGGAATGCATGCAACTAAAGCTGCTGCTGCTGCCGAGAAAATTTCAAACCGGTCTCCAAGAATCACAATCAGATCCGGCTGTAATTCACTCAATGCATCGGCAAAACCGATCATACCGAGACCCATTGATTTAGCGATGCCAACAGGAGTATCGGAACTTGTGAGCATTTCAACCTTCCGGTCAAT
>Ga0172369_10006845_pt1 | contig 13437 bp, 14 predicted proteins | sample LakKiv25m_FD_114539 | JGI IMG/M metagenome (GOLD analysis project Ga0172369, IMG submission 114539) | Freshwater microbial communities from Kabuno Bay, South-Kivu, Congo - kab_022012_11.25m | ecosystem: Environmental > Aquatic > Freshwater > Lake | place: Democratic Republic of the Congo... | reverse complement strand
TCCGCGGGAACTGGTCGCGCGCGTAAAGGCGATCCTGAGGCGGTCCGAATCGGGGCGAGGGGCGAAGAACGCGATCGCGATCACAAATCTCTCGGTCGACAAGGCCCGTCGCGAAGTGAAGATCGACGACGTGATGGTGGCGTTGCGGACGAAGGAATTCGATCTGCTGATCGCGTTCGTGGAGAATCCGGGCATCGCCCTGACGCGCGACCAGTTGCTCGAATCGGTGTGGGGCTACGACTACGCGGGCGAAACGCGAACGGTTGATGTGCATGTGCAGCACTTGAGGACGAAACTGGTGGGGGCGAAGGTTCAGATCGAAACGCTTCGCGGGGTCGGGTACAAGCTGATCGAAATCCCGGCCTGAGCATCGCGGGGGAGGCGCGCCCATGGGCAGCCTGCAGGTCCGCCTTTTCCTGAGCTACCTGGTCATTATCGTGGTGACGCTGGGGCTGGCCGCGCTCAGCCTGTTCTTGCAGGTGGGCGGGTATCGCGATTCGCTCTCGTACAACAGCCTTGAGGATCTCGGCCGGCTGGTGGATCTGCGTGCCGACTCGGTGATGCGAGGGGGGACGCCGCCAGGGGCGGCGGAGCTGCTGCTCGATCTGCGGAACTTCGTGAACGGCAACCACTCGCCATCGGATGCAGAGACGTCTCTTGCCGTCGTCGACGCGTCGGGCAGAGTCGTGGGGGGAGGGTGGGCGAGCTCCGCATCCCTCGAGGCGGCAGTCGCCAGAGGCGTACAGGCCGTGCCATCGTCGGGCTTGCCACCGGGGTCGCGGACGCCGACGCGCTGCAAACTGGTGGTTCCGGGCGCCAGGGAGCAGCTCTGTGTGTCGATCCCGCTCTCGGAGGCGGTGGCACGGGCATTTCCGGCCGGCGCAGACGCGCTGGTGGTAGCCGAGCCTGCTGCAAGCCTGAATACAGTCTTCGGCGACTTGACGCCGCGGCTGGCGTTTTCGGGGCTCATCGGCGTGGCTGCGGCGCTGGTGCTGGGCTTTCTGTTGTCGCAGAGCGTGGCGGCGCCGTTGCGCAACATCGCTCGTGCCGCCCGCAGCGTCGCCAGGGGCAGCTTCCGGCAGCGGGTGCCCGCAACGGGGCCGAGCGAGGTGCGTGAACTGGCGGCGACATTCAACCGCATGACGGAGGAAGTGCAGCGTTCGCAGCAGACCCTGCGGGACTTCCTGGCTAACATCTCGCACGAGCTGAAGACGCCGTTGACTTCGATCCGGGGCTTCAGCGAGGCGATCCAGGACGGCACGATCGACGATCACGACGGCATCCAACGATCGGCCAAGATCATCAGCACCGAATCGACCCGGGTGCTGCGGCTGGTGGAGGAGCTGCTGGACCTCTCTCGGATCGAGAGCGGCCAGGTCTCGATGCAGCAGGAGGAGCTGGAGCTGATCGAGCTGTTCGAGCACGTTCGCGAGATCTTCGCATTGCGAGCCGAAGAGGGCGGTGTGGCACTGGAATTGGGTGGCGGGGCCGGATCGCGCATTCGCGGCGATTTCGACCGGCTGGAACAGGTCCTGAACAATCTGATCGACAATGCCCTACGCCATACGCCACCCGGGGGCGTCGTCCGCGTCGCCTCGCGGGAAGCGCAGCCGGGGATCGTGCAGGTGACGGTGAGCGACACCGGAAAGGGCATCCCCCCGGAAGATGTGATACACCTCTTCGAGCGCTTCTACCGTGCGCGCGACAGCGAGCGTGCGGATGGCAGGTCGAAGGGCTACGGGTTGGGGCTGGCGATCACGCGTGAGATCGTGCGGGCACACGGCGGGGACATCTGGGCGACGAGCGAAGTCGGGCACGGGACAACCTTCGTGTTCACGCTGCCGATCGCCGGGCGCGCGACGCGAACGATCAGGCGAGCTCGGCGAGGGCGGAGCTGAGCAGGCCGGCCAGGTGGTCCCACGAGTACCAGGGTTCGAAGTCGTTGAACTTCATCCAGCCGTGGTAAATGACGCCGAGTTCGAACAGCCAGCGCGCACGGAAGTAGTTCATCGCGGTAAGCGGTCTGCCTGATGCCTGCTCGTAGGCGCGGACGAAGGGGAGGTCAGCGGCAGGGACGAAGGGCGTGCCCGCCCTGAGGTGTCCGAGGGCGAGAATCTGCCCGACGTCGGCGCGGGGGTCGCCGATGCGCGCCATCTCCCAGTCCACCACTGCGACGATCGCGCCATCGCGGACGAGGTAGTTGTAGACGTTGATGTCGCCCTGGCAGAAAGCGAGCCGTCCGTCCGAGGGAATCGTCGTTCGCAGCGTGGCAAGCGCGCGCATGAGGAGCGGGTCGCGGTCGCAATCGAAACGAGCCATGCGAGCGGCGATGCCGTCGAGCTCGCTTGCGGTGGCTGCGGCGGCCGAATCCGGCACGCCGAGGAAGTCCAGGCGGAGTGCGCGCCAATCGATGGCGTGGATCGAAGCTACCGTTGCAGCGTAAGCGGCGAAGGAGACGGGGGCCCCGGAGACGCCCATGTGCGGCGCATCGATCCATTCCATGACGATGAATGGGGCGCCGAGGACGGACGGGTCGCGCTCGATGCCGGCGAGCTGGGGGACAGGGATGCGGGAGTGCTGCAGGCAACGCAGCACCTCGCCTTCCCGCGCGACATCGTAGGGCGCCAGGATCCCCTCGTCGCGTTGGAGACGAAGGGCAACGGCTGCGAACGGAGCGCTGCTGAGGTCGACCCGGTACGTGAGGTTGGACGCGCCCCCTTCGACGGCTTCGAGGGTGCGAATGGCGGCAAGTTCGAAACCGGCCCGGGCGCGCAGCCACCGTTCAAGTCCATGCGCGTCGGGTATCATCGCTGCATTATTCGTGCTGGCGGCGCCATGCCGCCAGCACGGGACGATGATCAGATCTCCGGGGCGTGGCGTACTACCGGGTGGGGGTTGTGTGAGCGACTACCGGCTGGCCGAAGACGGCGACCTGGTGACGGCGATCGCGGACGGGCGCGATGCTGCCGTGAGCGTGCTCTACGACCGCTACCACCGCCAGTGTTTCGGGTTCGCGCTTCGCATCCTCGGGACCGAATCGGACGCTGAGGAGGCTGTCCAGGAGACGTTTGTGCGGGTGTGGCGCAGCGCCCGCCAGTACGATGAAGCGAAGGCGGGCGTAGGAAGCTGGGTGCTCTCGATCACCCGGAACCTGTGCATTGACGAACTGCGACGGCGACGGCGGCGGGTACCGGAGATGATGCAGTCAGAAACCGACGACGCGCCGGAGTACACCGCGGCCGATCGCACCGAGGAGGAAGGACTGCGGGGCGTGGTGGGTGAGCAGGTCCGAACCTCGTTGCGGTCGCTTTCGGGTGACCAGCGAAGCGCCATCGAGCTGGTGTACTACCACGGTCTTTCGAGCACGGAGGTTGGGCGAATCCTTGGAGTGCCGGCGGCGACGGTGAGAAGCCGGTTGCGGCTGGGGCTGCTGAAACTTGGGGAGATCTTGCAGGCGCGAGGGCTAATTGGTGTCGACTGACGTGGAACATCCGCTGGAATTCCTGCCGGAGCTCGCGCTTGGCGTGCTCCCGGCGGTCGACGCGGCGCCGGTGCGGATGCACATGGCCGGGTGCGAGTCGTGCCGTGCCGAGTACGAAGACATGGCCCGTGTGGTTGCGATGTTGCCGCTCGTGGTCTCGGACGTTTCGCCATCAGAGGCGGTGAAGGCCGGCCTCATGGAGCGTATCGGGCGGGAACCGCAGCCAATAGTGCGCCGTCCGCAGCGGCCGCGCTTGTGGGCGGCGGTCGCTGCTGCGGCCGCGGTGTTGATTGCCGGCGCCGGGTTGGCGGGATTCGCGATCGGCCAGTCAGGCGGTAACGAGGGCGAGCTCCAGACCAGGCTTCGGCGCCAGGGAACGCTTGTGCAGGCAGCGGCGAGGGGGACGATGCTCACGTCGGAGGCGACGAACGGTGACGCGTGGGCGTCGCTGGTGCGGGCTCCCGGAGCCACCTGGGGGTACGTCTGGGTGGATGGGCTGCCGGAGCTCCCGAGCGGCAAAGCGTACCAGGCGTGGTTCACACATGATGGGAAGACGTTCGAACCGAGCGCAACGTTTGCCGTGAGCAAGGGCGGAGTGTGGGTATGGGCGGGCACACAGATTGAGAACTATGCGGGCCTGGGCCTGACGATCGAGGATGCCGCAGGTGGCAAGACACCCAGCGCGGACCCGTTTGTGAAGATCGCGCTCAGGGGAGGCGAAGCCTGGTGACGGTCGGGGCGCGTATACTGCCGCGCCGTGGGCACATACGAGGCTTTGCGGCCGCTCCTGGAGCCGAAGTCCGTGGCGGTCGTGGGCATTTCGCGGTCGGGGAAGCAGGGTTCGGTGTTCCTTCAGGGTCTACTGAACCCTGGCTTCAAGGGCGACATCTACGTCGTCAACCCAGCGGCAGATGAGATCATGGGGGTGCGGGCGTACCCGTCGATCGCGGCTTTGCCGGTCACGCCCGATCTGGCGGTGCTGACGCTCCCGGCTGAACCCGCGATCCAGGTCGTGGCCGATTGCGCCGCGCGTGGGGTGCCGGGAGCGGCGCTCTTCACGGCGGGGTTCGACGAGCTTGGAACCGAGGACGGCCGCGCCCGGGGCGAGCGCCTGCTCGCGGCGGCCGGCAGACGAACCCGGCTCATCGGACCCAACGGCATGGGGGTCTACAACCCGCGGTGCAGCATCGCCATGTTTCCGGGGATGCCGGCGGAAACGGGCGGGCTGGCGCTCATCTCCCAGTCGGGATCGCTCTCGCAGTTCATTGTGCGGGCGGCGAACCGGCGCGGATTGGCCTTCAGCAAGGCCGTGAGCATGGGAAACCAGCTCGACCTGAACGCTGCTGACTTCCTGGAGTTCTTCGCGGACGATCCTGAGACCACGGCGATCTGCGCGTACATCGAGGGGGTTCCTGACGGGAGGCGGTTCCGCAGGGCGCTGGAGAAGGCTGCCCTGAAGAAGCCGGTGATCATCTGGAAGGCGGGAAGGGCGGCGGCTGGTGCGCGGGCGGCGCAGTCCCACACGGGGCAGCTGGCGGGCGACTACACCGTGTGGGCGGCGCTGGCGAAACAGGCCGGGGCCGCACTCGTGCGTGATTCGGAGGAGCTCGTTGATACCGTGGCGGCAGCCATGGCGTTGACGGGGTCGAATCCGCCCGGCCGACGGGTCGCCGTCATGACGGGACCGGGTGGCCCCGCGGTGAGCGCAGCCGACGCATGCGAGGAGGTGGGGCTGCGACTGGCGACCTTCTCCGCGGCGACGACCACTGCCCTCCGGGAGATCATTGCACCGGCGGGCACCAGCGTGCGTAACCCGATCGACGTGGGGATGGTCCTCCAGGGTACGGCGGCGCTTTTCGGCCGGTGCCTGGGCATCGCGCTGTCCGACCCGGAGGTCGATGCGGCGGTGGTCATCGGCGGCGAGCAGGGAAACACCGAAGGATTCTCGCGGATGCTGGCGGACGCACGCCGTGACTTCGCGAAGCCGGTGATGTATGCCCTCACCGAGGACTTCGGTCCGAACTCGTCGGCGGCGCTGCTCGCGGCAGCGGGAGTGGCGACTGCGCCAAGTGCCGAGCGCTGTCTGCGGGCTTACGCGCGGGTGGCCGGGCTTGCCACTTGATGGGCACACCCGTCAGGAGATCGTGCCGGTCCAGGGGTTGACGAAAGCAACGCCACATCGTTGGAAGTCCGCTGCATTTCGCGTCACCACCGTGAGGCCATGTACGAGTGCCGTGGCTGCGATGAGCGAGTCGAGAACGGGGAGCGTTCGACCTGCTGTTGACGCTTCGCCTTGCAGCCGTCCCCATGCAAGGGCAACTTCTTCGGTTATCTCAAGCGTCCGTTCGGTGAAGCGGGCACGAACATCGCCGTCGAGCCACTCCTGAAGCGATTCTCGGCGAGTGCCGAACGGAAGTCGCGAGATACCTTTCTGAATCTCGCCAACTGTGAGCACACTGACGTAGGCCAACCAGGCGCCGTGATGAGCGAGCCAGTCCAACAAGCCCTCATTCGGGCGGGAGCCCGCCAGCTCTGAGAGACAGCAGGTATCAAGAAGGTACATCAGAGGTCGATATCACGACCGAAATCGTCCTGCCGCTTGATATCTATACCGCTTCCCCAGAGTGGTGACCGGCGAAAGAAATCGAGAAGCGACTCCTCCTGCTGGTCCGCACTACTGGCCTTCCGATAGTCGGCCAGAGAGATGACCACTGCGACTTCCTTGCCACGCACCGTGATCGTCTGCGGACCCTCCTTCTGGGCGCGGCTAACGACCTCGCTCAGCTTGTTCTTTGCTTCCTGGAGTTGCCACCTGCGAACCATGGGCGGTTCCTATCTAGCTAGTCTAGCTAGATACTAGCACAGAGCCACGACAACGTTTGGGCAGCCGCACGACACTGGATGAGTCACCTGGCGACGACCAGTGACTCCGCGCGCCGCTTCAGGCCCTCCGCTTCGAACCGAAGGTTGCGTCTTGACGCCCGGGCGACAAGGGGCCGGAGGAGAAGAGCGCCGACGCCTTCGACCTCGACCGTGAGCGTGACGACGCAGCCGCTCGCAACAGGTTTGACCACATGACTGGCGACTGACCGGGCGCCGGGTGTCCTCGTCGCCCAGGTGAATGAGCGGCCCTCGACCAGCTCGGTGATCACCCACGTTGCGGCTGGCATGCCGCGGACCCAGAGGCGGGCAGCGAATCCGACTTGCAGCGGGCCCGATCGGGGGACCTCAACCCTTCGGACCGATGGTGTCCACTCGGGCCAATGGGCGACGTTGGTCATGACTGCCCAGACCACGCCGGGTGGCGTGGCGATCTGGATGGAACGCTCGCAGCGCAAACAGGATTCCTCTCAGTCCGACCTCAACGTCTTTGTTTGACCAGTGTAGGCACTTGTTGATCGGCCCGGACGAGATGGCGGATCGGTCCGCAGTCCGCGGCTTTTCGCGTACACTCGGCGACGTCAGTGGCATTTTGCAACGGAGGTGAGAGATGAAAGTTGCGGTGGGGATCGGTGCGGCCAACGAGGACTATGAGAGCGCAGCTGCATTTGTCCAGGAGGCGGAAGGGCTCGGGGTCGATTTCGCCTGGTCGGCAGAGACGTGGGGCCACGACGCGGCCACGCCGGTGGCATTTGTGGCAGCACGAACTTCGCGGATCAGGCTCGGCACCGGGATCATGCAGGCGGCGGCTCGCACGCCAGCGAACATCGCGATGACGGCGATGTCCCTGGCGGCGATGTCGCACGACCGGTTCATCCTCGGGCTGGGCGCCAGCGGGCCGCAGGTGGTCGAGGGCTGGCACGGGCAGCCGTTCAAGGGTGCTCTCCAACGCGTACGCGAAACGGTCGACATTGTCCGGATCATCTCTCGCGGCGAGCGCCTGGCCTACGACGGGAAGATCTACCAGCTTCCGCGGCCGGGTGGCGAAGGGAAGGCGCTGCGCACCGGGGCGAAGCCGCGCAACATCCCCATCTACCTCGCGACGCTGAGCCCAAAGAGCCTGGAGATGACGGGCGAGATCGCGGACGGCTGGCTGGGCACATCGTTCATGCCCGAGCACGCGGACGTCTTCTTTTCGCACATCGCCGCGGGCGCACAGCGCGGCGGACGGTCATTGGCCGATGTCGACCTGCAGGCGGCGGCAGGCGCGCTGGCTTTCTCGGACGACGTGGAGAAGCTGATTCCGCCGCGCAAGCCGGGACTGGCGTTCACGCTCGGGGCGATGGGCTCACGCGAGCACAACTTCTACAACGACGCCTACAAGCGGGCAGGCTATCGCGAGGCCGCGCTCGCCGTGCAGGCGCTCTGGCTCGACGGCAGGCGCGAGGAGGCGGCAGCGCTCGTGCCCGACGAGATGGTGTTGAAGACCAACCTCATCGGCACCGAGGCGATGGTCCGCGACCGCATTCGCGCCCACCGCGACGCAGGGGTGAACACCATGCGGGTCCAACCCGAGGGAAAGACGATGGCGGACCGCGTCGAGACTCTGGGCCGGTTCATAGCGCTGGTGCGCGAGGTGAACGCGGAGAAGAGGCCGCGATGACTAACAAGGAAAGGGAAGCGGAAGTCCAGCGCAGGCTCAGGATGCCGTATCACCGTGTGATCTTTGGCGACCCTGTTGAAGGCTACATGGGACGGGTGCCCGAACTTCCCGGTTGCTACACATGCGGCGACACTCCCGCCGAGGCTCTCGAGAATCTCGAAGAGGCGATGGCGGCCTGGCTCGAATCCTGCCTCCTGAGCGGTGATCCTATCGCGGGGCCAGCGCGAGCGCTTGAGCCGGTCGCGTAGTCCGGCAACGGCAAGGCAGACTCACCGCCAGCGGCAAACGACTCCGTCCGTACCTCCGGACCCTGATAAACTCCGGCCATGACCGAGATCCGCATCCCCTTCGCCAAGCCCTCAATCGATGAGGATGATGTGGCCGCAGTCGTCGAGACGCTGTGGAGCGGGTGGCTGACCAGCGGACCGAACGTTCGCGGACTCGAGGCCGAACTGGCCGAGTACTGCGGCGCGAAGTACGTCAACGCGGTGAATTCGGCGACGGCGGCGATGCACCTGGCCCTGGCTGCCTGGAACATCGGCCCCGGCGATGAGGTCATCACGACGCCATACACGTTCACGGCGACGGCTTCCGTCATCGTCCACGTGGGCGCCACGCCGGTGCTCGCTGACATCCGCGAGGGCGACGGCAATATCGACCCGGAGGCGATCGAGCGCGCGATCACGCCACGCACCCGCGCGGTCATCCCCGTCCACTACGGCGGCGAGCCCTGCGACATGGATGTGATCATGGACATCGCCGGCCGGAACGGGCTGAAAGTGCTCGAGGACGCAGCGCACGCGGTCGGCGCTTTCTACAAAGGCCGGGCCATCGGCGCCATCGGCGACGCCACGGCCTTCAGCTTCTACGCTAACAAGAATATGACCACGGCCGAGGGCGGAGCGGTGGCAACCAACGACGAGGCGCTGAGCGAACGCATTCGCGTGCTCACGCTCCACGGCATGACCAAGGACGCGTGGAATCGCTACGACGCCGGCGGCAGCTGGAAGTACGACATCGTCGACTTCGGATTCAAGGACAACCTGCCCGACCTTGGGGCAGCGTTGGGGCGGGCGCAGCTCCGCAAGCTTGATCGGCTGATCGAGGAGCGGACACGCGTCGCGCAGCGCTATATCGCCAACCTCAAGGACGAAGAGAACCTCATCCTGCCGTCGTTCAGCGAAGAGAGCAGGCAGGCATGGCACCTGTTCGTGGTGCGCGTGAGGAACGAGCAGTCGCCCGTGCCGCGTGACCAGGTCATCCGGGAACTCGCTGCACGAGGAATCGGGACGTCCGTCCACTTCATTCCGCTGCACTACCACACCGCCTACAAGCGGCTGGGCTACTGGCAGAAGGGCGATTTCCCCGTGGCGGAGCGGTTCTTCGAAGGTGCGATCAGCCTGCCGATGTACCCGGACCTGGCGAACGAGCAGGTGGACGAAGTCTGCGACGCGCTGCGGGAGATCCTCCACCCGTAAGGAAGGACCCCGCGGCTACCGGTTCGCGACAACCGCCATTTACACTCGTGGCATGGAGACGACGCGCGAGGCCCTTATCGCGGCATTTCACGACGCCGGGCGCCAGCTGTGGCTGGTCGGCGGGGCCCTGCGCGATCGTGCCCTGGGCCGGCCCCACTACGACCAGGATTACGCGACCGACGCGTTGCCGGACGAAGTCGAATCCATCGCCCTTGCCCTGGGTGCCGGTGTCACCACCGTGGGGAAGAAGTTCGGCACCATTGGCGCGCTGGTCGACGGCCACTGGTCCGAGATCACGACCTTCCGCGGTGATTCCTATTCGGCGGGGACGCGCTGGCCGGAGGTGACCTTCGGCACCACCATCGAAGAGGACCTCGCCCGCCGCGACTTCACCGTGAACGCGCTCGCCGAGAACGCCGACACGGGGCAGACGCTCGACCTGTTCGGGGGAAAGGACGACCTCAAGCTGCGGTTGCTGCGAGCGGTCGGAACACCAGAGCAGCGCTTCCAGGAGGATCCGCTACGCATCCTGCGCGGACTGCGGTTCGCAAGCCAGCTCGACTTTGCCATCGAACCCGGCACACAAGAGGCGATGGGGCGGACGACGGGACTGCTTTCGACACTGTCGCAGGAGCGGGTGACTTCGGAACTCGATCGGCTACTGCGGGGGGGACATCCGGTACGAGGGCTCGAGTTGCTTCGCGAAACGGGCGCGCTCGACGTCGTGTTGCCCGAGCTGGCGCCGATGATCGGCTGCGAGCAGAACCGCTTCCATCGTTACGACGTCTGGGGGCACACCGTTGCGACCGTCCAGGCAGTCGAGGGGGACCTGGAAAGCCTGCGGATCCGGCGCTGGACGGCTCTGCTGCACGACCTCGGCAAGCCGGCCGTCAGGCATGTGAAGGCGAACGGCGAATGGGGTTTCTATCGCCATGAGACTGTTGGCGCGTTGCTCGCCGAGGCGCTCCTCGACCGGTTGAAGCTCGGGCGGAGGGAATCACTCGCGATCCGCCTCCTCATCCGAAGGCACATGGACCGGCCCGATCCGTCGGACCGACGGTCGATTCGCCGGTTCATGGCGAAGAGCGAGGGCTTCTGGCGAGACCTGGTGGCGCTGAAACGTGCTGACAATGCCAGCCACAGCTACAACGACAACCCCTATCACGACGCGCTGGAAGCGGCATGCGAGCGGACAGAGGCCGAGGATGCAGCGCAACTGAAGGCTGAGAGCCCCCTGACCGGCGACGACCTGGTCGCCATGTTTGAGCGCGAGCCGGGGCCCTGGATCCGGCGCATCAAGGATCGGTTGGGGGCGATGGTGCTTGACGGCGATCTCGCCCCGGGGGACCGGGAACACGCGGAACGCGTCGCGCGCGGCATGATGCGCGCATAGGGGGGCGCAGGGTTTCGCGCGTGGGCTCGCGTAGTGGCCGGAAGGTCGCGTCTTGATGGATTCCTGGCCGGTTGTGCGGCGTTCCCCTACGTGTGGAATGCTCGTTTGTTGCCGAACATCGAGTGTGACCTACCGACCGCGGGTGGCGCGTTGGCGCGCTCGCGACCACAAGACACGGGGGAATGACGAATGAGCCGACGGTTCGCCACCTGAGGGATGGGGCTCTACGGAACTCATTGTCGTCCGTGGTGACGGCGGGTGGTGCTGCTATCGGGAGGCCCGCTCCGGTGCGAGGCCATCGGCCAGCACGGTGGCAAGCGACTCGAGCAGCTCGCCTGCGCCGCTGAGCTCTTCGACACCGGACAGAGCGGCGAGCCCCTCGCAGGCGAGGAAGATGTGGCGGGCGATGTGCTCGGCGGGAATGTCGTCGCGCACGATGCCCTGGCGCTGGGCGGCGAGGTAGCTTTCCGCGACCAGCGCAACCCACTGATCGTGAGCGCGGCGGTTGCGACCGCCGTCGACCGGGCGAATTGCGTCGATGGCGACGCGGTCCGCCGGTCTCGCCAGGAAGTACGTGAGGCTTTGCAGGATGCGTTCTCGCAACGGTAGCCCGGCGTCCTGGAGCTCAGCCATGGCCCGGCGATCCTGCTCGAGGTGTCGCTCCCCTACCGCAGCCAGGATCTCGTCCTTTGAGGCAAAGTAGCGGTAGACGGCGCCAACGCTCCAGGCGGCCTCGTCGGCGATGTCCTCGATGCGGGTGGCCGCGACGCCTCGGCGTGCGAGACAGGACTCCGCGGCGTCGAGGATGGCGGCGCGCTGCTCCTGGCGATATGCGGCGCTCACACGTGGCATGGAACCAACCGGCGTCCCAAGGTGGTCCTCTTGTACCCCGGACGGGCCCGGCGGGTCAACGGTGACGGGTTTGGGAATCGCCGGGGGATTCCGGCCCGTACATCGATGACTGCACCGGCGGCTTTTGGGGAGTTCCCGCATCGTCGCGGGTCACATCGGGGACCAGGATCTAGAGGTGGAGAATCGTCCCGGCCCACAGCCGCACCGTTCGCGCGACGAGCCACGGGCGGGCGCAATTGCGCTCCCGGAATGGCTCAAGAAGCCGCAGTTCTTTCTGCCGGCGCTGATTGTTGTGGGCATGTTGGGCCTGGCATTCGGTCTGCAGCCGGGCGGCGGCACGAAGGTGAAGTCCGCGGAGAAGGCGCCGAACGCCCTCGCCGCCATGACCAGCCCGACCGCGATCGCTACTCCGACCGCTTCACCCACGCGCCAACCGACCGTGTCCGCTTCGCCGGCGTCGACGCAGGGGGCCGGCGCGAACCTTGCTGCGAGCCCCGGAAGCACGGGCACGCCGTCGAGCGAAGTGGCAGCCGCCCGCTCGACGCCCGGGAACGCACCGGCCGAACCCGACCTGGCCCACGAGCCGACCCAGTGCGGCACAATCCAGGAGACAGCGACGGACCTTTCGGTAGAGCAGGTGTTGTCGGGAGTCTCGGTGCGCGCCACGCGCGCAGCCGTCTACCCGGTCGACTACTTCCGCTGCATCCTGATGGCTACCGGCGGCAAGGACGCGGTCTCGCTCGCGAGCGCGGTGTCGAAAGCAGAGCGAACCGGGGCGACGCACGCGGTGCTCATCGACCTGTGGATTACGAACTCCTCCCGGGACTTCGGGCAGGTGAACCTGAAGACGGCAGCAGTGGCCGCCGCCGGACAGACCTTCGCGCCGCTGGCAACGCTGGGCGGCCGGGCCGAGGTGGTGATTTCGGGCGGGCAGGGGCGAAACGTCACGCTGGTTGTCGCCGTCACGAACAAAGTGGGCGAGAGCACGGGACCGATCACGGTGTCGCTGCAAGCGCCGTTGGCGGGTGGCAAACAGACGGCAGGGAAGTACCAGCTGTTCCTGCCGACACCGTGACGTTTTTGGGTTTTGGATTGGGCAATTTTGGATTGACCCGCTCGTGCAGAAGGCCACTTATGGGCTCAGTTTGAAACGAGTGAAACGAAAACGCCGCCCCCAATTGGGGGCGGCGTTTTGTAGGTCGTTCAGGACAATCTACTGAACGTGAACCACGCCTTCGCTCAAGTCCACGGTCGAATCTGGGTCCGGGTCACCCGGAATTGGTCCCGGCTCCACAGAACTGGCCAAACCGACCAGGTCGTTCTTCACCTGCTGCGGCGACGGCTGCGAACCCCTATGTGCCTCTTTGTATGCCGCTACCCTGAGAGCTGCCGCGCCCGCCACGTGAGGCGTGGCCATGCTTGTGCCGCTGATGGTGTTGTAGGCGCCGCCCTTCCATGTTGACAGGATGCAGACGCCAGGAGCGGCGATATCGATCGGAGCCCCGTAGTTCGAGAATGACGCGAAGCTATCGTCGGCGCCATAGTTGGCGCAGGTGACTCTGGCACCACCACCACCAGAACCGTTGTAGTCGGCAAGGGCCGAGACGGTGATCACCTCTTCATACGCGGCTGGGACGGAGCTACTGGCATTCGCGGCGCTATTGCCCGCCGCCACCACGTAGGTGACGCC
>Ga0172369_10006839_pt1 | contig 13442 bp, 6 predicted proteins | sample LakKiv25m_FD_114539 | JGI IMG/M metagenome (GOLD analysis project Ga0172369, IMG submission 114539) | Freshwater microbial communities from Kabuno Bay, South-Kivu, Congo - kab_022012_11.25m | ecosystem: Environmental > Aquatic > Freshwater > Lake | place: Democratic Republic of the Congo... | reverse complement strand
GAACCAGACCCGTTCAAAGCAATAACACATTCGGAACTTGCAGGATTAGGGCTGACAGCGAGCATTTTTGTATTTGTATTTGAATTATCATTAACACTGTTCGGACGGCTGCCGGTTGCAAACCACTTTGGCAGCCCTGAATTTGTTGCGATAACCTGAGCCTGACCAACGGAATTAATTTTCTTTGTGTCAAGGTTTGCCCTGCTTACCGAGTATGTTTTTGCAGAATTATCCCAGTACTGGAAGGCTACTTTTTTGTCATCAATCGAATAGCTGCCGTAAGATGCAACGGAATTGTCGCTGTTATATGAGAATATTGTTCCTACTTCACCGGAAAAGAGGTTCGCTCCGCTGATTTGTCCCATTTTGGAAGCTAAATCGTAAATATCAAAAACAAACAGGTATTCGCTATTTTTGGAAAATGACGGGTCGCCGACTTGAATTCCGTCCTGCTGTGGTGGGAATACTCCTAAGACAACACCTTTCTGAATATCAACCATGTTCAAATCCCAATAAATAACTTCGGTTCCATCCATTCTCAATTCATAGTTCTGAGCGTCGTACATAAGATAAGTCCCGTTGTTGTTCCAAGTAAGTGAAGATAACGAAAGCGGTTCTTTATATAATGACGTTGATGTTGTACTGGGAACATAAACATCAATAGTTGTAAAGCTGGAGTTCGATAAATCGAATAAATAAATTTGCGGCTTTGTGTCGTTCAAGGCAATAGCAGCAAGATATTTACCATCCGGTGAAACCGAAATCGAAGCCCAGTTACCCTGAGAACTCAAAACGGCTTCTCCTGTCCCGTCGGGATTAATGTACCTTACATTATTATCGGCATCAATAAACAGAATGAAATTTCCTTTGTCGGGAATCGTAATAACGCCTCCGGATGAAGTATATAACTGAGTCTGCGTGAGATGAACAATGTCTTTATTCAAGTCAGTTATAACGGGACGAACTTTATAAAGGCTAAGGTCTGCACTGCCGATAACGGCAATCCACTCATCCCCCTGAATTTGCGGTTTGTCGGGATTGGGATTAGTCCCGTTACCGTCAATAATTCCGACATCATCAAAAGCTTTCTTTACGGCTGTGACTTCTGCCGAAGTGTTACCGAAAAGTTCCTGGGCAGCTTTTACGGAAGCGAGCCTCATATCAATGAATTTTGCTTCTTTATTAATATATTTATTGTTTAAAACGCGATAATAAATTTTTTCCAGTTTCTCCTTGGTAATTGCAGTGCCAATAAGATAAGTGGCTTTATTAATAATACCGCAGTTATAATGAACACCGCCATTGTCTTTGTCAACGGTTAAATCCATAAATTCATTCATATGAGCGGGCAGCCAGACATTATCTCCCTGAGTTCCTCCATTATGAGGATTAGCCATGTCTCTTACGCAGCCGGTAGGAAAGAAAGATTTTTTAGCAATTGCCTCGCCTAAAGTCCAGTTATTTCTGTCAACCATACATCCGCCCCAATCTGCGAAAGCTTCGTTTAAGGCTCCTGATTGGAATTTATATACTAAATCAACAGTAAAAGTAACCACTCCATGAGTGAATTCATGAGCCATGAAATCCAAAGCTCCGGACCACGGAGTCGTGATTTGATCACCGTCTCCGAGAGTGACAAACTTACCGTTCCACCATGCATTATCAATTGATTTACCACCTTGTGTGACGTGCAGCACGGTTATCATGTCCATACCTTTGTCATCAATCGAATTTCGGCTATGAGTGTTTTTGTAGTATTCGTAAATCAATCCCGTATTATACTGACTCGAAACAGAAGCTGCATCGCTCCATGAGTTATTCTGAGAAGAAAATGGTTTCGGCGAAAAGGCATTATCCACATCGCCATTATTGTTCGTATAGCTTATTATCATTCCGTTTGCATTGGGGATAGTGCCGCTGAACATAGTCCTCGATACGTCCCACATATAATAACTACCTTGATAAAGGTAAGTATTGATTTTCCTGCTTGAGCCGGATAAATCCAAAGCGTTGGCAGTTGCGGGACCATCCGAAGGAGAATTATCATATTTTTCCAGAATATTACCTGTTGCGGCATCCACAAAATAATACCAGTTATGAATAACGTCGGGTCTGATTGACACGAACCATGCTAATTTATAATTACCTGAGTTATCGTCCACCCATATACATTTCCGTGCAGATGGTTCATGGTAATTCAGAAGATTACCGATAGTTTCATCAAGTTTTTCGATTTTAGAGAAAGATTTCAGATTTTCTAAAGAATTTCGAACAGCGACAGCCTCTGTTATGTTTTCCGTGAAGGATACTTCCAAAGGAGTTGGAATGTAAACAGAATTAATAAGATAAAGGTTATTCTCTTTGTCATAGTGCATAGTTATTTCTTTGCCCCAGACCGGAACACCTTTGTAAAATTGCTCAAAATTCAAATGCTTGTTCCCTTCTGCATCAATCCTCTGAGATTGGAGCTTTAGCTCGTCGGCAGGATTCTGCAATTTGAAAATTTGTTTGTTTTCTGCAATATAAGACAGGGCTAAGGAAGAAGTTTGCAAATTTGCCGAATTTTTATTTTTATTCAAAGGGAAGCCGGTAATGAAACCCGGCGTTTGAAATTTATTCAAATAAAAAGTGGATGCAAATTGTTGATTTATAGATAATGATGAATTAATCACCGGTTTGGCGGAGTAAGTAAAACATTCCGGTAGTTTGGTGCCGGAACTGTTCCTGCGCAGCTCGGGATGATTGCTGTTAATGGTGCTTGAAAGCTTTTCGGCAAGCGATTCGAGACTTTTAACGTCAATTGGCTGCAATTTGCTCTTTTGGTCTTTTCTGCTGTTATCTGCAAGGTTGAAAACCCTTGAGTTTGAGACAGTCGGAAAGAAGAATATAAAGGATATTGCAACAATGAATGCAAACATTGTGGTTTTAAGGTTCGTCATGTTAACCTCAGATTTATTTGAAAGAAAAAAATTAGTCTTTTGTTTCTAAAGTAGTTAAAATATAATCAAACACTTCGTTTAGATTTTTAGTCAGACTATCGTTTCTTGAGTAGTCCCAAAGTAAAATATTCTGCTTACCATCTAAAGTAATTTTTAAATATTTAGTCATATTGCCCGGCTCCTGAAGGTGCAGGTCTAAAATCTTTGAACTTTTTATCTTGCCATGTATTTGCCTCATCTTATCATTCTTAAGGGCTTGATATTCTTTAGGATTTTCACCCTGCATTTTTCCGTTCCAGGATTTGACCTGACCATTAGCTTCAAGTGTGAAACCGCTCCACATTCCGGTGAATCCGCCACCCGAACCGATTTCGACAGTGAAGTTCACAGGGATATTATTACATGAACAGCAAGAAGCAAGTATAATGGCAAACATAGCAATCACTAATGTTGAAAACAAAAATTTCAGATAATTTTTTTTCATGCTTTTATCTCGAATTAAAGAAATCAAATTTTAGAAAAAAAATAAATTTCGGAAACCATTAAAATCAGTTATCAAATATAATAATAATCGAGACATGAGAAAAAAGAATTTTACACAAATGTAAAATAATTTCACCCGCGGCTCAAAAAAAATTCTTTGTCTTGCTTAGGATGCCGTAAGGTTCAAAAGGTAAATTTTTCAGAACTACCGAAAACATATAATTGAATTACGTTAACTTATTGAATATTCAACGAACTTTGTAAATTTGTAAAAAAATAACCAAATGACCGTAAAGCATAGTAAAAATCTGTAATAATTGCAATTAATCATTAAAAATTAATGATTTATAAAAAATTTTTTTGACTTTTTTTTGCAAAAAGTTTTGTTATTAATTCAGAGTTAATTAAATTTGTTTTCTAATAATTTGTAGGTTGTTAAAAAATTACAGTACAGGTTCAAAATGACAAAAGCAGACATAGTTGATGAAATAGCAAAAGCGACAGGTTTGACCAAAATTGAAACAAAAGCAGTCGTGGATGGCGTTTTTTCAAGCATAATCAATGCTATATCCGGCGGGAAGAGAATTGAACTGCGCGGATTCGGCGTTTTCAAATCCAAAGGAAGAAAACCAAGAATGGCACGTAATCCTAAAACCGGCGACCTAGTTCCTCTCGATAAGAGATTTGTGCCGGTGTTTAAACCTTCTCCTGAATTCCTTCAGAAGGTAAACGATTCAATGAAAGCAATTACAGAATAGTTTTTGGGTCTTAATTTATCTATTTATTAATTTTATCCGGAGAATTCAATGCCTTGTGGTAAAAAGAGAAAACGCCATAAAATGGCTACTCATAAACGTAAGAAAAGACTTCGTAAGAATCGTCATAAGAAGAGAAAGTAGTTAGAAAAAGCGTTATGCCTAAAAAGCAAAACGCTTTTTTCGTTTTTAGTTGATGGTTTCAAGCAGTTCACGGGCTTCCTGAAAGTCGGGATTTAGTCCGATTGCCCATTCTAACATCTTTTCGGCTTCTTCTTTTGCGCCAACCGTTAGGAAACATTTTGCTGAGCCGTAGCATGCTTCATAATTTGCGTCGTTATATTTTAATGCTGCCGTGTAAAGTTTCAATGCACCCTCGGTGTCTTCCTGCTCAAGGAAAATATCGGCTGTTTCGCATAATAGCAAATCGAGAGTCAATCCTATTGTTGTCCGGTATTTCACTTCATTCCAGCTATCGAAAAGCTTTGTAAAAATATCTAATGCATCTGATTGGTTTCCTTCGTTTGATAGTATCAGTGCATCAATAAATCTGGAATCCGGGTTATCGGAAATTTGCAATGCTCTGTCAACACAATCGGCTGACTCGTCATTCATCCCTTTTGAAATATAAATGTAAGCAGCAAGATTCAAAGCAAACATTAGATATCTGCCCCGAATTTCATCTCTCGATAAAACTTCCTTCAAAATGTTTAATGCGGCATCGTTTTGCTGATTGTTAAATTCCTCGGAAGCCTTTGCCAATAAAATATAATCATCAACATTATCCCGAAGACGCTGCTCAGCTTCCCTTGCAAGATGAGTGCCGTAGAGGGCATCTACTCTCGAAAACAGCTGAATGGTCGCAAGCTTCCAAGTCCATTTGGTTCTTGCTCTTAGCATTGCAGTAAGTCCTTTGGAGAAAATACTGTCCGGTCTTTCATAGATTGATTTCAGAATTTCCGATAATTCCTGCTGATTCGGTTCCAAAACGAATGCTTCACCCGTTAAGGGCTGATTATCTATTGCATTGCCAATGGAACGCTTAGATGCCGAAACAAGCCAGCCGGTTGTTTCGTCAACAAAATCGTCAGTCGGACCGCCCTGCGGGACAATAACAGGCAAGCCGCAAGCCATTGCCTCAAGGGTCGGCAATGAAAATCCTTCACCACGGTAGGGAGAAACAAAGACATCGCAGCTTCTATAAAGCGATACAATCTCTTCTTCGCTCATAACACTGTCCAGATAAATCACTTCAGGGGCTTCGGGTGTGCTGTGGATTTTTGCAATTTCATCTTTAAAATTTTGTCCTCTATAGAAGGAATCTCCGCCCATATCCTTAATAACAAGGCAGATATCATCTTGATTTCCGAAAGTTTTAATATAAGATTGAAGAAGAATATCAATCCCTTTGCGAAAGATTGTTCCGCCTACAAAAAGCAGTTTTAATTTTTTTTGGGTATTCAAAGGATATTTTTCACCATCCGGTGAGAATAATTTAGGGTCAATTCCATTCGGTACAACCTGAACTTTATCAAAAGGTAATCCCGAATTAATGAAGCACTGCCTTGAATAAACAGAGGGCGTCCATATCTCATCTGCCTGTTTGAAAATATCAACAAATCGCTTTGGAAGTGTTGAATATTCCCACGGCTGCATTATTACCCATTTAGCACCAAGCGGAACCTGGTCTTTGGGGGGCCACTGGTGACGAATCCAAAGATATGGTAGTTTTGCCGTTTTTTCGTCCGATTTCGCTTTATATCTAATGTCATTTTTGGCGAGCTTCTCGTATTTTGAATTCCCGTCCGGCTCGAATTTATCATCTTCGTAAGGTACGATTGTGAGTTCAACTAAACCTGAGTCAATCAAATTGGAGGAGTGCTCACGATTAATCAGTGCCAATGAATGAAATACAAACTGAGAACCTTCCCAGACAATATTCAGTCTTGGTGTATGCTCAAAGTCAACCTTTTGAGGAAGGTTTTCATAAACGGGTTTTTCGGTGAAGTCCATTCCTAACTGAACTGCTTCATGAATTTTAAGCTGGAGGTAATTTTCAGGTTTAACTGTTTTAAACCTGATATTATATTTAAAAATTGTCGTGTCAATGTTTTCTACGATTTCAGTAATCCTTAGACCGGTTTTTTCAATTTGCTTCTTCAGATAATTTTCATCAAAAATAGACTGCTTGGTGCCGGAGTGCTTTTCATCACCGAATATAAGCATTGATAGTGTGTTCAGTTGAATTTCACCATTCTGATAAGCACTATTGATTAGCCTGAATGAGGGAACTTCAATAATTAACTCGCAACCGATTTTAAGGACTCTTACCCATTCTTTCAGAATGTTTTGTATTTCCTTCTGGCTGAAGTATTCAAGTAAATTCGTAGCAATAATGAGGTCGGCTGATTCATCAGGATAGGGAAGGGACCCGGCATCGGCTTTCAGCACTCTGTCGTCATCCGCAGACAAATCAATGTTAACAAAATCATCCCTGATATCTCTCCCACATCCGAGATTCAAGTGTAATTTTTCGGTATTCATTATTTTTTTATCTGATATTGACATAAAATCTTCTATGTCGAAACCTGATTGCTCAGGCTTTCCAAAAATACTTTCAACATAAAATTCATTGTCGGAATCATCATAATTACTACTTGACCATTTCTCGCCTGTCAGCCTGATACCGTTCCAATTAACAGCATAATCGGGCAAAATCCCATCCATGTCATTTATTTCAAGCAGCCTGCCTTTTTTTGTTTTGACGAAATAATCGTAAATTTTATGTTCAAAATTTTCACCTTGTTTTATGTTGAGCCTTTCAACAATCCGATTCGGTTCAAGTTTCATCTTTTCCTCAATTGCAAGGAATTCAGCAGCAACTGATTCCGGCATCAGGAGTTCCATGCATTCAATATGACACTCTTTAGTCCAGTAGCAATTCAGACAGCTAAGAGTTTCGTTACGTATATATGCATATCCTTTCTCGCTATTTCCGATTAAAGCCGGATTCGTGAGACCAAGAATTGCAAGTGTCGGTTTATTAAAAAGATTATGCCCGACATGAAAGAAAGCACTGTCAATTGAAATGAATTTCTCACACAATCCTGCAAGAGCAATCTGTTTTCTAATGCTATTGAATTGAGTGGCATCATAAATATATGAGTTATCTAAACCGGGCATCGGCTCATTTCCAAGAAGCACGAATCTAAATCTCGGATTATGGCTGATTAGAGACCTTAGCAAATGATTGCCATGAGGATATGACCTTTTAATGTCTTTCGAGGTAGTGAAATGAACGCCTACAATTTCCTGCCCTTCGAAATGCTTAAGTTCATTTTTTGCCCAAACGGTTTCTTCGTAATCGAGCTGATAGACAATATTCCTCTTATTGAACCGAATTCCTGCCAAATTTCCCAAAATAGCCATGAAATGAATGCCGTTAAAATACTCAGGAAGTCCGGCAATTATATGATGATAATTTATGATTTTATCGAATTTTCTTTCTTCTGGATTGTTAATAAAACCCTTAATACATGGATGTCCTTTGAAAATATCGAGGCTCATATAATTAGCATGAATATAAATATCCAAATGTTCAAACTGCGATTTCAAATCGGCAACCAGCGCAGTCAGCATCAAATTGTCACCCACGGCAGTCGTAGGAATAATAAGGACTGAAGAAATTTTAGTGTAATTTGTCCCCCAAAAAGTGAAAGAATATGACGATAGTATCTTTGGTTGTTTTGCCGGTTCATTTATGTGCGATATAACAGATTCTATATTTCTTTCTTTCTCAGTTTCGTCAAAATGTGTTTCGGAAAATGCATCAAGAAACTCAAAATAGTCATTAACAACGGTTATATCTTTCCATTGGTGCAGGAAAACATTTTCGGAAACATCATCAACATTCTTTGCAAGACCCTCTGAAATTGCTCTGAAAACAATAGTGCGGACACCGGCTAAAGCAGAAAACGTTTTATGCCATGAATCGGCAGCTATAACCAAGTCTGCTGAAGCGATTATTTCCATTTGTTCTTTGAACGAATAACTACGTTTATCAATACATCCGCTGAATAAAGGATATGAATTTCGTTCATCAGGAGTACCTATGATGATTGGATTTATATTTTTCTTAATTAAAAAGAATAATAATTCGAACCAATTCTCCTCCGGAATAATATTTTTCTTCCCGTCAGGCATACCATAAACGCTGCCCCGTGGTGCAATAACAACCTGCGGATTTGACATCCTGTTACCCTTAAATCCTTTGACCCATTCAGGATGCTCAATCACATTATATGTATGAAAGATATCAATTCCATCAACCCATTCCATTTCATACTTTTCCAATGGAGTAAGTCCTCTGCTTTTACATGATTGCAAAGTTCCGAAAAGAGTTCTTTTTGCTGTTTGGACAATATAATCTTCTGACCTTGGGAGAATTAATATATTCTTTAATTTTGGAAAACATTCCAAAAGTGACCGAATGGCATTAATTGAATTTGGAATACAAATTATTGATTCATTATTATAATAATCATAAAAAATACTTAATGCTAATAATATATCACCGGCACCACCATATAGAAAATGATATTTCCCGCTTATATTCATTAATTGTGCAATGAATTTCGCAATAATGACTTGATTAAATTCAGCTCTTTGATTAAATATATAATAATCAAAAAGTTTGAGGTAATTTTGATTGAAAATTGTGAAATTCCTGTCAACTTTATCAATAAAATAAGAAAGTCCTTTTTCAAGCTGAGACTTTAATTCAATCATATCTTTTGAAGTAGAATTTATGTTAAAAGTATCATAATTATTAATTAATGCGACTCTGGATTTTGATGAACCCCGCTTTCTTGCAATGACATTGATTTGTTCTCCCTTCCCCATATTGTTCAAACATGTTAGAAGCTCTTTGTACCTTAAATCGGATTGGTCCGGATAAAATTCTTTTAATTTTGATATGGGAACCTCTTCACCGTAATCACCCGTCGTTGTAAAGAGTTTTTCAATATAGAATCCTGCTTGCGGTAAAACATGCTTGAAGGTATTAGGTGTAAACTGAGTGTAATGTACCTCCCGTTCAATCCAAAGCCAGTTATCTTGCAAAACATCCGAAAGAAAGCTATCGAAGTTAGGAACCATGCAGAAGAAAATTCCATCAGGTTTCAAAACCTGATTGATTTTTTCTAAAAATTCAAAGGGATAAGGTACATGTTCCAACGAATGGTTCATAATAATAAAATCAACTGAATTTTCTTCAATATCATCCGCATCTATGAATTGCTGCTCTCTTATGTCGAGATTCAAAACTCTTTTACCATAATCAACATTTGGTTTTGTAAATTCATAACCAAGAACTCTCATCCCGAATTTTCTTGCATTATGAAGAAAAGCTCCCCAACCGCAGCCGATATCAATAAGAACTTTGTCTTTCAAATCAAGACCGAACATTTTTTGAATTCGTTCCAGAACTTCTCTTCGCTGTGCACCGATAAAATCAGGCTGAGTGTCAATTAAATCAATTGAAGCGGGCAGTCTGACAGCCGGTGCTGCATGGGGGTCATTAACAGCATATTTCTCCGAATAATGTTTTTCCATTGCTGTTTTGCTCAAACGGTACTTAAGATATACATTACCGCAGGCATTACATCTGACAACATCATTACCCCTTGCATAACTGAATGAATTCTCCCCGCACATCAAGCATGGGACAGTTTCCATATTATTATCCGATGTTATCTTTTTAAGAAACTTAGGAGCAAAAAAGTTGAAATTTTTAAAAAAGAATAATTTATTTTTTATCCAGTATAAACCGTCAATAAACCTGCTATAAGAATAAGCCAAATAGAGTTCTTCTTTTTCGGGATAAATTGCAGAGCTCCAATGGAAACCCCTCGAAATTTCAAGATGCGGCAAATCCATCCTGCAATATGAACTCGAGCAGATACTTGAAATTCCGGATGAAACTCCGATGTAAGCATCACAATTATTATAAATTTCAGCATTTAATTTTAATTCCTGATTGAACCAGAACACATTGTCATACCTTAATTTCAAATCATCGTAAAAGACAGGTTTATTTTTAGCTGAAAAAATCAAGACTGGATTATCGGCACCAAGTATGTTCAAAATATCGGAAGCATAAAAATCTTTCCAATGAGTCTGGTCGGATGAAAACTCTGTTTCAATAAGTATTTTCTTTCCGGTTGGGAGACTTCCCAAAAATGTTTTTGCTTTTTGTTTTTCAACATCTGTCAATTCCAAAATAGGCAAAAAAGGAAAAGAAAATTCAAGATTTGAAGCTGCTTTGATAAGCTCAATCAGATTACCGCCAGGAACTGTCTGATAATTCATATATGGTGCCGGAGTGAGGAATCTCGTCCAGTTATCCATCTTTCGTAATTCCTCCATAGAATTATCGAGTTGTAGCGGGTCACCGTCCATACCGATTATTTTATCTATATATGGATTATTTTCTAAAATAAATTCATATTTTTTTGCTGTTATCCAAACAATCGTACAGTCCGGTTCATTGAGCTTTAATTGTTTGGCAATGGGTGTACAGTTTAAAATGTCACCAATTGCATGAAAAATGGCAATACCGTAAAGAGATTTTTCCATTTAGGCTTTCCTTAGCGATATACAAGCTATCATAGCATTAGCCGGATTGATAAATCCCAGATTTTTATATTTCCCGGGTTCTATAAAATCTCCACCGATAAAATTAAAATCAATAATTTCGAATAGTGGGGGTTGAACTAATCTCGTGACAATAGACTGCATGTTATAAAATCTTTGAAAATAATTATTAGGTCTTAGTCCGAAGTCGCTATGAAACCAATGATGGTCGTAGGGAACAGTAATAGCGAGTCTACCGTTCTTTTTTAAAATTCTGTGAATTTCTCTTATTGCAACCATATCTCCATTCTCGGGAATATGTTCGATTACTGAAATCAGACTTACCTGCTTGAATGACTCCGATTCGTAAGATGTTTTGACTATGTCCTGAACCTCAGCTTTGAAAGGAGAGTTGTATTTTTCAGCTAACTGTTTCTGGTAAGCCACAGCTTCAGAGTCAATGTCAATTGCGGTTACATCAAGTCCTTTTTTAGCAAGATAAAAGGGTACAAATGTAAATAATGACCCGATTTCGAGCGTTTTTGTTCCTGGAGTGTAATCCAATTGAGACAGTGCCCATGTATATTCTTTTGACCTAAGATAATCGAAAGGACCAAATTCGAGGGCATCTTCATTTTCGTTCGGTTTCTCAAAGGAACGCTTTTCGAAAACTTCCTCCCATGTGTAAGACACATCTATATCGTAGAAGTGAGTATCTGATTTGAAGGAATCCCGGAGATGATTAAATCTTGACTCAATAATCTGCTTCAATTCAACTTGGAGATTTTCCAAATTCAATTCGTTTGATACATTTATAATAATTGGTCCATCGGATGTTGATTGCTCGTAATCTTTCTTGATAACAATATCGTAATCATTGTTATTGCCCGATTCCACCATCTTAACCGGATATGGTACGGGTGAATTTACCATGGGATGCCAGTTGGGAAATTCATTTTTTTTTAAGATAGACCAATCGCAATTATAATGATACGAAAAGTAATGAAATAGTCTTGCAATTGATTCAAATTTTTGCTTATCGAATGTATTTAATATATTTGAATGGAACAGAATTTTTATTTGCATTTGAACCTTTAAATAGCTTGTTTGAGAATATCCGTTATAAATACTATTTGCTCTTCCCTCAAATCGGGATAGCTTGGCAAATTGATACCACGTAGTGCAATGTTTTCCGCAACCTGATGTTTTTCATACTTGGCAGCATACATCGGCATTGTATGAACCGGATAAAAAGTTGGTCTTGTTTCGATGTTATTCTTGCTCAACATATTTCTTATAGGGTCCCTCATCTCAATTTCAGGAGCAAGAACAGAAAACATCCAGTAAGAATGTTTGACATCTCCAATAGGTTTATGCACTTGATAAACAGTTTTTGAAAGCAATTCGGTGTATAATGCTGCGATTTCGATTTTTCTTGCAATAAACTTATCTGCGTTTTCAAGCTGTGCCAGACCTATTGCTGCTGCGATATTAGTCATCCTGAAATTATATCCCACAAGGTCGTGCCAGTATTCTCTGTATTTTGCAAGTCCCTGCCCTTTAAAATGAAGGGAACGCTCGTTAAGCAAGGAATCGTTTGTTACCACCATTCCGCCTTCACCAGTTGTTATCGTTTTATTGCCATAAAAGCTATAAGTGCTTATATCACCAAAGGTTCCTACATGTCTGCCCTTATAAAGCGAGCCGATGGCTTCGGCACAATCCTCAACAAGAAAAATCCGGTTGTCTTTAGCAATCGTACTCAAAGCGGTCATTTCGCAAGGATGTCCGTAAAGGTGTACTGCCAAAATTGCTTTAGTGGCTGAAGTTATTTTTCTTTTCACTTCGTCCGGATTCATCTGCCACGTATCGAGGCATGAATCAACGAACACCGGTTTTGCTCCCACATACAGAATTGCATTCACAGATGCTATGTAAGTAAAAGTCGGGACAATTACTTCATCCCCTTGACCAATGCCAAGTGCCAAAAGAGCAAGATGTAGCGCAATTGTACCGTTGCAAACGGTAATAGCATGTTTTACGCCAATATACGAAGCAAAATTTTTTTCAAATTCGCTCACATACTTGCCTTTACCGGAAATCCAGCCGGTATCGAGACAGTCGTTGACATATTTTTTTTCATTACCGGTTATTGAGGGCTGATATACCGGGATATATTCCATTTATTCTTCCTCCCAAATTGGAACAGAAATATCTTCAATTATATTATTAGTACCTGAAACTAAATTATCTTTTTTATTCAATTTTGCTCCGAAATTTTCATCCACTTTTTCCATCATTCTGTTTCTTACCAGATTCAGCCAACCCGAATCTTTTAAAAAATCAAACATCTCATCCAGGGACATCCTCTCAAGGTTTTCGATTTCATAAACCAATTCCTGTTTGTGCCACATTCTGATATTTGTTATAATCAGCGAGTCAATGTATTCACCTATTGTAGTTGGTTTCAAGTCATCAGTCAGAATATTCATGTCATTCATTCCTGTATCTGCCGTAAATTTTATTCTGTGGATTATTGATAACCACGCTTTCGGGGTCACCGATTACCTTCTCAAAAAAATCATCTATTTCTGTTATCATTCTTTGTCGTTGACCCAGAAGCGAAACGTTT
>Ga0172369_10006830_pt1 | contig 13449 bp, 7 predicted proteins | sample LakKiv25m_FD_114539 | JGI IMG/M metagenome (GOLD analysis project Ga0172369, IMG submission 114539) | Freshwater microbial communities from Kabuno Bay, South-Kivu, Congo - kab_022012_11.25m | ecosystem: Environmental > Aquatic > Freshwater > Lake | place: Democratic Republic of the Congo... | reverse complement strand
TTTTTCACTAAACGGAAAAGATTTTAACCTTTACGGCGTTACATACTCGCCGTCATTTTATCAATACGGAACTCTTTCATCTTATGATAGGATGGAAAGCGATTTAGAAAAAATCAAACAAGCTGGTTTTAATTCTGTCAGATTTTCAAAATCACTTCCAAATCCATATTATTTAAGATTATGTGAGCAAATTGGTCTTTTAGCTTTTATTGAGTTACCAATTGCAAATCTTCCGGAAGGACTTGCCGGCTCACAGAATTTTGTAGTGCGAAGTAAAAATTATCTTTCAAGTTTGTTAAAAGCTTATGAAAATTTTTCTGCAATCGGAGGAATTGGATTTGGTTCGTCTTATCTTTTAAGTTCCGATGCTCATCGTGCTTTGCTAAGTGAACTTTCAATTCAAGTTAAAAGGAACAGAAACGTTTTAACATATGCTTCGTTTTTTGATTTTGAATACCAGCAAATAGATAACCTTGATTTATACGGAATTGAGTTTTTAAATCAGACTCCTAACAATAAACAAAATGAAGTTACTAATCTTACTGAAGTACTGGGCAAAGGAAAATTATTTATTGGAGAAGCAACTTATACCGTAAACATTGGGCAAACTGATGGTTATGTAAATAAATTTTCTTATGAAGCACAGGCAAAGTTTTTTGATGATATGTTTGGTTTTTATGAGAGCAACAATCTTGCAGGATTTTTTGCAAACACAATGTACGATTTGCGCGGCGACTATCCTTCCATTATAAGCGGTTATAAAAATGAAAACATTTATAACATCGGTTTGGTAAGCGAAGAAAGAACACAGGATAGACTTGCATATAAAGTTCTTTCCGCAAGAATGAAAAACACTGAAAAAGTTACAATACCAATTGGCAGCGATAAAGACGATGCCCCAATGATATTCATTATTACGGGTTTGGTTCTTGCTTTATTGATGGGTGTACTTGTTAACTCAGGAAGAAAATTCAGGGAAGATGCTTCCCGTGCATTGCTTCGCCCATATAACTTTTTTGCTGATGTACGTGATCAAAGAATAATTTCAGCATATCATTCACTTTTTCTAGCACTGATAGTTGCATTAGTTAGCTCGCTGATCTTTGCAAATCTTTTTTATTACATAAAAAACAACGTGCTTATTGAAAAAATATTTTTAGCTTTTGGCAGTCCCGGTTTAATATCAGGAATTAGTTATCTCGCATGGAATCCGGTTAAAGCTTTAATCTGGCTATTTGTTTTAGCAATTATATTGATGATACTTTTAACAATTATTCTAACTGCGTGCTCATTTTTTGTTAGAACAAAAGTTTATCTATCAAGTGTTTTCTTTACCGTGGTTTGGGCGCTGCTTCCCGTCGTGTTATTAATTCCGGTTGGGATTGTTCTTTACCGATTATTAAATGCCGGTGTTGGAAATATTTATGTGTATATATTTCTTGCAGCATTTGTAATCTGGCTTCTTTACAGACTTTTAAAAGGTATCTCGGTAATATTTGATGTTAATGCCGGTGGTGTTTATTTCTACGGTTTAATGTCAATTCTTATTCTGAAAATAATTTTCTTGCTTTATTATGAAGTAAACAATTCGGTTTTTCAATATCTAAAACTTGCACTTAAACAATTTAACATATTTGGATAGCACAATTTGTATTTATCTAAGTTAGAAATACTTGGCTTCAAATCTTTTGCACAAAAGACCCAGATTAATTTTAATCAGGGAATAACTTCTATCGTTGGACCCAATGGCTGCGGCAAAACAAATGTAGTTGATGCACTTCGCTGGTGTCTTGGAGAGCAGAAAAGCGGCGTACTTAGAAGTGATAAAATGGAAAATGTTATTTTCAATGGAACTGCTCAGCGTAAACCAATGGGAATGGCAGAAGTATCACTTACTATTGAAAACAATAAAGGAATTCTGCCTACAGAATATACCGACGTTACCATTACAAGAAGAATTTTTCGTTCAGGTGAGAGCGAATATCTGTTAAACAAAAATATCTGCCGCTTAAAAGATATTACAAATCTTTTTATGGATACTGGAATTGGAGCAAATGCTTATTCTGTTATCGAATTAAAAATGGTTGAAACAATTCTTAGCAATAAAGCAGATGAACGCCGTACGATGTTTGAAGAAGCCGCGGGCGTTAATAAATATAAGCTTAGAAGAAGACTTGCGCTGAGAAAACTTGATGAGGTTAAATCAGACCTAAATCGTGTTAATGATATTGTTTCTGAAGTAGAGAAAAAAGTTGCTTCGCTTGAAAGACAGGCTAAACGCGCTGATAAATACAATGTGTTAACCTCACAGTTAAGAGAATTAGAGATTGATCTATCGGAGCGTGAACTTGCATTGTTTATGATTAGGATTGAAGAATCGAAGCTAAGCAAGGAAGAAAATTTTAAAAAGAAAATTAAATTCGAATCTGATATTGCAAAGCTTGAAGATGAAATTAAAGCTGCTCGGGAAAAGCTCGTAGAAATTGAAAATGAACTGAAGGATAAGCGAAACGAAATTACACTTCAAACAGAAAAGATTTTTAGTGTTCAGAATTCTTTATCTCTTAATAATGAAAGAAAGAATTCACTTTCCCGCAATAAAGAGAGATATACAACGGAGCTTGAAGAATTGAGTGTTCAATTTGATGAAGCTAAAAATATCTCTGAAAAGGGTGCTGTTTCTTTATCTGATTTTTCAGAACAAATTGCGCAGAAAGAACATGAAAAAGTTAATATTGAGCATAAGGTTGCCTCGCAGATAGAAATACTTGAGCAGAAAAAAAATGATCTTAAAGAGCAATCAGATATACTGCTTGATAAATTTAAAGAGATTACCGGCAGAGAAAATGAACTGCGCAATACAATTGCAATTCTTGAATCCAAACAAATCAATATCAAAAAATTAAACGAAAAGATTCAGATACTTACAAATAATATTGCAAAGACGGTTGGTTTTATTGAAGAGCTTGGTAACGATAGAGATGAGATAAAGAACAAGATTGCTGATGCTGAATCACTTTATCTGAGTAAGCAAAGCGAAAAAGAAAAAATTGAACTCGAATTAAATAAGCTAAAAGAAAAAGAACTTGAACAACGCAGTCTTATCAAATCTATAAAAGATAAAGTTACTTTTATACAAAATTTAATAGACAATCTTGAAGGCGTCTCTAAAGGCGCAAAAGCACTTTTGGATAATAAAGATTGGGCTAAAAACGGAAGTACAATTCTTGCACACATTGGCGATTCAAATGAAAAATTTAGATTTGCTGTTGAAGCCGCACTAAAAAATAATCTTAATAATGTTCTTGTAGAATCTTTAGAAGATCTTAAACGTGGAATTGAATATTTAAATCTAAATGACATTGGGAAAGCTTCTTTTTACTTTCCTCATTTTGAAGAATTTAACAACAAAGGTCTGCTGAATAAAATTCAGAACTTAATTGAAAAGAGAAAAGCAAAAAAACTTGAGCAGGAAAATGGATTTATAAGCTGGGCAAGCAGCAGCATACAAACAGAAACAAAGTGGAAACCATTTTTTGAAAAAATTCTAAAAAATATTTGCATCGTGAGCGATCTTGAAAAAGCTTTTAGTCTTTACTCAAAATTCGGCAGTTTTAGTTTTGCTACTTTAAATGGGGATTTTGTTTCTAAGGATGGTATTATTGAGGCAGGCTCTGTTCCGCGATTAGATGATTCCTTATTTGGAAGAAAACAATTACTTGAAAACTTAAGTACTGAATTTCCAAAACATGAAAAGAGTTTACTCGAAACCCAAACTGAAATAACAAATAAAGAAAATCTTCTTTCCAGTATTGATCTTAAAATTTTATCAGAGCAAGGCAGGCTTTTGGTAAATGATCTTGCAAATGTTGAAAAGCAAATTGCTCAGTTTGAATTTGAAAAGAAAAAATCTGATGACGAGATAGAAAAAATTCAGCACGAAATTAAAGAGCACGCCGCGGAATCAAATCTTTTTGATAACAAAAAAATAAAACTTGAATCTTTACTTAACACAGAAATTGCTCTTCGTGATTCTGAAGAAAGAAAAAAGCAAACACTTGATGAAGAATTTTCTGAGGTTGAAAAAAATTATAACAATATCCGTGCTCAGAGAAATGAAATAAATCTAAGTATTGAAAGATTGGTTGGGGAAAAGCGCAACACAGAAAATGCTATTAAGCGTGCAGAAGAATCAATTGTTACAATTACTAATTCCATCACAAAAAGAAAAGAAGATATTGAATCAGCCGAAAAAGAGATTCATCAAATTGATGAGCAGCTTATTGCACAGGAACAAAATTTTAATGAGTTGGAAGAGACCAGAAAAGTTTTAAATGCTCAATTGGATGAAATAGAAACCCGTCATTCAGAACTCAGAAACGATGTAAACGATAAAGAGAATAATTTAAAATCACTTCGTAAAGAACGAGAAGTTGTATCCGATATAATTCACCAGATGGATATAACCATTAAAGAACTTGACATAAAAAGTGCAAACCTTATTGATCATATAAAAGAAAATTATTCGCTAACACTTGAGAAAAAAGAATTTGATGATTTGCAATCATTCGATTTCAAACAAAGATCAGAAGAAGTGCTTGATATAAAAAGTAAAGTTAAAAACCTGGGACCAATAAATCTTGTTGCACATTCTGAATATGAAGAAGAAAAAGAAAGATTAGATTTTCTTCACAAGCAAAGAGACGATCTTGTTGAATCTGAAAAAGATGTTGTTAGGACGATTGAAGAAATTAATAATACGGCACAGGCACAATTTTCTGAAACGTTTGAAAAAATTCGTGGTCATTTTGTAAGAATATTCAGAACACTATTTAACCCCGGGGATGAAGCTGATCTTAAGATCGAAGAAAACGCTGATCCGCTTGAAGCAAAAATAGAAATTATTGCAAAGCCGAAAGGTAAAAGACCAACATCTATCGAGCTTTTATCCGGAGGAGAAAAAACATTAACGGCAATAGCACTGTTGTTTTCAATTTATCTTGTAAAACCAAGTCCGTTTTGTATTCTTGATGAAATTGATGCTCCTCTGGACGATGCAAACATCGATCGGTTTACAAGAATACTTGATGACTTTAGCAAAGAAACGCAGTTCATAGTTGTAACTCATAACAAGCGTACGATGGAAGCTGCAAGCACGCTTTATGGTGTTACAATGCAGGAAGAAGGAATTTCAAAATTAGTTAGTGTTAGATTTAATGAAGATCTGGATTTTGTAACTAATTAGCCAACAATGTTTAATTAAAAAAATCTTTTAATAAATAGCACAAAACCTTATTGAATAAAACCCCAATACATATAAGTAGATCGATTCTGATATTGTTGATTGTACTTTTAGTTTTCATTGATCATTCGCTTGCACAATGGGTAAGCGATCCGTCTTCGAACACTAAACTTGTTATTGATCCTGTTGACCCTATCAACATTACGGCATTAAAGGATTTTTCAGGCGGCGCTTATGTTTTTTGGCAAGATAAAAAAGGAAGTTCTGAAAGTGATATTAACTTTATCCATTTTAATAAAAATGGTGATGTAAGCTTTAGAGCAGATGGCAAGACTGTTTCAACAAGACCCGGAGCAAAAGAAAATCCAATTGCCTTTGTTGAACCTTCGGGTAATTCAGTTGTTCTTTGGAAAGGTTATGACAGAAGGAAAAATCCCGAATTATTTATTCAGAAATTAAGTAAAAACGGATTAAGACTCTGGCAGAATGAAGGGTTACAGATTACTGAAAGCAGACTCGAAAAAGTTGACTATTCTTTACGTACTGATAAAAGGGGGTACGCTCATATAAGTTATATTACGAAAAATCATAATTCTTCTAATAAATTTTCTGTAAGATATCAGACTTTAACTCCGTACGGAAAATTTTTAAGTGATTCGTTAAAAGGAAATTTATATAGTTCTAACAACACTGTTAGTGAAACAGAAATAGTCCCTGATGGGAAAAGCGGTTCATTTGTGTTTTGGTTGGAAAATCAAAATCAAAAAACATTGCTGTGTGGTCAATATGTAGATTCAACAGGATCAAAGAAATGGGGGAAAAAACCATTAACGATTTCTAAGACAACTAGTAATGTTATAGGTTATTCAGTTAGTAAACTTGGTAATAGTATTTATGTGGCAATTACTTATCAGGGAACAAATAAAATTATTTATCAGAATCTATTATCTGATAAAGGAAAATTTCTTTGGGGTAATGATGGCAAGCTTCTTACTTTTCAAAAGGGCAGCCAGACAAATCCACAATTTGCTTTTGTTGATTCCAGCATTGTGGTTAGCTGGACAAATGAGTTTGAAAAAGTTAAAGCTGTTTTTATTCAACGGTTTGATGTTAAAGGAAATCGTATGTGGGGAAATAATGGCAGAAAGATTATTAATATAAAAGGAAATCAGTTTGGGCAGCGTATTGTTTATGATCAAAAAGGTGGAGTAGTGCTCGCATGGATTGGTAAAGGTGAAAATAATTCTGATGCAAATCTATTTATTCAAAAGATTGATCTTAAAGGAAGGTTTGTTTGGGATTCTTCCGGGGTGATGATTTCGACTTCAAAGAATATGGAGAAGAGTTATCTTAATCTTGTTCCCGATGGTGATGGTGGTGCGGTTGCAGTATTTAAAGGCACTTCTGATAAACGTAACAATATTTATGGACAAAAGATTTTTAGTACGGGAACTTATGCTTCACAAATACTCGGATTTACCGCTCAAGTTAAAGGTGATTCCGTAAAAATATTCTGGTATGCTGCAAACGAAAATGAAGGCACTACTTATATTATTTATAGATCAGGTATAGAAAATCCTGAAGAGAACGATTGGAAAATTGCCGGTTCTTTAAAGAAGAATAAAAAAACAGATACTAATTATTATGAGTTTTACGATTTGCCCGATATTAATGGTTCAGTTTATTATCGAATCGCACAGAAAAATGATAAGAGTCATCCTCAATATTCAGACATAGAAAAAGTGGATTACTTTAGAGATTCAGAGTTAATAATTTTAGGACAAAATTATCCCAATCCATTTTCAGATTCCACAACTATTAGTTTTTTTCTGCCTGAAGAAGAGGAAGTAACATTCGAGATTTTTAACAGCAATATAGAAACGGTAAAAAAAATTGAGGATGCTGAATATCAAGCAGGTAAAAATGAAATTGTATTTAATGCAGAGGGTTTACCTCCAGGAATTTATTTCTATCGTCTAAAGCTTGGCAAGTTTGTGGATGTAAAAAAAATGGTTATCACTGAATGATGAAACGAACATTAAAAGTATTCGTTGATTTTGACGGAACTATTACTCTGGAAGATGTGGGTGAAGCAATCTTTAAAAAATTTGGTGAAACCGAAAAAGTTAAAAGAATAATAGAAGATCTATTAAGCGATAAAATTTCTTCAAGGCAATGCTGGGATGGACTTTGCGATTCTGTTGATGCCGTTAACAAAGCAGAGTTGGATGATTTTATCGATAAGCTTGATATAGATCCAAGTTTTATTACGTTTGTTAAATTTTGTGATGAAAATAAAATTGAGATGGTTGTCCTTAGCGATGGTTTTGATTATTACATAGATAGGCTTTTTAATAAAGCAGGTTTAACAGAATTAAAATATTATTCAAACAAACTTTTTGTTGATAAAACGGGAATGCTTAAAGCAGAGTATCCATACTTTGATGTTGATTCGCCAACTTCAGCAAATTGTAAAAGGAATCATATTATAAATCATAGCAGCGATGATGAATATACAGTTTATATCGGTGATGGCAATTCTGATAAAGACGCCGCACAGTATTGTGATTTTATCTTTGCAAAAGATGGATTAGCAAGATTTTGTTCGATTGAAAGAATTAGCTTTTATCCTTTTAGAGATTTTAATGAAGTACAAAATAAATTAACAGAGTTGATGCTAAAGAAAAATTTAAGAAAAAGACATCAAGCACAATTAAAAAGAAAAACAGCCTATATGGCGGAGTAAAAATGAACGACATTGCAACTAAAATATTTAAATACCGTAGCTATACTCCTATTCCGTTTGTAATTCTGATGCTGATTTTCGAAAATGCAACTATAGCAAGTTTAATAATTGGATTTGTAATCGCAGTATTCGGTGAGCTAATTAGGCTTTGGGGTGTTAGCTGGGCTGGTAGTGAAACACGAACAACTGGAGGTGTTGGTGGTACTTATTTAGTCATCAGCGGACCATTTGCTCATGTGCGTAATCCGCTTTACGTTGGAAATATTTTAATGTATCTGGGTTTAGGAATTATGTCTATGTCATTGTTCCCGTATTTACAGATTGTAGCGATATTATTTTTTATAGTACAATATCATTTCATCGTAAAAGAAGAAGAAGGATTTCTTGTTAAGAAATTCGGAAAAGATTATCAAAAATATTTACAATACGTTCCGAGATTTTTCCCAAGAGTAACAAAGTATATAGATGCATCTATTCCTCAACCAAACTATAGCTTGAACGCCGGACTGAAATCCGAAACAAGAACTCTACAGGCTTTTGGTATTGTTGCGCTTTTAATTGTTATTAAATGGTATTTAAGTTCAAATAATATTTTGTGATGAATAGTAAAAATGTTTTGATTATAGCTGGTGAAGTTTCTGGTGATTTACATGGAGCGTCTCTGATTCGCGAGTTAAAAAAGTTAGATAGTTCTTTGAAAATATTTGGTATCGGCGGTGATAAAATGCAAGCCGAGGGAATGGAATTGATTTATCATATCGATAAAATGGCGTTTCTTGGATTTGTTGAAGTGATAAAACATTTACCGTTTATTAAAAAAGTTCAACGTGATATTATTGATGAAGTCAAGAAAAGAAAAGTAAGAGAAGTTGTTCTTATAGATTATCCGGGATTCAACCTAAACTTAGCAAGAAAGCTAAAACATCTTGATCTTAGACTCATCTATTACATCACTCCGCAAGTTTGGGCTTGGGGAAAAGGAAGAGTAAATAAGATTAAAGAACTGTTTAATAAAGTTTTAGTTGTTTTTCCGTTTGAAGAAAAATTCTTTAAATCAAAAAATGTTAATGCTGAGTTTGTTGGTCATCCATTGATTCAGGAAATAAACAGCTATAAATTTTTAACACGAGATCAGCTAAATAAAAAATTTGATTTGGATCCTGAAAAAGAAATTTTATTGATTTTGCCCGGAAGCAGGAAACAGGAAGTTGAAAGTATTTTCCCTGAAGCAATAAAAGCTGCTAATAAATTATCTGATGAATTTAATATGCAGATTGTTGTCGCTTGTTCAAGAAGTATTGATGAGAAAGTTTTTTATGGATTAACCGAACAAAAAAACTTTAATGTTGTAAAAGATTACACATACGATTTGCTAAAGCATTCAAAGTTTGGAATTGTAAAATCAGGAACATCAACCCTTGAAGCAGGATTGATGGAATTACCAATGGTGATAATTTATAAAACAAGTATACTTACTTATAAAATTGGTAAATCTCTTGTTAAAATTAATAACATTGGAATGGCTAACATTATTTTAGAAGAACAAGTTGTACCAGAGTTAATACAGAATGAAGCTAATTCACAGAAAATTTATGTTACAGCAAAAAATATTTTATTAAATAATGCGTTGCTGAATCAGACAAAATTAAAGTTACGAAGAATTAAAGAAGTTCTTGGAGATAAAAACGCTCCGAAGAATGCAGCAAAAATTATATACTCATTGTTGAATGAACACAAAGCAAGTTAAACAGGATACATTAAGATTTCTTGGCAGTTTTTTATTATCACACAGCCTTGATGCTTTATGCAAAACTTTACGTGTTAATTATAAGAATAAAAAAGTTATTGATGATTTAAGAAAACAAAATCAGCATTATGTTTTAGCTTTTTGGCATGGTACAATGCTGCTGCCATGGTTCTTACATAGAAATGATAGCTTTGCCGCACTAACAAGCAAAAGCAAAGATGGTGATTTGCTAGCAAAGCAATTAAAACATTGGAAGTATAAAGTTGTACGCGGTTCAAGCAGTAAAGGCGGTGATATTGCACTTGGTATTATGGTCGATTATGCAAAAAATGGCTACTCAATTGCAATTACTCCAGATGGACCACGCGGACCTGAACATAAGTTCAAAGCAGGTGCAGTTATAGCTGCAAAAAAAAGTGGAGTTCCGGTTGTGTTAATGGGAGTTGGAATTAAATCTAAAAAGAAGTTAAAAAGCTGGGATAAATTTCAGATCCCAAACCCGTTTTCAAATGTAAAAGTAATTTATTCTGATCCTGTTTATGTTGATGCTAATTTAAGTTACGATGAGACTTCTAAAGTTATTGAAGAGTGTGAAGTGAAATTAAATGAGCTTTGTAAAGAAGCTGAAAAATTTTAGGTAACGATTTGATGAGATTCGTAAAAATTATATTAGCACCATTTGTACTTTTTTATGAATTTACAATTTCAGTTAGAAATTTGTTCTTTGATAAGTCTGTATTTAAATCTGAAAAAGTTAACGCAAAAGTTATTTCTGTTGGCAACATAAACGTTGGCGGCTCTGGTAAAACTCCACTCGTAATTTATGTTACTAATCTTTTAAAAAACTCAGGTTATAAAGTTGGTGTTTTAAGCAGGGGTTATGGTAGAAAATCCATTGGTTACAAATTAGTTTCAAAAGGCGATGCGATTTTAACCTCCGTAGAGGAATGCGGTGATGAAATTTATCACACAGCTTTAGAATGTAAAGTTGCAGCCTCAGTTTCTGAAAATAGAGTTAAAGGTGCTAAAAGATTAATTGAAGAGACCGGAATTAACACAATAGTATTAGACGATGCTTTTCAACATCGATGGATTAAGCGTGATATTGATCTTGTGATAATTGATCAGAGTTTTGTGAACAATAAAAGTTTTTTTACACATAATCTTTTACCCTCTGGTGATTTGAGAGAAGGATTTGATTCATTAAAAAGAGCTGATGCAATTATTGTTAACAGAAAATTTCTTGATAAGGAAGAAATTAAATCTGAGATGAAAAAATACTTTAAGGGAAAACAAATTTTTACATCATATTATAAAGCAATAAGTTTTGTTGATACTATGCGAAAGATCGAATATAATCTGGATGATTTTAGAGGACAGGAAAGTTTGGTTGTATCTGGAATCGCAAATCCACGATCGTTCTTAAATGTTTTAGGTAAAGTTCATGTTAATACACAGAATAAACTGATATTTAGAGATCATAAAAATTATACATTAAGAGAAGTTCAGCAAATCAGAAAGAGATTTTATACAACTAATTCTCATTCTGTTGTAACAACAGAAAAGGATGCGGTAAAGCTTTCAAGATTTAACAGAGAATTTGATGACGTAGATATTTTCTATTTAAAAATAAACTTATGTATGGATGATGAAGAATCATTCAAACAATATTTAATTAATAAACTAAACAATGCTTCGTAAAAAGAAATAGATAATCTTATAACGGAGGAAAGGTAATTATGGCTCAAACAAAATATGTTTACTACTTCGGTGGTAAAAAAGCAGAAGGTAAAGCAGAGATGAAAGCTTTGCTTGGCGGTAAAGGTGCTAACCTTGCTGAGATGGTTAACATTGGACTTCCTGTACCTGCAGGATTTACAATTACAACAGAAGTATGTACAGCATACTACAAGAACAAGAAAAAGTATCCTAAGGAACTTGAGAAACAAGTTAAAGACGCTCTTTCAAAAGTTGAAAAACAAATGGGCGCTAAGTTTGGTGATTTAGAAAATCCACTGTTGCTTTCAGTTCGATCAGGTGCACGTGCATCTATGCCCGGTATGATGGAAACAATTCTTAACGTCGGATTAAACAATCAAACACGCGAAGCATTAATCGCAAAAACCGGCAATCCAAGATTTGTTTACGATTCACATCGCCGCTTAATACAAATGTACAGTGATGTGGTTATGGAAAAAGCTGCCGGCATCGAACCAGAAGAAGGTAGAGGCGTTAGACAGCAGTTAGAAAAAGCACTTCACAATATGAAAGAATCACGTGGAGCTAAAGCAGATACTGATTTAACTTCTGATGATTTAAAAGAATTAATTGAAATCTACAAAACAAAAGTTCAGGAAGTTTTAGGAAAACCTTTCCCTGAAGATCCAATGGAACAACTTTGGGGAGCTGTTTCTGCAGTATTCCAAAGCTGGATGGGTAAACGCGCTATCTCTTACAGAAGAATTGAAGGAATTCCTGATGAATGGGGAACGGCAGTAAACGTTCAATCAATGGTGTTTGGAAATATGGGTGATACTTCTGCAACAGGTGTTGCATTTACTCGTAACCCAGCAACAGGTGAAAATTATTTTTACGGTGAATGGTTAACCAATGCACAAGGTGAAGACGTTGTTGCCGGTATCAGAACTCCAAATCCAATTAACGAAGTTGGCAAGAGTGAGCATACTGAACATCTTGAATCTCTTGAAACTGCAATGCCTGGTACTTACAAGGATCTGCACAAAATACAGAAATCACTTGAGAGACATTATCATGATATGCTTGATATTGAATTTACAATTCAGGATGGAACTCTTTATATGTTACAGTGCCGCGTTGGTAAACGTAATGGTCCTGCTGCTGTAAAGATGGCTCTTGATATGTTCAAAGAAAAAATTATCACAAAAGAAGAAGCTGTAATGCGTGTTCAGCCTTCTCAGCTTGATGAACTTCTTCATCCAATTATCGATCCTGCTGTTGAAATAAAAACCAAAGCTGTTGCAAAAGGTTTACCAGCAGGACCAGGCGGTGCTGCCGGACAAGTTGTATTTTCTGCAAATGATGCTGTTGCATGGGCTAAAGAAGGTAAAAAAGTAATCCTTGTTCGTGAAGAAACAAATCCTGAGGACATTGAGGGTATGCGTGCCGCTCAAGCAATATTAACTGCTCGCGGCGGAATGACTTCTCACGCGGCTCTTGTTGCACGCGGCTGGGGTAAATGTTGTATCGTTGGTGCAGGCACAATTAAAATGAACTACGATGCAAAATATTTTACTGTGGGCGATGTTACTATAAAAGAAGGTGATTGGCTTACACTTAATGGTTCTAAAGGAACTGTTTATTTAGGAGAGTTACCAATGATTAAAGCTGCGGAAGAGAATCCGGACTTTCAGGCATTTATGAAATTGTGTGATGATGTTAGAAAATTAAAAGTTAGAACTAATGCTGATACTCCTGAAGATGCAGCTCGTGCAAGAGCATTTGGCGCAGAGGGTATTGGACTTTTCAGAACAGAACATATGTTCTACGGAAAAAATTCCGAAGAACCATTATTTAAACTTCGTAAAATGATTCACTCCAAAACATTAGCTGAAAGAAAGTCAGCATTGGATGAATTGTTTCCTTATGTAAAACATGACGTTAAGGGAACTATGGCTGCAATGGATGGATATCCTGTGACATTCAGAACACTTGATCCGCCGCTTCACGAATTTG
>Ga0172369_10006829_pt1 | contig 13450 bp, 12 predicted proteins | sample LakKiv25m_FD_114539 | JGI IMG/M metagenome (GOLD analysis project Ga0172369, IMG submission 114539) | Freshwater microbial communities from Kabuno Bay, South-Kivu, Congo - kab_022012_11.25m | ecosystem: Environmental > Aquatic > Freshwater > Lake | place: Democratic Republic of the Congo... | reverse complement strand
AACAAAACAAAATTAATTATAGAAAGGATCCTTTCTCTCGTCCCTCGCCTTTACAAGGAGAGGGAATAGGGTGAGGTAAAAAATATGTTTAATCAAGAACTTAAAATAATCCCCCTCGGTGGCGTCGGTCAGGCCACCAAAAATATGTACATTTATGAATTTGGTAATGACCAAATCGCCATCGACTGTGGCATGGGCTTCCCCGAAGACGGCGCCCTCGGTGTCGATGCTGTTATTCCCGACATTTCTTACTTAGAAAAATCTAACAAAAATTTCTTAGGGATCGTCTTAACTCACCCCCACATGGACCACATCGGTGGTCTACCCTACATTCTTCCCCGCATGCCCCACGCCAAAGTTTATGGCGGTAAACTGGCCATAGCCATGGCCGAGGGTCGAGTTCGTGAATTCGGCATCCCCAATAAAATGACCCCCGTCGAGGGCGCCCTCGATCTGGGTCCTTTCCACATCGAATTTATCCACTCTACTCATTCAGTCCCCAACTGTTCACATCTTTTAATCAAAACTCCTGCTGGCACTGTTTATCACGGAGCCGACTATAAATTTGATTTAACCCCCATCGATAATCTTCCCCCAGACATTCAGGGGATGGCGAAAGCCGGTGCTAACGGTGTTGATCTTTTAATGACCGACTGTTTAGGAATTGAGAAAAATGGTTTCTGTCCCTCAGAAAGGTCACTGCTTGGTGCCATTGATACCGAATTTAGAAACACCACTGGCCGGGTTGTTTTCACTACGATGTCTTCGTCCATTTCTCGTTTCCAGATGGCCATTGACGCCTCGGTCAAATATCACCGTAAGGTTGCCATTATTGGTCGATCCGTCGAACAAAATATAGAGGCCGCCGCCCGAACCGGTTTTATCAAGATTCCCAAAGGCTTTTTAGTTAAATCCAATCAACTTGGAGCCCTTCAACCCAGTCAGGTTACGATCCTCATCTCGGGTTCTCAAGGACAATTTGGATCCGCCCTTCATCGTTTGGCTAATAACGAAAACAATAACCTCAAATTGAAAAAGGGCGACAAGGTGATTATTAGTTCCAACGCCATTCCGGGGACGGGTAATGATGCTGACATCTTTGAGTTAATGGACACACTGTATAAAAACAGTATCGAAGTTACTTATTCTGGTACTTCCGAAAACCTTCATGTCTCTGGTCACGGTTATAAAGGCGATATCGCCCTCTTGGCCAGAATCTTAAAACCCAAGAATATTATTCCCATAGGTGGTGATCTGCGTCATATGATGCTCTATAAAAAACTCGCCCAGGAAATGGCCTTTGACCAAGAAAAGGTTTTTGTCCTTTCAGAAGGTCAGTCCATCGTTCTTAGTAACCACCAAGTCAAGATGGGTCAGAAGTTCGATGCCAAAAACGTCTACGTTGATGGTTTGGGTATTGGAGATGTTGGTACCATTGTCCTTCGTGATCGACAAGTCATGGCTGAGGATGGCGTCTTAGTCGCCATTGTTCCTCTCGATAAGGATGACTCGCGTGTTAAAGGTGACATCGAAATTATCTCTCGAGGATTCGTCTATCAAAAAGAAAATCAAGATCTCATCAATGATGCTCGAAGAGAGGTCCTCAATTCAATAAAAAACCTTAAGGGTCCAATCACCGACTGGGGTTTCTTACGCAAAAAAATCGAGAATCAGCTAGAAAGCTTTGCCTACAAGCATACTCAGCGTCGTCCCCTGATCATCGTCATCCTCCTCGAAGTCTAACACCTGCAGGGCCTGGCCCTGCAGGTATAAAACCTATTTCAAGTTAAAACATTATTTAATATTATTATCAAAACCCTCTTAAATTCGTCCACCGGCCCATTATTGGTGATCTGATAATCAGCTTTAATTATCTCTGACGGCATATCTCCTCGGCTAACATCCCTCCTCGTTTTTAGCCTTTGGGATCTTATCAAATCATCTGCCACAATTTTTACAAAAACAAACCCTTTTCTCCGTAGTAACCCGTAAGCATTGTCTCTGCAATCGTGATTGATAATCACTAAACTCCCTGGATAACCCAACAATCCATCCAGCCGCATTTCGAAATTTTTAAGCATCTCTTCTTCAAAATGCCCGGCTAAGAATTGCAACAATCTTCCATCCTGCCCCTGCATTTCTATTCCTAATACGCCATAACAAGTTTTTTGCATTTGGTGTAAGGGTTGTGCCACCCCCATCTTTTCACTTTTTATACCCTGTTTGTTTAGGTAATCCATAGCTATTTCAGCAGCAGTAGATTTTCCCGACCCCGATTTTCCAAAAAAACTAATTAAATATTTTTCTTTGTTCATTTCTCAATATCTTTATAAATCTGACTCGGCAATGGCTGATTTTGGTTCATATATTTCCCGGAATACAAAAGCGCATCTCCTATACTTTCAAACCAAAATATCTGCCCGATTCTCATCCTTGGATAAACTATCACCGGTAAAGTTACCGTAATCTCAAGTGTTATGTGTCCAAAAAAACCCTGATCGATCAGTCCCGCGCAAGCATGATTTTGTAAAAATAATCGTCCCACTGAACTTTTGCCCGTGCACAAACTTGCAAAATGATCCGATCCAAACTTTTCTATCGTGCTTGCCAAATATCCCCAACCCGGCAAAAGAACCTTTCCTTTTTTCCCAATTATCAGTTCTCTAAATCTCATTTCTTTTTTTGGATCAACGCATCCGACACCATCAATCACATTATTAGTTAAAAGTACTTTTATCTCCGGCGACAATCGATAATCGTAGCTATTGGGGTTTATCTGAGATTGGTTAAATGGTTCTATAAAGATCCTCCTTAGATCGACTTGCTTTTCTATTTCTTTTCCAGTTAGCCAAGACATATCGACAATATCCAACCAAACATAAATTGCCACAACCGATAGATATATGCATAAGATATCCATTTTTTAAAGGTAAAAACATTACATTATCTGAAAAATGGGAAATAATATGACAATATATAGCAATGCATTGTCCTTTTTGTCTTTCTAATCAGATCTCTGTCATCAATACTAGATCGATCAAAACAGGAATCTGGAGACGTAGAAAATGTCTCAAATGCCATAAAAAATTTACAACCGCAGAAAAGTTCTTAGTCACTAACGTTTTAGTCATTAAACGATCCGGCAAAACAGAAAACTTTGATCCCCAAAAAATATTTCTAGGCATTTGTCACGCTGGTCACGAATCCAAGAGACTCAGTAAGGATCAGATTCGCAAAACCGCCAACCTCATAGTCCGTGAGGTTGAAACAGAAGTCATCACCTCTGATAGACACTCCCTTAAGAGTCAGTCAATCGGCAAGTCGATCCTTTCTAAGCTCCAAAAACACTCTCCTGAGTTATACCACCGCTTCAAAGCTTTCTTCTTAAGTAACTACTAGCTTTGAGTTATACTTACAAGTGATATGGCCCGCAAAAAGGGGAGGCGTTCTAATCCCTTCCAACTCTCACTCAAAAAAGAAACCGTCAATTCAATTTTAGCCGTTCTCATCATGGGTATCGGCTTATTGATCTCTGTCTCTTTTTCTAAACAGGGAATTTTCCTTACCAAAATTTATGACGTCGGCACCGTTCTTTTCGGTTGGGCTTTAGTTTTGATACCATTTCTTTTTGTTTCTGGTGGGCTATTGCTCACTAAAGTTAAATGGGCTATTGCCAGTCCTCACGTTTTCTTGGGTAGTTTGATCTCTTTTCTTTCCTTAACGGGTATGACTCAGGCAGGCGCCGTTGGCCTTCAATTATTTCTCTCTATCTCCTCACTTATTACCATCCCCGGCACCTACATCTTCTACGTCATCGGTTTCTTTATTGGTCTTCTCATTTTGTTTGAAACCTCACTCGAGGATATTTCCGCCGGGTTTGAAAGCTTGATCGGGTTGCTCCAAAAATCCGGATCACAAATTAAATCAATCAGTACTGGTAATGGATTTTCTGGTAAACAGATGAAAATTAAAGGTATGGATGAAAATGCCGTCGCCCCATCTACACCCCTACCCAAAGTTACCAGCCCCAAACCAGTACTAGTCAATGAGATGCGTCCTACTGCCTCTAATGCCAAACACAATTTAAATAATGGTTCTATTATCACCCCTTATCAGTTACCGTCTCTTGATTTACTGTCCGATGAAAAACGCCATAAGGCCGATCGCGGAGACCTTAACGAAAATGCTCGTAAGATCGAAGAGACTTTAATGTCTTTCGGTATTGAAGCCAAAGTCATTGAAATTAACTGTGGCCCCGCCGTTACCCAATATGCCCTAGAGGTCGCCATGGGCACTAAACTTAGCAAGATCAGTGCCCTTCAGTCCGACTTAGCCCTCGCCCTCGCCGCCGCCCAGGGTCAAATTCGTATCGAAGCCCCCATCCCCGGTCGTTCTTTGGTTGGTATTGAAATTCCCAATCGTTCTCTTGAATTCGTCAGCTTGAAACAAATGCTTACCTCCGACGTCATGGTCAAGAATCCCAGTAAAACTGCCGTTGCACTGGGTCTCGACGTCGCCGGTCAGCCGATCTTGGCTGATCTCGCCAAAATGCCCCACGTCTTAATCGCTGGCGCTACCGGAAGTGGAAAATCCGTTTTGATAAATGCCATCATTGCTTCTATTCTTTTCCGCGCTACACCAGAAGAAGTTAAATTCATCATGGTTGACCCCAAACGCGTCGAGTTAACCGGTTATAACGGCATCCCCCATCTATTAACCTCAGTCATTGTCGATTCAGAAAAAGTCGTCAACGCCCTCAAGTGGGCCGTCAGCGAAATGGAGAGTCGTTATAAACTGTTTGCCGAAGTTGGCGCCAGAAATATTACTTCGTATAACGAAATGGCTGGCTTCCAACATAAAAACTTTATCGTCATCATCATCGACGAGCTGGCCGACATTATGCTTCAACACCGTAACGATGTCGAGACGACTATTATTCGTTTAGCTCAGATGGCCCGCGCCGTCGGGATCCATCTTGTCTTGGCCACCCAACGTCCATCAGTCGACGTCATCACCGGTCTTATCAAGGCCAACATCCCTTCGCGTATTGCCTTCAATGTCACCTCCATGATCGATTCTAAAGTCATTATTGATACCCCCGGTGCCGAAAAACTCTTAGGCAAGGGAGACATGTTGTACATCCCCCCCGACCAAGCCAAACCAAAACGCATCCAAGGGGCCTTTGTTGCCGATAAAGAAATTGGAAATCTGGTCAAACACCTCCGCTCCATCGGCGTCGAAACTGAGTACCAAGAAAATATCACCAAATTCACCGCTCCCGATGGGAAGAACAAATCTGGATTAATGCCCGGTGGGGAAGAAATCGAAGACGTCGACCCTCTTTTTGTTGAAGCCCTACAGGCCAGCATAGAATTTGGTAAAGCCTCGGCCTCTTTATTACAAAGACGCCTAAAGATTGGCTATTCTCGTGCCGCCAGGGTCATCGATCAGCTGTATACTGCTGGAATCGTTGGTCCGGCCGAGGGAAGCAAGCCCAGAGACGTTCTAGTCAAATCAATGGAAGAATACTATGCTCGTCAAAATCAAGAAGACGACTCCTCTGTCCCCAACTTAAGATAGCCTAAATAATATGAAAACCGTCGGAGACGTTCTACGTCAAGAGAGACTTTTTAGAAACATCTCCCTTGAAAAACTAAGTAGCTTAACCAAGATCGATACCAAATACATCCAAGCCATCGAAAACAACCGGCTGAATCTTTTACCCAGTGCCACCTTTGCCAAGGGTTTTATCAGAAATATTGCCATCGTCCTAGAGAAAGACCCCGCCGACATGGTTGCCCTTTTCAGGCGAGATTATCAAGAATCATTCAAACCAAGTGTTTTGGTTAAACGAACCAGATCATCCAAATTAAATCATTTCTTAAGCTCCCAAATATTACTCTGGTCCCTGGGAGCTATCGCTTTCGTCGGGTATTTAATTTTTCAGTACCGGGCAGTTCTCACCCCACCGATTCTTGAAGTTTCGTCCCCAACAGAAAACGCCGTCCTAAGCAGTCCCATTTTAATAGAGGGTAAAACCGCCACAGACGCTGTAATTAATATTAATGATGGGTTAAAAATACTCCCCGACAGTACTGGCCGTTTCGCCACCAAGATCACTCTTCAGCCCGGAGAAGCCACTCTAAAAATTACCTCCACTTCCCGTTTTGGCCGCTCCTCCTCAGTTAGCCTCAACATCACCCTCCTATCCCAATAACTAAATTAAAAACAAACGTATGACCGAACAACATCACGATCTTAGTAATAATTCAGAATTTAGTAGTAAGAATTCCTATCAACAAGAATTAAACCAAAAAATCAATGAATTCATTGACGAAAAGGTTGCCAAAACGATAAATAGAATGAAAAATTCTGTTGTTGGATATGAAACTGACGTTGTCCCCAAGAGCAGCACGTCCAGCATTATGGACACAGGTACATCCTTCTCGTCGGTATATGCACTAAAAGAGGCTGGAATTTTAAAAATGATAACATCAGTTGATGTAAGTGCTAAGAAAACAGTCTCACTACCATGGTGTAGTGTCCTGATAGATAGATTTAAGGCCGATAACTGTGGACTCAGATTTGATATAGTCGATAACTCCCAGCCAGTCGTCGACCAGGTCAATCAAAGAATACAAAACAGCAAAATTGCCACATCCATAAGAGAAATCCAACCGGCAACAACTAACGGAGAAATTAGGTTCGACTGTCTATCACAAACAGAATTTAGATTGTTAGAGGATCCATTATTAAGTGCTGTCGTACTTGAAAAACTTGGATTCATATATCCTTCTGGCCTTGGCCTTAAGGGTATTTTCAATGATCCAGAAGGGGTCGCAAGCAAAATCATTCATGATTTAGTTGATAATAAGTCATCAGTAACCAAATCTTTGGAGAATGGCGTGACAATCACACTCGAAAGACAGGGTGACAAAGACGCCTGGAAAGTGTCGGCATCTATGGATGGAAACGATATAAAAAAGGAGGTTGCTGATCAGGCACCCAATTCGGTCTGCGATCATTTTGTTGATAGGGAAACGGGTATAGAGTTGCTTAACGTGATGCAAGACGCAGGGCTAAAATTTAGCCCATCGTTTGAAGAATTTATTATCACCGGATCCTCACCTGATTTCATCAAACGATATGGTGGTGCATACACCCAAATTAGTCGGTCTCTGGCCAAAGCAATTTATTTTAATGAACCACTTAGAATGAGTGAGATATTTTGCAACGGTGATGATTCGAGCCTCAGTCTCGAATCGCTTAGAAAATTTTCTCAACTGAAATCAAGATGCTCCCCGGTACTTATGTTACAAAATGTAGTATCTCAAATTATCGAAAAATCCCAAAGCAATGGTCACAATGCAAAAGAGCAAATCAGAATAAAAGAAGGCGCCTGTTTTGATGTGGTGAGCTATTACCTTCAAGCAAAAAAGCTAGGAAAACTAGAGAAGATTACCATTCTTGGTAACAACTTTCTCCATAAACACCATGGTAAAGAGACATTAATAAATCTTTCCGAGTTTGAATATCAGGGCATCACTCTGCCTAAGGGCTGTCTGTTTGTATATACTTCCGAAAATAACCTAGCATTTCTACGATTCACGCCTTTTGCATTCGATACCCGTGACGATATGGTCTCTGCCTTCGGGACTGAGGTTATCAAAGCCGAAGACAATGAGGGAATAAAAATAGACGCGACGAACGTGATACCGGAACCTCAATCCACCATCCTCTCCCAATAGCCTTATCCTTTTTACTTTTAACTTTTCTTTTTATCCTTTATACTTTCTTCATGTCCTTGCCCCAAGTTGTTTCATTATTAAGTACCATCGCCCTCACGACGGTTGCCACCATTATTGGCATCCAAATAATTCTGATACTCAAAGAGATTAGACACATCCTTTTAAAGACCAATATGGTAGTCGACGCAACCGAAGTCGCCGTCAAAAGTGTTGTCAGGCCAGTCAGTGGTTTCATCCTTGCCCTTGAAGGCTTAAAGGAATCAAGCCGATTCGCCGAGGCATTCGCCAACTTCATTAAAAAACATTCCACTCCTACCCCTCCAGTCGATGTCGAAGGCTTCAATAATTAATTACACATTTGTCATCCTCGCGAATGCGGGGATCCGTTCTCTGTCATCCTGAACTTGATTCAGGATCGATCGATGCTGAAATGAATTCAGCATGACAGATAGATTTCCACCCCACGGGAATGACTAGCTTTGTTCGTCAGGCTATAATTAGCCCATGACCGGTAGTCAGTTGCGTCAAAAATATCTTGATTTTTTTAAGGACAAGGGACACGCCATTATCCCCAGTGCCCCAATCGTTCTCAATGGCGACCCCACCACCCTTTTTACGGGCTCCGGTATGCAGCCCATGATGCCTTATTTATTGGGGGCTAGTCACCCATCTGGTAAGCGTCTGGTCGATAGCCAAAAATCGTTCAGAGCCGGCGACATCGACGAGGTTGGCGATAACCGACATACTACTTTTTTTGAAATGCTTGGTAACTGGTCTCTGGGTGACTATTTCAAAAAGGACCAACTTACCTGGTTCTATCAGTTTTTGACAGAAGAACTTAAATTAAACAAAGAAAAACTCTTCATCACTATATTTGAAGGCAATGATAAAGTTCCCAGAGACGAAGAGTCATACCAAATCTGGAAAAACCTTGGAGTTTCCGACGACCATATCCACTTTTATGGTGTCAAAAAAAACTGGTGGTCCAGATCTGGCTCTCCCGACCAAATGCCATCTGGTGAACCTGGGGGCCCCGACTCAGAGGTTTTCTTTGATTTTGGTACTCCCCATGATCCAGCTTATGGAGAAACTTGTCATCCAAATTGCGACTGTGGGCGTTTCATGGAAATCGGTAACTCCGTTTTTATGCTTTATCAAAAACAGGAAAATGGATCCTTAAAAGAACTATCCCAAAAAAATGTTGACTTCGGTGGTGGACTCGAGAGAATCCTTGCCGCCTCAAATAACAATTCCGACGTTTTCAAAACTGACCTCTTTGGGCCAATTATCAATAAACTCGAAGAATTAACTAGAACTAATTATGACCAAAACCCCAAGGCTATGCGAATTGTCGCCGACCATCTTAAGGGCTCCGTCATGATGGTTAGTGAAGGCCTTGAGCCAAGCAATAAACAGCAGGGTTACGTCCTCCGTCGTTTCTTACGACGCGCCGTCATCAAGATGCAAGAGCTCAATCCAACGCTTATCAATGAATTTAAAGATCTGGTTCGCACCATCTACGACATCTATCCCAATTACCTTTCGCCTGATTCCTTTGAAAAGGTAGTCTTGGTAATTAATACCGAAATCAATAAATTTCAAAAAACTCTTGATCGGGGATTACATGAAATTGAAAAAACTCCATCAGCAGAAATTAATGCCAGCTTTGCCTTCAATTTATTTCAATCTTTTGGTTTTCCCTTTGAAATTACCAAAGAGCTCGCCTTAAAGAAAGGTGTCGATCTCTCCGATGCTGAGTTTGGCCAGTTGATGACCCAGCATCAAAATTCATCCAGAACTTCTTCAGTAGGAATGTTCAAGGGAGGACTTGCCGATCATTCTGAAATTGTTACCAAATATCACACTGCCACCCACTTGCTCCAAAAAGCTTTGCAAATCGTATTGGGTGATCAAGTTCACCAGGCAGGCAGTAACCTAACCAACCAACGTCTCAGGTTCGATTTCAACTACGACAAAGCCTTAACTGAAGAAGAAATTAAAAAAGTTGAAAATTTAGTCAATCAAAAGATTGAAGAAAATCTCCCCGTCACCAAGGAAACCCTTCCGTACAAAGACGCCATCGCCAAGGGTGCATTGGCATTTTTTAAAGAAAAATACCCCGAAATGGTCACTGTTTACTCGATCGGCGACTTTTCTTCTGAATTGTGCGGCGGGCCCCACGTGACCTCGACTAAACAAATTGGTAAGATAATAGTAGTCAAGCAAGAGTCTCTTGGCAGTTCTCTGCGTCGGATCTATCTAAAGCTTGATGAAAACCATGCGACTTAACGATCTCTTCACTCCTAAACCAAAAGAAAACTCTTCCAAGTATTTTTTGGGGCTGGAAATTAATGAATCCTTAATCAAGACCGCTCTCTGGCAAGTTGAAAACGAAACCTCCAGCGTCGTCTCTCTCGGAAGTTTTGAAATGTGGGACAGTGAAGAAACTTTAATTAACGGCGTCGACAGTTCCCTCACCGAAGCCGTCCGAGGGCTTGACCAAAAACCAGATGAGGTCATTCTTGGTTTACCCAACTCTTGGTTGGTCGAAGGCGGTACCAAAATTCACCAGAGTAAAAAAGTGATCATCAATAAGGTGATTAAAGAACTTGGCCTCAAACCGATCGGAATGGTTAATATTGCCGATGCCATTATTGCCTACCTCAAGGTCCAGGAAGGTGTTCCTCCCACCGCCATCCTTTTAGAAATCTACAATCTAAAAGTTGTCGTCTCGCTCATTAATATTGGCCAAACCGTCGCCAGCGAAGATGTTGTCCGTTCGGACGACCTTGCCCGGGATGTCGAAGAAGGACTTGCCCGCCTTGATGTTGACAAACTTCCAGCCAGATTTATTTTGACCGATGGCTCCAATATGGAAAACGAAGTTCAACAAATTACTTCTTATCCCTGGACCGAAAAACTATCCTTCCTCCACTTACCCAAAGTTCAAGCCTTACCCATAGACTTTTCCATAAAGGCCATCGCCTTAGCTGGTGGAACTGAGGCCGCCAAAAGCCTGGGTCTGGAAATTGCCCAACCAACCCCCAAAAATGATCTCGAGACCGTCGGTTTTAGTCTTGAGTCAGACGTAGTCGAACCAGTTTTTGAAAAAACTGAAGAAACTGAAGAAACCGTCGAAGAACCAATTTCAGAACCAGAACTGGAACCAAAACCAAAACTCAAAGTCAGTTTTAAACTTCCACACTTCACCCTTCCGCCGTTCCCAAAACTGCCTACCGTAAAAATCCCCAGACTCGCTTACCTCTTATTTTTGTTGATTCCTCTTATTTTAATCCCCCTTGTCCTTACTTTTTATCAACTTTTTGTCGTTAAGTACGATTTGTTGTTAGTCATGGACCCCAAAAGAGTTTCAAAATCAATTGACATTACCGTTGCCGAAACTCAAAAACCCGACTCCCCAACCCTCGTTGCCCAAAAGAAAAATTTATCCGCCAGTGCTTCAGAGTCCGCTCCTACCACCGGTGAGGTCACCGTCGGCGACAAAGCCGTCGGCCGGGTAACCATCTACAATTACTCCCTTGCTCCCCTTTCGCTAAAATCTGGGACAAAAATATATTTTAATAATCTCGCATACACCCTCGGTTCCGCCTCGGTCGCGGCGTCAAGCAGTTCAACCTTGGCGGATAACGGTGATAGAATTACTTCACCGGGTAAAGTAACGATCGACGCTTCCGCCGGTAAAATTGGTGCCGAATACAACCTCGATAAGGGTGTTCAGTTTTCCGTCGATAATTTTCCCAAAAGTAATGTCATCGCCAATTCAGATACCCCCTTCACTGGTGGCAGCTCTCGGACGGTCAAAGCCGTCTCTAAGTCTGATCAGGATAAACTTTTAAATTCAGTCAGTCAAAAGATCAAGCAACAAATCGAGGACCAACTGCGTCAAGATAACGACGATCTTCGGATCCTCCCCGCCAATGATCTAAAGTTTTCGACCAAAAATTACTCAGCTAACTTAAATGAAGAAGCCACAACCTTTAGCCTGGACCTCGCCGCTTCCCAGGATGTTCTCGTCTATTCGTACACCGGTCTGTTGCAGTTAGTTCAAAGTGAAGCCCTTAAGGGTGAAGAAGCTGGATTTGCTCCGGTTTCTTCGCAGACCAGCCTTGGTATCGGCGAAATGAAAAAAAATCCCGATGGATCTTTCACTACCTCGGTCAAGGTCGATCTGGAGTTAATTCCCGTCTTTAATAGTGGGGACTATGCCAAACTCTTGACCCTAAAAACCAGAAGTGGCGCTAGATCCAAACTAGAAAATCTAAACAATTTCGTCGACATCAAATATACCTCCAAACCGAAAATTCCCCTATTTAACAATCTCTTACCCGCTCTTCCAGGAAACATTCGGATATCGGTCACTACAAAATAGATGGCCTATCAATACATCAAAGCCGATCAAAAACACCCTTCACCCGGGAAACTAATCCCTCGCTATCTTCGTCTAGCCCCAATTTTAGTTTCCTCTTTGGGTTTAGCCATGGTTACCGCCGTCGCTTGGCCAGTAGTCAATTATTCTGTATCCCAATTTTTTCAAAACGAAAACCAAACATCCAACCTACTAAGTCCAATCTATTATGAAGCTCTAGGCAGTGAAGATACCAACCCCTCCCCCGCCATCATCGGAGAAGTTGACTACACTCGCGCCTCAAATTGGTTTGCTTTTTCTCCTCAAGAACTCCCCGCGATCGTCCCCACCACTCAAGTTGAAATCCCCGAGTATTCACTTTCCATACCCTCGCTTGGTATCAGTGGTGCCACCGTCAAAGCCAACAGCGAGGATTTAAGCGCCTCCCTAATCCAATATCACCAAACCTCCTTTCCCGGCCAACCGGGCACCCCCGTTATTTTTGGCCACAGCACTTTACCTCAACTTTTTGACCCCAAAAACTATCTGACGATTTTTGCCACCCTCCCCACCATCAAAACCGGATCAGACATAATTATCGACTATCAAGGTGTTACTTATACCTACCGCGTCAAAAAAACTTACGAAGTAAAGCCAACCGAGGTTGAGGTTCTTCGTCAGGACTACTCTCAAAAAACTCTAAAGCTCATTACCTGTGTTCCCCCCGGCACCAAACTTCGTCGCCTCGTCGCGGAAGCCGACCTCATTAAGTTGTAATGAAAATTTATCAATTATCCATTGTCAATTGTCAATTTATTTAGCTCTCGATCCCGGCATCGAAAATACTGGCGTCGCCATTTCCTACGAAGGCACGCTGATTGAGCCCTTAACCACCATTGGTTCTCGCGACCAAATAAAAAATATTCTGCGCTTGATCAAAGAACATAAAGTTGATGTTTTAGTCATAGGCGAACCCTCGCATGGGCCAGCCAAGGATTTGGCTCTCATCCTCGCCGAAGAAATAAAAAACCATTTTTCAGGAAAAATTCATCTTCACCCGGAAGATCTAAGCTCTAAACGCGCTACTAAAAAACTTGTCGAATCTAGTGTGCCCCTCATGAAACGCCGCACCCTCGGCCACGCCGCCTCCGCCGCCATCATCCTCGAAGACTTCCTCGAATCAATTTGAAGCATGCTCTTTCTTCATCCTTTTCCCAATTCATCGGATTATCATGGATGTATTGCCTGATTTGATTTAATTCATTCTCATTCCTGATAATGTGTTCGTAATAATTACGTTGCCAAATTATCTGATTGAAACCTATTTTATGGATTT
>Ga0172369_10006825_pt1 | contig 13453 bp, 13 predicted proteins | sample LakKiv25m_FD_114539 | JGI IMG/M metagenome (GOLD analysis project Ga0172369, IMG submission 114539) | Freshwater microbial communities from Kabuno Bay, South-Kivu, Congo - kab_022012_11.25m | ecosystem: Environmental > Aquatic > Freshwater > Lake | place: Democratic Republic of the Congo... | reverse complement strand
GGCATTGAAGAAGGAAGAGAACTCGAATGCCCCATCATCGAATACTATCTCAAGGATGAAGAGAGGCATGATCCAATGATCAACGAGGATCATGTCATGGCATTCGGACACGCCAGCTCTGAGGAAATCAAAGAGATCCACCGGCTCTCCTCGAAAATCAATGCCATACTAAAGGACTTTTTCAAACGGCGGGACCTTCGCTTGGTTGACTTTAGTCTCGAGTTCGGCCGTTGCCAAGGAAGGATATTTGTAGGAGACGAGATTAGCCTGGACACTTGTCGCTTTTGGGATTTAAAGACGAACAAAAAGATTTACAAGAGCCGCACCGGCAAGCTCTCGGACGACATAGAATTCTATGACGAAGTAAAGCGGCGAATTTTTTCTGACAATTAAAACAATTGCTGAAGGAAACACGCACGTCGAATCGAATGAATGATCTTGTGATTCCGGTTATATCTCGAAGGTTTTGAGAATCGAACGATCATTGGTTTTCGACCATGAATCTCTCTATCTTCCGCAAGTGCAGCGGCAAGAAAGCATACATAGAATTGAGGCTGCAATTTTGAGCAAAGATGGCTTGGGGATTTTCCTGGGACTTGTCGCATTCTCAATCGCTTCTGGCGCCTTAGGCTATGCGAGCAGAAACGGCGTTGTGCTTGGGCTGTTCGTGCTAACCAGCGCTCTAGGGCTTTTCACCCTCTATTTCTTCCGTGACCCATTGCGGCAACCTCCCGCTGACCCCCGCGCGATGGTCTCGCCGGCGGATGGCAAGGTATTGGATGTCACGAAAGTTCAAGAACCCAATTTCATTGGCGGGGAAGCGATGCGAATTGCCATTTTTTTATCGGTCATGGACGTTCACATCAATTATGTGCCGTACGCAGGCACGGTTAGTTATTTGAAATACAACAAAGGCAAATTTTACCGCGCAAATATTCCGTCGGCTTCGGATGAGAATGAGCACACTTTCATCGGCGTGGAAAGCGATCTTGGCAAGTATGCTTTCAAGCAATCTGCCGGACTCATTGCGCGTAGAATCGTCTGCCGCTTAAAGCTTGGTGACAAGGTGAAGACGGGAGAAAAATTCGGCATGATAAAATTTGGTTCCAGGATGGAGATTTTTTTACCTTCCTGGGCAACGGTAACCATCAAAGAAGGAGATCGGTTGCGTGCAGGGGAAAGCGTGATCGCAATTGCGAATGAAAAGTAGAAAATATGTCAACGTCCCCAATCTATTTACCTCGCTCAACATCTTTTGCGGCTTCTTGTCGGTCATTCAAACAACCGCAGGGGAGTATGTGCATGCTGCTTGGCTTATTTTCATGGCCGGTGTTTTTGACGCGCTGGACGGTCGAATTGCCAGAGCTTTTGGCAAAAGCAGTGACTTTGGCCTGCAGATGGATTCCTTGGGTGACGTCATTTCTGCTGGGCTGGCACCGGCGCTATTGGTTTATCAAGTTCACCTGAAGAAATTCGGCATCATCGGGCTGTTGATTGCCTTTTTGCCCCTGCTGTTTGCCGCCTTTCGTCTGGCTCGCTACAACCTTTTTACCATGGAAAGCGGCAAATCGCATGATTACGTGGGCATGCCCGCGCCTTCCGGAGCGGTCACCTTGAGCAGCTTGGTCATTTTTTATGCTGAAACGGATTGGCAGTTCTTGCTGCGGCTGTTGGTGGTGCTCGTTCCATTGGTCAGCTTGCTGATGGCCAGCACAGTGAGATATGACAGTTTTCCACGTTTTTCCTTGCGTGAACGAGGAACCAATCGGGCTAAGCTTGTTATCTTGTTTCTAACGCTTGGACTTTTTGTCGTCGCTCCTCAGTACGTGCTGTTCCCCTTCATGCTTCTTTATCTCATTTGGGGCCCCTTAAACGCGGTGATCGCGGTCTTGCGCAATGAGGAAGCGCAACTTGCCATCATCCCGGAAGACGAAGATGATCCGCCGGCGAGCAAGCAAAATTCCGAAAGCCAATTTGGAAAAAGTAAAAGGAATTAGAATCAGAGCATTTCTTTGCACATCACTTTGGGCCAAGGGGGAGATAGGACCTTGGCGTTATGAGGCATAAATTATCTCTCGGTTGGTTTTTAATCGCCGTCATCGTAGGGGCAATTATCGGCACTGCATTAGGAGAGGTCATTGGCCTTCTGCTACCGGACAGTGTGGCCAAGGAATTTTTCCTGCGCGCTGCCACCTTCGGCACCAATTTGGAGCATCCTCCCATGATAAACCTCGGCATCCTCATTCTGACCTTGGGAATCAGCTTCAAGATCAATGCAATTGGCGTCATTGGGATCATCGTATCAGCTTATGTGGTGCGCTGGTACATGTAGAATGTGTCAATTGGCTCTTCCACTCATTGATTTCAACAATCCACTTGCAAATGAGTGAAATGTGCAATATATTGAGGCCGCTATGCCAAACCGGCGTGGGCGCTGTGGAACGCTATAATCGGCCACAAGCTTGTCATCGCGTCGTTTTGACGGCTTTTTCATTCATACCCAACACACCTTGACAAAGGAGGTGGTTTTTATGTTTCCGGGCATTGGCATGTCGGAAATATTAGTGATCGTTTTGGTAGTATTGATACTCTTTGGCTCCAAAAGGTTGCCCGAGCTTGCGCGTGGGCTTGGCAAAGGCATGCGAGAGTTTCGCAAGGCAGCCGAAGATGTCAAGCGCGAAATCGATATATCGGACGATATGAAAGATTTGCGCGGATAGTCCGGGCTTTTAGGATAATGATTTAATTTTTGGAGGTCAACATGGGAATCGGTCCCACAGAGTGGGTAATAATAATTCTTATTTTGGTCTTGCTTTTCGGTGCCAAAAAGATACCAGAGCTTGCTCAGGGATTGGGCAAAGGCATCCGCGAATTCAAGAAAGCCGCTCGCGAAGTGGAAGAGGAGCCAACCAAACCGCAAACCAAGTCCAACGAAGAGAAGAACAGTTAATTCTTTCCCAACGATCGCGTTTTTTTGCGGTTCTTCAATAAGCTTAACCGAAAGCAAAGGCATGTGTTTTGGATCTGATCAGCCGCGATTTCTTTAGCATTCGAGAAGAGCTGGCATCGGGCAACATCAGTTGCCGGGAACTGACCGGACATTACATAGAAAAGTTACATGAAGGCGCTCATCTGAACGCCTTTATTTCTATCTTACCGGAAAAGGCTCTGGAGCGTGCAGGTGAAATTGATGCGAAAATTGCTCAAGGCACCGCCGGGAAGCTTGCCGGCATGATTCTTGGCATCAAAGACTTGCTGGCTATACAGGGCATGCGAACGACCTGCGGATCCAAAATTTTGGCTGACTTTGTCGCACCTTATGATGCGACGGTCATCAGTCGGCTTGCCGCCGAAGATGCAATTTTCATCGGCAAGACGAACATGGACGAATTCGCCATGGGTTCCTCGAATGAGAATTCTCATTTTGGTCCGGTCAAGAATCCGCACGATCAAAATCGGGTGACGGGAGGTTCTTCCGGCGGTTCTGCCGCAGCCGTAGCGGCCAATCTTTGCATGGCTGCTTTAGGCTCGGATACCGGCGGCTCGGTGCGTCAACCGGCCGCTTTTTGCGGCGTCGTCGGCCTCAAGCCGACCTATGGACGTGTTTCGCGGTTTGGATTGGTGGCGTTCGCATCTTCTCTCGATCAAATCGGGCCGATTACAAAATCCGTAGCCGATACGGCGCTGCTGTTGGAAGTAATCGCCGGAGTGGATAAAAACGACTCGACCTCGGCCAATGTGCCGGTCGAGCGTTACTCTGAGAGTTTGAACAAAGACCTCCGCAATCTTACCATCGGATTACCCAAGGAGTATTTTTCTTCCGGCTTGGAAGGTGAAATCGCTCGGTCAATAGATGAAGCAATTGTTGTCTTGCGTCAAGCCGGAGCAAATATCGTCGAGGTATCCCTCCCGCATACAGAATATGCCATTGCGGCTTATTATGTTTTGGCTACTGCGGAAGCGTCATCCAACTTGGCGCGCTATGATGGGGCGCGCTACGGATTCCGGCATCCGGAAGTTTATGATTTAGAGGACATGTACGTCTTGAGTCGCTCAGAGGGTTTTGGCCCGGAAGTGAAGCGGCGGATCATGTTGGGTACCTATGTGCTTTCTTCCGGGTATTACGAGGCCTATTATCGCAAAGCGCAGAAGGTGCGTACTCTCATCAAGAAGGATTTTGACCAAGCATTGGCCAAGGTGGATTGCTTACTGACGCCCACTGCTCCGACAACAGCCTTCAGACTGGGTGAAAAGATCAACGATCCACTTACCATGTATCTGTCGGATATTTTTACTGTGTCAATCAACCTCGCCGGACTCCCCGCTATTTCCATACCATGCGGCAAGGACCCTCAAGGATTACCCATCGGGCTTCAGCTTATCGGCAAGGCTTTTGCTGAAAGCACCGTTTTACGAGTAGCGGATTTCCTCGAAAAAAGCCTTCAGTACCAAAGATAACCCATCTGGAATAGCAACGAAATGCAATACGAACCGGTCATCGGCCTGGAAGTCCACATTCAGTTATTAACCGTGTCCAAAATATTTTGCACGTGCAGCACCACCTTTGGTGCCCGGCAAAACAGTCAGGTCTGTCCGGTATGTTTGGGAATGCCCGGCGTGCTTCCGGTTTTAAACGAGAAGGTGGTCGAGCATGCCATCAAGCTGGCGCTGGCAACCAACAGCCGGATCAACAAGCATTCCATTTTTGCGCGCAAAAACTATTTCTATCCGGATTTGCCCAAGGGCTACCAGATTTCCCAGTTCGAGGAGCCGTTTTGCGAAGACGGTAGGATTAAATTGGCGATCGATGAAGGCGAGGAGAAGGTGATCGGCTTGACCCGGATCCATTTGGAAGAGGATGCGGGAAAATCCATGCACGCCGAAGCTTACGTTGCGGCGGACGAGACTTTGGTGGATGTCAACCGCTGCGGAGTTCCTTTGCTGGAAATTGTCAGTGAGCCTGATCTAAACTCGCCGCGCCAAGCTCGCGCCTACTTGACGCAATTGCGTCAGATCGTCCGTTATCTGAAAATCTGCGACGGCAACATGGAAGAAGGGAGCATGCGCTGCGATGCAAACATTTCCGTTAGGCCGGCGGGCAGCGACAAATTGGGCGTGCGGACCGAGATCAAGAATATGAATTCCCTTTCTCACGTAGAGAAGGCATTAGAGTTCGAAATCGCTCGGCAGATAGCTGTGCTGCAAAAGGGAGGAAGGATCGACCAAGAGACGTTGCTCTGGAGCGCCGATCGCAACGTCGCTGAACCTATGCGCAGCAAAGAGTATTCACACGACTATCGCTACTTTCCTGAGCCGGACCTTGTTCCATTGGAGGTGAGTGATGAATGGATTAAGAGGATCGCAGCCGACATGCCCGAGCTGCCGCTGGCGAAAAAGGAAAGGTTCATTCGGGAATACGGCATTCCAGAATACGATGCAGCCATCCTGACCGATGACCGCGACATCGCGGATTACTTTGAACAGGTTGCTGTCCGGGTGGCAAACCAAAAGATCGCCAGCAATTGGATGCTCGGTGAGGTGATGCGCACTTTGAAAGAAAATCATTGTGAAATAACCGAGCTGAAAACATCGCCTACACAATTGGCCGATTTGATCAAAATCATCGAGGACGGCACCATCAGCGGCAAGATTGCCAAGACTGTTTTCGATGAAATGGCCTCGACTGGAAAAGATGCCATAAGCATTGTGCAGGAGAAAAGCTTGCTCCAGATTTCCGACTCTCAATCGATCGAGACTGAAATCGATCGAATCCTGCAAAACTGTCCCAATGAGCTTCAGGCCTATCTTGGTGGCAAAGACAAGCTTTTTGGATTTTTCGTCGGTCAGGTCATGAGAGCGACAGCAGGAAAGGCGAATCCGCAGACGGTCAACGAAATATTGCAGCGAAAACTCTCCCAACTCAGGAAGTAGACAAATAGTATAGGATATGTTTCGTTTATGGCTTCAACGGCTGATTTTAAGAACGGCTTTATTCTTCTACTCGATGGCGAGCTTTACTCACTTGTAGATTTTCAGCATGTAAAAATGGGACGCGGCGGTGCCTTTGTTCGCACCAAGCTTAAGAATCTGAAGACAGGCCGTGTGATTGAGCGAACCTTTCGTTCGGGAGAAAAAGTCGACGAGGCGGAGATCGAGCGACGTACCATGCAATACCTCTATCCTGAGGGCGAGCATCTGATCTTCATGGATGTAAAGTCGTATGAACAAATACACGCTGAGGGCACGTTGCTGCCATCCGGCTTGGATTTTTTGAAGGAAGGGGAGAACGTTACTGTTTTTTTCCATGGGGAAACGCCTATTGGCATCGAGCTGCCTAACTTTGTTAACCTGACCATCGTGTCTACCGAACCGGGGGTGCGTGGCGATACTGTCTCCGGAGCTACCAAGCGGGCGATTTTGGAAACCGGGGGAGCCGTGCAGGTCCCGCTTTTCGTGGAGCAAGGACAAAAGGTGAAGGTAGATACGCGCACCGGCCAATATGTAGAACGGGTAAAATAATATCCGAAAATCGAGATTCTTGAAGGAGGAGGCATGCGGGCGAAAGAGATTCGTGAACTCGTCAAGATTGTAGAAGAAAGTAATATCGGTGAATTAGAGGTGACACGTTGGTGGGGTAAAAAAGTGCGGATTAGCAAAATGCCGCACCCGCATGCGCCAGGCATAACCGCAGCAGCTACTGAAGTGGCAGTCCCGGTTACACCCGCTGCGGTTCAGGCGCCTCCGGAGACTATCGTGGAAAAAGCACGCATTGCGGAAGCTGCGGCCGAAGCGAACATGCTCGAAATCAGATCTCCCATGGTCGGAACTTTCTACCGTGCTCCGGCACCCGATGCAGCCCCTTACGTGCGCGAAGGTGACTTTGTCACTCCTGGAAAAGTACTTTGCATCATAGAAGCTATGAAACTGATGAACGAAATCGAGGCTGAGGTGTCCGGGAAGATTGTCAAGATTTTGGCAGAAAATGCCCAGCCAGTTGAATTCAATCAATCCTTATTTTTGGTGCAGCCCAATTAGAGATCACGAATCCGTCGAAGGGGAGGTCAAATTCTGACAGGAAGCAGAAAGCGGCAAATGCCTGTTATCATCTGACGATGACGGTGTCTACAGAAAGATTGATTCTCGTTAGACTTTGAATGGCTGATTGACGGATTCATCGACAAAAGCCAAGGATGCGAATTGTTCAAAAAGATATTGATAGCCAATCGAGGGGAGATTGCCCTCCGGATCATTCGGGCATGCAAAGAGCTTGGCGTCCCCACGGTGGCTGTATACAGCGAAGCCGATGCAGACAGCTTGCATGTTCGATTTGCAGATGAGGTGGTTTGCATTGGCCCGCCGCCCAGCAATAAAAGCTACCTCAATATTCCGCAGTTGATCAGCGCCGCCGAGGTTACCAACGCTGATGCCATCCATCCCGGCTACGGCTTTTTGGCCGAAAACGCCCACTTTGCCGAAATTTGCCAATCCTGCGACATCCAGTTCATTGGTCCAACGCCCGAAGTGATCACTCAGATGGGCGATAAAGCATTTGCCAAGGATACTATGAAAAAGGCAGGTGTGCGAACGATTCCCGGTTCGGATGGAGTCGTTCCCAGCGTCGAAGACGCCGCTAAAATTGCTCATGAAATCGGTCTGCCGATAATTATCAAAGCGGTGGCCGGCGGCGGCGGCAGAGGCATGCGGGTGGTGCGAAACCACGAGGACCTCAGCAACGCCTATAACACAGCTCAGGCGGAAGCGCAAAATGCCTTCAGCAATCCGTCGCTGTACATAGAAAAGTACTTTGAAAATCCCCGCCATATCGAGATTCAGGTGCTTGGGGATAATCACGGAAATGTTGTAGCCCTTGGGGAACGAGAATGTTCCATCCAGCGTAAACATCAAAAGCTAATCGAGGAATCGCCATCTCCGGCTGTCACCGAAGAATTGCGCGAGGCGATGAATGAGGCTGCCATGATAGGCGCCAAGCAGGTTAGCTATAATAGCGCCGGGACCATCGAGTTTCTTTTAGATAATCAAGGCAATTTTTATTTTATGGAGATGAATACCCGCATTCAGGTGGAACATCCGGTGACCGAAGCCGTTCTGGGAATCGACCTGATAAAGGAACAAATCTTGATCGCGGCCGGAGGAAAACTGCCGGAGAAATTGGAGAGCTTTCATCTGCGCGGCCATGCCATTGAATGTAGAATAAACGCAGAAGATCCTATGTTGGACTTTCGTCCATCGCCGGGTAAGATTACCAGCTTTCACATCCCCGGCGGTTTGGGCGTACGAGTCGACACCCATGCTTATGCACAATATGTCATCCCGCCTTACTACGATTCGTTGATTGCCAAAGTTATTACTCACGGCCGAACTCGGGAGGAGGCTTTGGATCGTATGCAAAGGGCTTTAGATGAGTTCATCATAGAGGGAATCTCGACCACGATTCCTTTGCAGCAAAAAATTATCAAGAATTCACAATTTCGTCAGGGTAATTTCAACACCAAATTTTTAGAAAGCTTTGATTTCAAAAATTAGAGGAGGAAGACCATGCGAGTACCAAAGGATCTGAAATACACGGCTGAGCATGAGTGGGTATCGGTGGATCAGGACATCGCCACCGTTGGTGTGACGGATTATGCTCAGGGAGAATTGGGCGATGTTGTTTTCGTCGAGCTGCCGGAGGTCGGCGCGTCAGTGAAGCAAATGGAATCTTTTGGCACCATTGAGGCCGTCAAGGCGGTGTCCGATCTGTTCGCACCCGTTTCCGGAGAAGTCGTGGAAACCAATCTTGTTTTGGCTGATGCGCCGGATACCGTTAACAAAGATGCTTATGGCGCAGGATGGATGATCAAGATCAAAATGAGCGATCCCAGTGAATTGGATAGTCTATTGAGCGCAGACGAATACAAGGATAAGATAAGCTGATCCAAAATCGTTTGCTTTGAGCGGTGAGTGCAGCCGTAAAGGTAACGAGTCCATTTGTTAGCTAATAGTCTGGCTGCCATCCTTTGTAATGACATTGATTGCACGCAACCGCGTTTGATTCCCAGCGGAGATTTTTGATGAGTTATATTCCAAATACAAAAGACGACCAACAGGAGATGTTAGAAGCCATCGGGGTGGATAGCTTTGACGATCTGTTGCAGGAGATCCCGCCGCATCTGCTGTTCAAAGGCGAGCTCGAGCTTCCTCCGGCCATGTCGGAAATGGAAGTGATGCGACACCTGCGCACACTGGCTGCGGAAAACGAAAACTGCGAGGACAATATTTGCTTTCTTGGCGGTGGCGCTTATGATCATTTCGTTCCGGCCGCGGTCAAGCACATAATTTCCCGGTCGGAATTCTATACTGCCTACACGCCTTATCAGCCGGAGGTGAGCCAAGGAACCCTGCAGGCGATTTATGAATATCAGACCATGATCTGCGAGCTCACCGGCATGGATGTTGCCAACGCTTCCATGTATGACGGCGGCTCGGCTTTGGCCGAAGCAGTATTGTTGGCTTGCGGCCACACTCGTCGGGCCGAAGTTCTGGTCTCCGCCACAGTCAATCCGAATTATCGGAAAATCATCCGCACTTACTGTGCCGGCCAGGAAATCTCTGTTAAGCAGATCGGTTGGAAGGATGGCGCAACCGATTTAGAGGCTTTAACCTCTTCAATCAGCGAGAACACTGCTGCGGTCGTCATTCAGCATCCAAACTATTTTGGCCACCTGGAAGAGGTCGAGGAAATTTCGCAGATCGCCCATCAACGGGGTGCGTTGTTCATAACTTCCAATGATCCCATCTCTCTGGTCTTGCTGCAGCCGCCGGGCGCTTACGGTGCTGACATCGCCACGGGCGAAGGACAAAGTCTTGGCAACCAGCTCAATTTTGGCGGCCCTTACTTGGGAATTTTCGCAGCCAAGAAAGAGCTGATGCGCAAAATGCCGGGTCGCATCGTCGGTCAAACGGTCGATTTGCAGGGAAGGCGGGGTTTTGTATTGACATTGCAAACGCGCGAGCAGCACATTCGCCGCGAAAAGGCCACCTCCAATATTTGCACCAATCAAGGTCTGCTGATGCTGGCAGCGACGGTTTACCTCTCGTTGTTGGGCAAGAACGGCCTAAAGAAGGTGGCGGAGCTTTGCCTGCAAAAGAGCCACTATCTCGCGAATAGAATTAACAGTCTGAAAGGCTTTAGAGTGCAGTTCAGGCAACCCTTTTTTAAGGAATTCGTTATTCAGTCAGAACTCCCGGCAAAAGATGTAATTGCTAAAATGCTCGAGGCCAAGATTTTTGCCGGCGTAGCTCTCAAGCCCGATTATCCGGACCTAGGCAATTCTTTCTCCTGCGCCGTAACCGAGAAGCGCACCAAACAAGAAATGGATTTTTTAATTGACAAACTGCGGGAACTTTTTCCCAAAGGCTAATGTTACAGAGGTGTAATTTTTCTGCTTTTTTGTAGCAGCGATGAAATCTTCGGGAAAACGATCCGGCCAGAGTGAGGCAAAATTCAATAGATCTAGGATGCCGCGTTAAACGTGGCAAGGTTCTTGCGGAGATAACCGGAAATCTGGCAAAGCAGTGGCAATGACCTATGACCAGTTTTAAGTCGTTGTGGTGAGTTGCTTAGCACGACGAGCATTTTTCTGAGCGCGCATATTGATGGCTCGGAAAAGTTGCTCCCTGATCCAGGTGAAAAGCTCACCAGTGATTTAAAGAATGCAAACAGATTGAAAAAAGGCTTGACTGTTTTTCTATTAATTAGTAATTTCGCCGGCAATTAAAAATATTCTCAAGAGGAGTAGGCCTATAATAGTTCGGTAAAGGAATTTGCTTGCGATGCAAGCACCAACATCAGTCAGAAAGATACTTTTTATATTACGAAATATGTTGCTACCTTTAACCGAACTTGTAATTGGGCTTGCCGATAGATTTGACCGAATGTCACGAGGTGAGACTCTTTGCAAGTGGAGTAGCTCCAGGCATTCGGCTTTTTATTTGTGCCCTGCGGAGCTAATCTGAGAGAGCAAATGAGAAACATGTTAACAAAAAATAGTTCCGTAATTGACAGGAGACAAACTATGAAAAATCTTTTTCTCACCTTGATTATGGTGTCAATGCTGCTGGTAGGATTTTCCCAATCCTACGCCGTCAGCGAATCTGCAGTGCTCTTCCTGCTCATTTCTCCTGGCGCGCGTGCTGCCGCCATGGGCGAAGCTTTTGTCGGCTTGGCCGATGACGCCACCGCAGTGTATTGGAACCCGGCGGGCTTGGCCTATCAAAAGGGCCGGGAAGTAACCCTTATGCACGCCAATTGGCTACCCCAATTCGGCTCCGACCTCTTCTATGATTTTGGCGCCTATCGCCAGTCCTTTGAGGGCATCGGTACGGTTGGCTTGAACGTGACCTATTTGAATTTGGGCGAGCAGACCATTACCGACGAATCCGGTCCGACGCCATTGGGCACGTTCAATAGCAACGAGTTTGCCTTTTCCGGTACTTTTGGTACGGCCCTCAGCGATAATTGGGCAGTCGGTCTTGGCCTGCGCTTTATCCGTTCCAACCTGTCCAGCGTCGGCGCCGGTGCTGAAAAGGGGGACGGCAGGGCCAGCGCGTTCTCCTTCGACGTCGCCACTTTGTACCGAGTCCCCTTCGCCCCAAAGTTGAGCCTGGGTGTTAACCTTTCTAATATGGGACCGAAAATCACTTACATCGACGCGGCTCAGGCCGATCCTCTGCCGACCAATCTCAAGGTTGGATTTGCCTATAGATTGGTAAACAACAAATTCAACAAGCTTACATTTGTCGGCGACATGAACAAGCTCATGGTCACCCGCAATGCCGACGGCACTTCCGATCCGTTCTACAAGGCATTATTCACTTCTCCCTGGACGATAGTGGAGAAGGAGAAGAGAAATATTGGTAGCGAGGAGGATGAGGAAGTTATCGGCGAAAAGAAGATCTTTAACGGCACCCTCAGCGGCGGTGTGGAATATTGGTACAGCGATCTGATTGCCTTGCGCGCCGGCAAATACTGGGACAAGCCCGGCAAGGTCGATTTTTGGTCGTTCGGCGCTGGCATTCAATACAGCCTTTATCGTTTTGATTTCGGTTACATCTCCGCCGCCGAAGGCCATCCTTTGGCCAATACCATGCGCTTCTCGTTAACCATCGGCTTCTAAAACGTAATTACACCATATCCCCGTTTTTTAAAAAGGCAAAGGGTGCAGCCATCTGCTACATCCTTTGCCTTTTTACCATACGTCGATTCTGCGCCGGTAAATAAGGTGATATGGTCAAAACACGGACCCGCGAATGCGAACGCAAAAAAAGCTGCTCATTTTTGTTCTCTTTATATTTCAAATCCTCGTTTTAGTCAGCCGGCATTCTTTCGCTAATCCGCCTCTCAAACTAAGGCGGTCTCTTGTTCGCTCCTTATCCGAGGCGAAACGCTTTGATTTTGGCAGTTCCGCCGGCAAGGCGACCTCGGCTGATACGATCAAAATTCTTGCCTTGCGAGCGGAGTTTGTGGCCGATAACCTTGCCACCACCACGGGCAACGGAAGATTCGACCTGTCCACCAGCAGCATTTTTATTTTTGACCGCCCACCCCATGATAGCACGTACTTCCAGCATCAATTACTGGCGCTGGCCAACTATTTTCGTCGGGTTTCCAATGGCAAGGTGATCCTCGAAGCCGATATCTTTCCCAGAGGCCAAATCGCTGCTTACCAGTTGTCCCAGAACATGGTTTATTATAGCGGCCAGGAAAATGAAGCATTGAAAAAGCAGCGCTGGGCCGAGCTGCTGCGGGACGTGCTGGCTGCCGCCAGCGCAGATCCCAAACCCGACTTTGGCAAGTACGACTGCTTCATGGTCTTTCATGCCGGCGTGGGCAGCGACTTTGCCTTCGATTTCGATCCTACTCCCTACGATATTCAATCCGCGTTCATAGATTTTGCCACCCTCAAAGAGACAATCGGGGCGAATGATGCCGGTTATCAAGGCATCGATGTGGGCTCGGGCGTGTATGTTCGCGAAGGCATTATATTGCCGGAAACACAGAATCAAGAAAAGCAAAATTTAGCTTTATTGGGCACCATGACCCTGCTGATGGGCAGCCAATTGGGTATGCCCAGCTTGTTCGATACGCAATCGGGACGAGCCGGTATTGGGCGCTGGGGACTGATGGATCAGGGTTCCTACAATTTCCAGGGTTTGATCCCGGCTGAGCCATCCGCCTGGGAAAAAGTATTTATGGGATGGGAGGAGCCGGTAACGGTCACCAATGCCGAGGGCTTGCGAGTTGGCGCGTCGCACATAGCTTCTGCTCCACATATCATCAAGGTACCGATTGATTCAAAAGAATACTTTCTCATCGAGAATAGAAAACAGGATCGAAACGGCGACAAGATCGCCGTCGGTCGCGATGAGCAGAATAAGCGAGTGGAATTCGATT
>Ga0172369_10006823_pt1 | contig 13460 bp, 8 predicted proteins | sample LakKiv25m_FD_114539 | JGI IMG/M metagenome (GOLD analysis project Ga0172369, IMG submission 114539) | Freshwater microbial communities from Kabuno Bay, South-Kivu, Congo - kab_022012_11.25m | ecosystem: Environmental > Aquatic > Freshwater > Lake | place: Democratic Republic of the Congo... | reverse complement strand
GCCTACCGCTACACCTACGTGAACGAGCACCTCTACTACCCCGACCGCGTCGTCGCCCTCAACCAGAGCGGCGACATGGTCTCCGCCGTCGCCAGCACCAGCGAGGGCGAGGTCGCGGGGCACGCCGCCCTCGTCTTCCCCGAGGACTCCCACGAGGTCGCCGATCTCGCGGTCGTGGCCACCAAGGCGAAGTTCCGCGGGCAGTCCATCGCGCGGCGTCTCGGCGAGTACCTCGAGCAGGAGGCTCTCGCGCGCGGCCTCCACGGCCTGTTCATCGAGGAAGTCACCGTGCACACCTACACCCAGAAGTTCTGCCACCACCTGGGGTTCGTCGACTGCGCCTTCCTGCTTGCCTACTCGCCGGCGACGATGGCGTTCACGGGTATCGCCGCGGAGGCGGCCGCGCGCCGCTCGGTCATCCTGGGGTTCAAGTACCTGAGCGAGCCACCGACCGAGACGGTCCACGCACCGGAGCGCCACCGCGACATGATCACCGGTATCTACGCGCAGCTCGGCGCACCCGTGACCCTGGCCGACGACACCGCCGCGGACCCCGACGGCCTCCCCGTGCTGCACGTCAGCGTGAACCCGAAGCGCTCGGTCGCGACGATCCGCATCCCCACGTACGGGCGTGACCTGAGACGGCGCATCCGCGAGGAGCTCCTGCGGCTGCTGCGCGAGAACGTGAGCGTCGTGGACGTGTTCCTCGATCTGAGCACAGCCGGCACGGGACGGGTGGCCGCCGCACTCGAGGACGCCGGCTTCATCTTCACCGGCGTCCTCCCCGGCGGCCTCTCCGGCGACTGGCTGATCATGCAGTACTTCAATGGCGTGCTCGTCGACTACGAGGCGATCCAGGTGGAAGACCCGTTCACGCGCGACCTGCTCGCCTACATCCGCGGCAACGACCCGCACGCCGGGTAGGCGAGCAGCAGGAGCGCGGCATGCGGACCTCCGTCGATCTGTTCGTCGAGCTCGTCAAGAGCATGGCCGTGATCATCATGGTCGCGTACCTGTTCACGCGGACGAGGCTCTATCGCGAGGTGCTCGACCGGCGTCTCACCTGGCAGGGGCGCGTCTTCCTCACGCTCATCTTCGGCGCCTTCTCGATCTGGGGCACCCTGGCGGGGGTCGAGATCCTCGGCGGCATCGCCAACACGCGTGACCTGGGGCCGGCGCTCGGCGGTCTGCTGGGCGGCCCCTTCGTCGGCATCGGCGCCGGCCTCATCGGCGCCGTGCAACGGCTCACCATGGGCGGGTTCACGGCGGTCCCCTGCGCGCTGGCGACGGTGGCGGCCGGCTTCGCCGGCGGCGTGGTCTACCTCCTCTTCAAGGGCCGCCTCGCCCCCGTGTGGGCGGCGATGCTCCTCGCGGTCTTCACGGAGTCTCTCCACATGGGCCTGACGCTCCTGATGGCGCGACCGTACGACGAAGCGCTCGCTCTCGTCGCCGAGGTCATCGTGCCGATGATCGTCGTCAACGCGATCGGCATGGCCGTCTTCATCCTCATCGTCGGCAACGAGGAGCGCGAGCGGACGACCCGGATGCAGAAGGAGCGGATGGAAGGGGAGCTCAACGTCGCCCGCGACATCCAGCTCGGGATCGTCCCGGCGATGTTCCCGCCCTTTCCCGAGCGCGACGAGTTCGACCTGCACGCTTCGCTGGAGTCGGCGCGCGAAGTCGGCGGCGACCTCTACGACTTCTTCCTCCTCGACGAGGACCATCTCTGCCTCGCCATCGGAGACGTGTCCGGCAAGGGAGTGCCCGCCTCGCTCTTCATGGCGGTGACGATCACGCTGCTCCGCGCCGTCGGCCACCTCACGGACCGGCCCGACGACGTCCTCAAGCGGGTGAACGCCCCGCTGAGCCGGGACAACGAGGCGGCGATGTTCGTCACGCTCTTCTACGCGGTCTACGACGTGCGGACCGGCGAGCTCACCTACTCGAGCGGCGGGCACCCGCCGCCCTGTATCGTGCGCGCCGACGGCAGCGTCGAGTTCCTGCCGCAGACCGCCGGCGCCGGTCTCGGCGTGTCCTCACGCATCGCCTTCGGCGCCGGCACGGCGAGACTCGCGTGCGGCGACGGGCTCCTGCTTTACACGGACGGCGTGACGGAGGCCATGGACCCCGGCGGGGACATGTTCGGAGAGGCGCGCCTGCAGGCCGCCCTGGCGGGCGCCGAGGCTCGGGACGGCGCCGCGCACATGCTGGCGGCGGTCCGCACGGCGCTCGACGGCTTCACCGCCGGCGCCGAGCAGTACGACGACATCACGATGCTCGCCTTCAGGAGGACGCGCGTCGAGGACAGCGCGGTCTAGGCGAAGAGAGCGAGCGCCTCGTCGCGCGTCTCGACGATCTCGAACAGCTCGGAGAAGCCGGAGATGCTGAACACGTCGTCGACGAACGGCTTCATCGCACACAAGACGATGCGCCCGTCGCTCTTCTGCAGGCGCTTGAGGACACTCAGGAAGACGCGCAGCCCGGCGCTCGACACGTAGTCGTTGACACCGAAGTCCGCGACCAGCCGGAGAACGCCGTCGTCGAGCAGCGCGGTGAACTCCCCCTCCACCTCTCCCGCACTGGTCGTGTCGACCCTGGCCGGGAGCGTGACCACCGTCACGTCGCCGGTGACTTCAACATCCATGCACCCATCCTCCTGTCTTCGCGCACCCGCGGCCGTGCGGGCGCGACCATGGCGCCTATCTTCGTCGAGAGCGCTCACGGCGGCAAGCGGCCGCCGTGGTCGTCCATGGGGGTCACCCCTCGCCGACAGGCCACCCCGCCCCGGAGCCGAGATACCGGAACGCCACCATCGTGATGTCGTCCCACTGCTCGGTGTCGCCGGCGTACTCGTGGAGTGCCGTCAGGATTCGCCCGATCGCATCCTCGCAGGTCGCCCCGTGACACGCGGCCAGCTCCTCCCCGAGACGATCCTCGCCGAACACCTCGTCTCGTGCGTTCATCGCCTCGCTGGCGCCGTCCGTGTACAGGAAGAGCGCGTCGCCCGGTCGCAGCGAGAGCTCCGCCTCCTCATACACCATCCCCGGCATGGCTCCGAGCGCGACTCCCCTGACGTGTGGGACCTGCTCGACATCGCCGTCCCGGCCGACGTGGAACGGCCGGTTGTGCCCGGCGCTGGCGTACCTCACGGAGCCGGACCTCAGGTCCACGGTCGCCAGGAACATGGTGATGAACATGCTGGCCTCGTTCTCGGCGGCGAGCTCGTCGTTGAGGGCGGCGAGGATCTCGGCCGGGCTCCCGCCCTCACGCACCAGCGATCGCAGGAAGGAGCGCCCCACCGCCATGAGCAGGGCGGCGGGCACGCCCTTGCCGGACACGTCGGCGATGGCGAGGACGAGACGGTCGTCGTCGAGAAGCATGAAGTCGTAGAAGTCGCCGCCGACCTCACGCGCCGGCTCGAGCGCGGCGTACAGGTCGAGGTCGTGACGCCGCGGGAACGGCGGGAAGGTGCGCGGCACGAGGTCCATCTGGATGGCCGCGGCGATGCGCAGCTCGCTCTCGATGCGCTCGCGCGCCGCGGTCGTCGCCCGTAATTCCTCGATGTGGCGCAGGAGATCGTCACGCATCCGCCCGAACGACGCCGTGAGATGGGCGACCTCGTCGCGCCCCTTCGCCTTCGGCAGAGGCGCGTCCAGATCGCCCTGCGCCAGCGTCCGCGTCGCCGCCTCGAGGACGCGGATGGGGCGGGTGATGGAGCCGGCGATCACCAGAGCCACGAGCAGGAGGGCGGCGATGCCGAGCACGGCGAGGATCCACTGGATCCGGTTCAACGCCATCACGTCCGCGCTGATCTCGCTGTCGGCGAACACGATGCCGACGGACCAGCCCGTCGACGGGACCGGGGTGTAGGCGAGCCACGAGCGCCCCTCCGGCGCCAGTGCGCGGATACCGTCGAACTCCACGTACCCCGTCTCCCCAGCGATCATCCGGCGCCCGATGGCGCGAAGCGCCGGTTCGTGACGAGCCTCGGCGACGCTGAAGACGGACTCGTTCATGATGAACCCCGGCGAGGGATGGGCGATGAACGTGCCCGTCTGGCTGATGAGGAAGGCGTAGCCCGTGTCGCCGAGGTCCAGGCCCTCCAGCAGCTTCGTGAGCCAGTACAGCGACACGTCGCCGGTGACGACCGCCGAGACCGGGACCGGGTCGTGCCGCAGGTGGACGGGGCAGGCGTACGTCGCCATGACGATCTCCCCGCCTCCCTCGTCGTAGTAGGGCTCCGTCCACATCGCCTCCCGCATCTGCACAGGAAGCTGGAACCAGTCGTTGACCTCGTACGCACTACCCCCACGGCCGAGGTCGTTGACGACGACCCTGCCCCTCGGCCGTCCCTCGTCCTCCTCCGGACTGCCGTAGATGCTCGACGGCTGGTACACGTAGGGCGCGAAGCGCCCGTAGACGTCCGGCTGATACCCGATGGCGGCGCCGAACAGCTCCTCGTTGCGGACGACGGTGCGGCGCAGGAGCGTGAGGGCGCGCCGCCTCCCCGGCTCGATGTCGTCGACGGAGAGAGCGAGTCCTTCGACGACCTTCTCGACCGCCCGGCCGACGACCTCGATCCGTTCGGCGGTGGCCTGCGCCGTCGCGTTGATCTCGGCGCGCTTCTGCTCCTCGAGGAAGTCGCGCGCTTGCAGATACGAGTAGACGCTCACCACGCCAAGCACGAGACCGGCCCCGAGCACGACCAGCGCCGTGATGCGCCACGCGATGGGCAGTCTACGGAGCACTGCGCGCCCCCGGAGCGACGAATCGCCGATAGGCGGGCGCCCCGGCGATGAGACCCTCGTCGATCATGATCGCTCGCGTACGCTCGTAGTCGACCCTGGAGAGGACGCCGGGCTCCCACCCGTCGCCGTCGCCGGGGTAGATCGCCGCCAGGATGTGGTCGAGCATCCAGCGCTGATGGACCCGGTTCGTGGGCACGTGCGCCGCCCGCGCGTGGTCCATGACCCGGCTCACGGCCTCGTCGGGATGCCGCCGGCAGTAGTCCCAGCCCTCCAGGGAGGCGGCGGCGAAGTCGCGGCAGAGCTGAGGGTGCTTCCGGACGGTAGCCGCAAGAGCGTAGATGCCGTCCTCCGGAAACCCGAAGCCTGCATCCCGCATCGAGAACGTGGTGAGCTCGTCCGGGTCGACGCCCGCCTGGATGATGGTGTGGTACTCGTTGTAGTCCATCGCCGCGCAGGCGTCGACGCCGCCCTGCAGGAAGAGGTTCACGGAGTAGTACTGCGGCACGATCCGCGGCTCGATCCCGGCCGTCTCGAAGTAACCGAGATAGGCGGTGCGGAAGCTCGCCCCCCAGAGACTCACCCGCCTGCCGTCGAGATCGTCGCGGTCCTGGATCACATCGCGCCGCGCGACGATCAGCAGCCCGGAGCGATTGACCACCTGGCACACGTCGATCACGGGCGCCCCGTCCGCCGCGGCGGTGATGGCGCCGGTGAGGAAGGCCGTCGCGAACTCCGCCTCGCCGCTCTCAAGGTACGCAAGGGAGTCGATGGCCGGGCCTCCGGGGATGATCTCGACGTCGAGCCCGCGCTCCCGGTAGAAGCCCTTCTCCAGGGCCAGGTAGTACCCGGCGAACTGAGCCTGCGGCTCCCACTGGAGGATCAGCCGGACCCGCTCCGTCGCCGGAGCGGCGGAGCTGAGGCCACCCGCGTACAGGCCGACGACGAGAGCGGCGGCGACACCGCACGTGGCCAGCACCGTCGCGATGACGACGCGCAGCCTCACGTGCGAAGGATGACGAGCCTCAGGATGTTGCGCGTGCCGTCGCGGAGATACGAGACCTCGTCCATGACTCTCCGCACGAGGAAGATGCCGAGGCCGCCGATAGGCCGGTCCGCGGCATCGATGCGCACGTCGGGCTCCTCGACGGCCAGCGGGTCGAACGGCACGCCCTCGTCGATCAGCTCGACGACGAAACGCGTCTCACCCGGCTCGATGCGCACCAGGAGCTCACCGGGCGGCACCTCGTAGGCGTAGAGGCAGATGTTGACCACGGCTTCCTCGACGGCCAGCTCGAGCTGCATGAGCCGGCGAGGGTGAAGGCCCCATGCACCGGCCTCCCCGGCGATGAGGGCGATGACGTCCGGGATCCTCTCGACCTCTGCGGCGAACACCCGCTCGACGAGACCGCCCGCCCGTGCAGCGCCTGCATCGGCCATCCCTCACCTCCCGGTCGCGGGGCGCCGGGCTCTCACTTCTTGCGGCCGCTGCGGCCGCGGGCCGCGGTCGTCTTCTTGACGCCGCCCGTCGCCTTCGGCGGCGCCGGCTTCGGCCGCGGCTGCTTCACCACCGGCTTCTTCGCCGCGGGCTTCCTGGCCGCCGGCTTCTTCGGCGCCGGCTTGCGGGCGGCCGGCTTCTTCGCCGCCGGCTTCTTCGCCGCCGGGTCCCCGTCGCCGGACAGCCGGCTGCCGGCCTTGCGGCGCGCCTTGTCGAGCAGCTCTCCCGCCTCCTCGATGAGGTCGCCGGCCTCGATCAGGTCGGCGGTCCGGGCGTCGAGCCGCAGGCCCATCGCCGCCTCCCACACCTGCTCGACGCGTTCGACCGCGACGAACGTCATGCCCTTGCGCAGCTCCTCGGGCACGTCCTCGAGATCGGCCTCGTTGCGGTTCGGCAGGATCACGGTGGTGATGCCGGCGCGCTGCGCCGCGAGCGTCTTCTCCTTGAGGCCGCCGATGGGCAGCACCTGGCCGGTCAGCGTCACCTCGCCGGTCATGGCGACGTCGCTGTTCACCGGCGTGTCGGTGACGAGCGAGCAGATGGCCGTCGCCATGGTGACCCCTGCGCTCGGCCCGTCCTTGGGGATCGCCCCCGCCGGCACGTGGATGTGGATGTCGTGGTCCTGGAAGTAGTCGTCGTCGAGCCCGAGCTCGCGCGAGTGCGTACGCACGTAGCTCATCGCCGCCATCGCCGACTCCTTCATCACGTCGCCCAGCTGGCCGGTGACGGAGAGGTGGCCACTGCCCGGCATGGACGTCGCCTCGATGAACAGGATGTCTCCGCCGACCGGCGTCCACGCCAGCCCCGTCGCGACGCCCGGGTCACTCGTGCGGCGCTTGACCTCGCTGAACAGCCGCGGCCGGCCGAGCAGGTCGTGGACGCGCTTCACGTTCACAGTGAAGCGCTTGCGGCTCCCGTTGGCGGCCTCGGCGACCTCCCGGGCGAGCTTGCGACAGACGGTCCCGATCTCGCGCTCCAGGTTGCGGACCCCGGCCTCGCGTGTGTAGCTCGAGATGATCTCGGTGATCGCCTCGTCCCTGAACGTCACCTGGGTCGGCTTGAGGCCGTTGCCCTCGATCTGACGGGGCACCAGGTAGTGACGGGCGATGTGGAGCTTCTCCTCGATCGTGTAGCCGGCGAGACTGATGATCTCCATGCGGTCGCGCAGCGGCCCCGGCACCGGCTCGAGCTGGTTGGCGGTGGTGATGAAGAGGACCTTGCTGAGGTCGAACGGCAGATCGAGGTAGTGGTCTCTGAAGGTGACGTTCTGCTCGGGGTCGAGGACCTCGAGCATGGCGCTGGACGGGTCGCCGCGCCAGTCGGCGCCCATCTTGTCGATCTCGTCGATCATGAACAGCGGGTTGTCGGTGCCAGCGTCCCGCATGGCGCGCAGGATGATGCCGGGCATCGCGCCGACGTAGGTCCGGCGATGCCCGCGGATCTCCGCCTCGTCGCGCACGCCGCCGACACTGATGCGCTCGAATTTGCGGCCCATCGCCTCGGCGATGCTGTGGCCGAGACTCGTCTTGCCGACGCCGGGCGGGCCGACGAAGCACAGGATCGGCCCGTGCAGGTCGGCCTTGAGCTTGCGCACCGCGAGGAACTCGAGGATACGGTCCTTGACCTTCTCGAGGTCGTAGTGGTCGCGGTCGAGGATCTCACGCGCGTGCGCCACGTCGAGGTTGTCCTCGCTGCTCGCGTTCCACGGCAGCGTGATGATCCAGTCGAGGTAGGTGCGGATCACCGGGTACTCGGCGCTCTGCGGCGAGATGTTCGCGAGCCGGTCGAGCTCCCGGCGGGCGGCCTTGTCGGCCTCTTCCGGGAGCTTGAGCTCGTCCACCTTGTGCCGCAGCTCGTTGATCTCGGCTTCCTGCTCATCGGTCTCGCCGAGCTCCTGCTGGATCGCCCTGAGCTGCTGGCGCAGGAAGTACTCACGCTGGTTCTTGTCGATCTCGCTGCGCACATCGCTCTGGATCTTGGAGCCGAGCTCGAGCACCTCGAGCTCACGCGTGAGGATGCCGATGAGGGAGCGCATCCGCTTCTCGACGTCGCTCTCCTCGAGAAGCGCCTGCTTGTCCTCGGCCTTGATGCGCATCGTGCTGGCGATGAGGAAAGCGAGCGGCCCCGCGTCCTCGACGTTGGCGGCCGCCATCTCGAGCTCTTCCGGCAGATACGGCACCAGCGCGACGATCTTGCTGAACACGCCGAGCAGGCTGGCGCGCAGCGCCTCCGCCTCCTTGCTGGCGATCACGACGTCGTCGACCTTGGTCGTGTGCGCCACCAGATACGGCTCCTCGCTCACGTACTCGTCGACGTGGATGCGCTGCAGACCCTGCACGAGGATCCGCATCGTGCCGTCCGGCAGCTTGATCATCTTGTGGGCGAGCCCCACGGTCCCGATCGGATACAGCAGGTCGGGGCCCGGCGTCTCGATCTCGGCGTCCCGGCTCGTGACCAGGGCGAGCAGCCGGTCGCCGGCGAGCACGTCGTCGATCAGCTTGATGCTCCGCTCCTGGCCGATGGTGAGAGGGATCATCGTGTCGGGGAACACCACCGTGTCGCGCAACGGCAGCACCGGGAGGACGGCCGGGATCTCCTGGGCCGCGGTCTCCACCTGGACCTCCTGGTCCTCGCTCATTCGTCACCCCCGCCGGTCTGGATCTCGACCTTGCGGGCGCCCGGCTCGGCCGGGGTGAGCATCAGCCGCACCTCGAGGATGCCGGCCTCGTACGTGGCCGTGGTGACCTCGGGCTCCACATCGACCATCAGCCGCACGCGCCGCTCGAACTGCCCGTAGTCCATCTCGACCTGCTGATACACCCGTGCCTCCCGCGTCGGGAACGAGCGCTCGCCGCGGACGAGCAGCTCGCGGCGGTCGACCAGCAGCTCGATGTCTTCCAGCGCCATCCCCGGGAGCTCGAAGCGGACCACGATCTCGCCCGTGTCCTCCTCGAAGTAGGCGTCGGCGGCCGGGCGAAAACCACGGCCCCGGTACTGCTGCCGGGTGGCGATCATGCACGAGTCGTTGAAGGCGCGCAGCACATCGTTGTGCAGCTTCTCAACATCCACGGGGTGACTCCTTGCGCAGGGCCCCGGCCGGGCGGCGGAGCCGCGGCGCCGGGGCGCGTTCCGGGAACTCTGCGAAGCTCCTACCCGCTCTACCTGCGAGCGTAACGACGGCGGGGCGTGCGGCGCAAGCCCGACGGCCGCCGCGGCAGCCGGAAGCCGGCGAGGAGATCACGGCACGGCGGCCAGCGCCGCCGCCGCTGCGCGAACGGCACGGCGACCGCCGACGGCCATGCGCCGCGCCGCCGGCGCGCGCGAGGCGACGGCGTGACCTCGCGCCCACGCCGACCGGACGCGGGCGGAGGCGCCGGCGGCGTCCGCGCCGGCGAGAGCGAGGCGCGCGCCGGCGGTGACGAAGTCGCCGCTGCGGAACGACGAGCGGGCGGCCGTGAGGCGCACCCGCACGGCGACGGCGGCCCGGGCAGCCCGGGCCCAGGCCTCACGGACCCGGGTGAGGCGCGCGCGGGCGGAGCCGGTCGCGCGCCTCGCCTTCGCCGCGTACCAGCCGCGCGCCCGCCCCGCCCCGCCGGCGCAGCCGGTCCACTTGGCAACGGCAGTGTCCAATGCCCGCGCCGCGCTCGCCTCCTCGGCCGTCGCGCGCAAGAGGATCAGGCCGTCCCTGGCCGGCAGCGCCACACGGGTACCGTAGCCGCCGTCGTTGACGGCCGGCGCCTGGGCGCCGCGCAGCCGCTTGAACGTGCCGCCCAGCGGCACGGCCCTGACCGCGGCCGAAGCGTTCACGAGCACCACGCCGCGCTGGTAATCCCGACGCCAGACCTCCCGGCTTCCCCGCTGCAGACGCACGTCGTCGAGCCACACGCTGCCGGTGGCCTGGCCGACGCCGACCTGCAGAGCGGCAGCGACGTCGTCTCCGGAGCATGGAGCGCCGACCTCGTACCGCCGCCACACGGTCGTGACGCGCACCGAGCCCAGGTCGAGCCACGTCTTCCAAGGCTTGCGCCGCTGCTGCGCCCAGACGCTCACCTCCCGCTCCCGGTCCGCCCTGGCCCAGAAGGAGACCGTGTAGTCGGCGCCCTCGCGCAGCGCGAGAAGCCGGCACCCGAGCGACGCCCGCCAGTCCGTCCCGCCGGCGCGACTCACAACGAGCCGCAGGGACGCGGACCCCTCGGCCGCCGTCGTCGTGTCCCGCGCCACCGCACCGGCGTAGCCGTCGTCGGTCCACCAGTCCCAGGCGGCGACGTCGGCCGCCGTCTCGAAGCCGCCGCCGCGCGCGAGGTCGGGCGTGACGAGCTCCCCGGCGGCGCGGCGCGGCGGTCCCAGCGGCTGCCCCAGGTAGCCGCGTCCCCGGCCGGCGCCGTCGTACTCGTCGAACCACAGCAGCCCGAGCGAGCCGTGCCCGTTGGTGTTGACCTCGTAGCTGAAGAAGCCGTCGCCGAGGAGCGCCGTGGCGAGGCCGAAGCGCACCTTGCGGTAGTCCGGCCGAAAGCCCGGCGCGGCGGCCGGGTTCCGGTAGCTCCCGTCGCCGGTCGGGTCCGGACCGGCGTCGTCTTCGTAGGTCTCCACCATCGTCAGGTTCGGCTGCCGCGCCTTCTCCAGCCACTCGAGGTAGCCGCCGTCGGCGGCGGGACCCCACACGCTCTGGTGCCATGGCCTTCCGTATGCCGTCGTGTCGGTCATCGGGAAGCCCTCGAAGTTGTTGCCGTTCAGCAGGTCGAAGTTCGGCGCGCCCCAGTTCACGAAGACGAGCTTGTCCCCGACGAGGCCGCGCAGCCGCTCCTCGAAGCCCCGCAACCCGGCGTTCCAGGCAGCGTCGAAAGCGGCGTAGCCGTCGGTCACGACGCGGTTGGAACGGTCGGGGTCGATGGTCCGCGCCGTGGAGTCGCCGACGAGCCAGCTCTCGTCGCCGTCGGCGCGGTCGATGAGCAGGCCGTCCCAGGCGGGGCCGGCGACCAGCGCCGCCGCCAGCCGCGCGTTGTACTCCGCCCACGTCTCGGGACCCACCGCGGGATCGACCGTCACCGCCGGGCAATACGTGCTCTGGTCAAGCAGCAGGCTCTGCGGCCAGAAGCTGATCGTCGCGGCGGCGCGGGCGCCGGCCGCGTGCGGCGCGGCCGGCCACACGACGCCGCGGCGCACGCGCAGCGTCTTCGCCCCCGCGTCCACCGCCCTGACCGCCACGAGCTCGCCGTCGATCACGGCGCAGTCGCCGGCGACGAACAGCGGATACGTCCGCCCGCCGGCGCTCGCCGTCACCCGGCTCACGTACAGAGTCGTGGCCGAAGCGCTCACCGCCTGCGCGAGATCGGCGCCGACCTGTGTGAGCAGCCACCGCGCCGGGACGCGGGCGAGCTCCTCGTTCTCCCACGGTTCGGCGTCCGGATCCGTGCTGAAACCCAGCTCGCAGGCGTTGGTCGAGTTCAGCAGGATGATGTCGGGGTTCCTGCGCCGCAGGCCCGGAAGCGCGTCCTCGTCCCACGGGCCCAGGATCACCCAGTCGTAGCGGGCGATGCGGTCGAGCGACTGTCGCTGCGTGTCCGGCCACCACATGCCGAGCCGGGGGAAGTCGAGCGTGAGCTCCTCCCCGGCCGTCCAGGCGGCGGCCGGGGAGGAGCTCACCGCGGCCGCCGCAAGCACGAGGACGAGCAGCACCGCCGCGATGGCCGGCCGGCGGACCCGCCGGCCGGCCGCTCGATGCGGAGATCTGTGCACGGTCATGTACAGATGCTATCGGCTCCGGTCTGACATGCCTGAGCCCGCCGCCCGTGCATCCGTCGCCGACCGGGGTTACGATGATGAGGTGCAACTGGCGTTCACCACGGTCGACGAGTTCCACGCCCTGCTCGAGCAGGCCGGCGAAGCCCTCGATTACCGCGAGGTGTGGCCACGCCTCTTCCCCGTCGCCAACTGCCCTCCGGAGCTCATGCACCGTCTCGTCGACGACATCGTGCAGAGCGACGACCGCTTCGCCTGGGAGAGCGACATCCACGTGGCCCTGGCCGCCTGGCGAGCCCGCCGCCGCGACCTCGCCGACGTCGCCTACACGGTCGTCGACCTCGAGACCACCGGCGCGACGCCCGGCTTCTCGAAGATCACCGAGATCGGCGCCGTGCGCCTCGAGGGCGGCCGCGAAGTCGATTCGTTCTCGGCGCTGGTCAACCCGGGCGTGCCGATCCCGGCCATGATCACCGGCATCACCGGCATCGACGACGCGACGGTGGCCGACGCCGCGCCGATCGAGGTCGTACTGCCGCGGTTCGCCGACTTCGCGGCGCACTCGGTGCTGGTGGCGCACAACGCCCAGTTCGACCTGGGCTTCCTCGACTACGAACTGGGCCGGCTGCGCCGCCAGACCTTCCCGCGTCCGGCGCTGGACACCCTGCGCCTGGCGCGCAAGCTCTGCCCGCAACAACGCTGCTCGCTGAGCGCCCTCAGCTACCGCTTCGACACGAAGGTGAAGCCGGTCCACCGTGCCCTCCAGGACGCGCAGGCCACCGCCGAGCTGCTCCTGCTCTTCCTCTCCTGGCTGCAGGAGCAGGGCATGAACACGCTCGAGGAGGTGGCGCGCTTCTGCGAGCCGGGCGCGCGCCGCAACTACCACAAGATCGCGCTCACGGAGAAGCTGCCGACCACCTCCGGCGTGTACCTCATGCGCGACGAGAAGGGCGCCGCCCTGTACATCGGCAAGGCGGAGAACCTCCGGCGCCGCACTCGCGACCACTTTCTCCAGCGCCAGGCCTACTACGCCCGGCAGGCGCTGGAGCTGCTCGATCACATCGACGTCGTCGAGACGGGCTCCGAGTTCGGCGCCCTGCTGCTCGAAGGGCGTCTCATCGCCAGGCACAGGCCGCCCTACAACTCGCACGGCACGCGCGTCAGCAGCTACCACTACGTGAAGCTGAGCGCCGAGGAGTACCCGCGTCTGTACGCGACCCCCAACCTTCGCGACGACGGCTCCTACTACGCCGGCCCGTTCCGCAAGTCCAGCCTCGCGCGCCGCTTCGCAGAGTGCGTCAACGGCGTGTATCCGCTGCGCACCTGCGCTCACCTGCCGCGCACCGGACGGGTGTCGGGAACGGCGGACGGGCACTCAGGCGGCGCGACCGCAGCGACCGGCGCCGCACACGCCTGCCCCCGAGCCGGCACCGGCGCCTGCCTGGCTCCCTGCACCCGGGCGCTCAACGGCGAGTACG
>Ga0172369_10006822_pt1 | contig 13470 bp, 14 predicted proteins | sample LakKiv25m_FD_114539 | JGI IMG/M metagenome (GOLD analysis project Ga0172369, IMG submission 114539) | Freshwater microbial communities from Kabuno Bay, South-Kivu, Congo - kab_022012_11.25m | ecosystem: Environmental > Aquatic > Freshwater > Lake | place: Democratic Republic of the Congo... | reverse complement strand
CCTTACGTCAACCTTAATGGTTTTTTCGCCGCCCACCCTTTCAAACTCCTTCTCCTGCAAAACCCTGAGTATCTTGGGCTGAAGCCCCAGAGGAAGATCGCCAATTTCATCAAGGAATATCGTTCCCCCGTCTGCAAGCTCAAACCTTCCCTTCCTCATTGCCATTGCGCCTGTGAACGCGCCCTTTTCATGACCGAATAGCTCAGATTCAAGAAGGCCTTCAGGGATGGATGCGCAGTTGAATTTTATGAAAGGGCCTTTTGCCCTCGGGCTCATGTAATGAATCGCCTTTGCGATAAGCTCCTTGCCTGTACCGCTCTCGCCGCGCAAAAGCACATTTGCCTTTGAAGGGGCCACGCTGTGCACAGCGCCGAATACCTCCTGCATCCTGTCCGACTGGCCTATAATGTTTTCAAGTTTGTATTTGGCTTTAAGCTGCTGTTTGAGGTTTTCCTTTTCCTCAAGAAAAGCCTCTCTTTCTTTTTCAATCTCCATATGGAGTTTTACGGATTGCGCTATAAGCGAGGCGATAATCTTGAGCAATCTCATGTCTTCTTCAAAAGATACGACCTTGGAGCCGAAGAGCCTGTCAACGCTCAACACGCCGAGAGTTTCATGTTTAAATTTTATCGGCACGCATAAGAACGCGACATTTTCTTTTTTAATTATTTTCCTCGCGCCGGTCTTATTCAGGAATAAAGGCTCATCGCCGATGCTCGGAATAACTATTGGAGAGCCAAGCTTCGCAACCCTTCCGATTATTCCCTCGCCGAGTTTGTATCTACCCCTTCGTATTTCTTCCTCTGTCATTCCGTGAGCAGCCACGATTGAAACCTCGCTGTTACTCCGCAGGGCAACAGTCCCCCTTTTCATGTCGAGGTATTCCGCAAGAACTCTCATTACGGACTTAAGGTTTAATTTGAGATTAAGAGAAGAACCGAGAAGCTTGCTAATCTCATAGAGGGCGGTCATCTCCAGAGCCTTATTGTAATCGCGTTTCATAAGATATGTAGTTTAATTAAGATGCTACAAAAATGTAAAGCAATAAGACGTTATTGTTAGATTTACGGGAAAGTCAGACAATCACCAGAGTGCTTTGACATGGGGATAATTTAAAATTTTTTTATCCTTAGTAATCAGGTTAGCGCCTATGGAAAGCGTTGTCGCAACAATAATCCGGTCTGCCGGATCGCCATGGAATTCTCCGTCAAGCTCAAAAGACTTTATGGCGATATTATTGTTGACCGGCACAAATCTGAGGAAAGGAAGCGATTCCGAGCGGGCAATCCAATCCCGCACACCCATTGTCAACTGAAGCCGTCCCCTATTGACAAGAACCGCAACCTCCCACGCGCTGATAGACGATACGCACAGTTCGTTTGCTTCTATCGCACGGTTGATAGCAGCCTTAGCCCTCGCAGAAAGCAATCCGGGATTGCTGACCCACCAGATCCACGCATGCGTATCAAGAACAATCACCCGAGCGCCTCCCATTTTTCATCGGTAGGCTCAAGGGGACGTTCGTATTTCAAAACACTGCCCCTCAGTGATTTCAGAATATTAGCCGGTTTCTCCGAATATGGCGATACCTTTAAAACAGGCTTTCCGTGATCTGTAATGATTATCTCTTCCTTCGTCTCCTCAATTTGACGGAAATATTCCAACGCCTTAGGCTTAAATCTTGATTTTGAAACTGTCACGCCCATCTGAATTACCTCCATGCAAGGATTAGTATTTTCTGCCCATAGTCATAATACCATGGTCATTTCTTAATTGTCAATATCTATTGAGGTTCAACCTCTATAATTCTTCATTACTTTTTTAAAAAAGGCGGGGTTTTGGAGGAAAGGTTACGAAACTTTCTCTATGAAGGATTTTGGCCGCTTAAGCAGTTCTTAGCACTTCTTGTTATTCTTGGAAGCCCCCGGCTCCTTGTCGTTAACACCTCAAGTGGAAATCCCAAGGCGAGGGAATACTACAAGCTGAAGAACCAGCCATACAACAAGAATAACTCCTGCTACAAGTAAATCCTTCATGACTACTTACCCGCAGGCTGAGAAGGCTGAACAGGCTGCTGCTGTGAAGACTGGGCCGGCTGCATACCGCCAATCGGCCCTTGCGACTCCGGGATGCCGGTTTTTCCGGTTACAGGCGCAGTCTTTTTAACGACTGAACCGCTTTTTACTGAGATTATCGCGAGGGACAAAGACGTAATCATGAAAACAATCGCCGCAATCGTTGTAAGTTTGCTGAACAAAGTCGCTGCTCCCCGGCTTCCGAAAATAGTCTGGCTTGAGCCGCCGAAGGCCGCGCCGAGTTCCGCCCCTTTGCCGCTTTGTATCAAAACAATAAAAATCAAAAACACAGCCACAATAATATGCATTGTTAAAAGTAAAGTTATCATCTTGCCTCTTTCCTTAAATCTTATTGAATTTTACTATCCTTGCGAAACTCTCCGCCTTCAGGCTGGCCCCTCCTACAAGCGCGCCGTCCACGTCTTTGCAAGCCATAAGGGAATCTATATTCTCCGGAGTTACGCTTCCTCCATATATTATACGGATTTCATCGGCCTTATTTCCATATAAAATTCTCAAGCCGCCTCTCATGTATGCATGAACCTCTTGCGCCTGAGCCGGAGTTGCGGTTTTTCCCGTGCCTATCGCCCATATAGGCTCATATGCCACAACGATATTATCTCCATCTATGTTTTCAAGCCCTTTTTCAATTTCCCTTTTCAGCACGTCAAAAGTTTTCCCTGATTCTCTCTCTGCAAGGGATTCGCCTATACAGAAAATAATTCCAAGCCCGTTCTTTTTGGCGGTTCTTATTTTTTTATTAACAATATCGTCGGTTTCGTTAAAATACTGTCTCCGTTCTGAATGTCCGATGATAACATGCGAACAGCCGCAGTCCAGAAGCATAGAAGGCGCTATCTCTCCTGTAAAAGCGCCTTTTTCCTCATAGAAAACATCCTGTGCCGCGATTTTTATGTTCGTGCTTTTAACGCCTTCCGCAGCGGAGACAAGCGATGTAAAGGGCGGAGCTATCACAATATCCACAGCAGGCGAATCGGCTACAAGAGGCGCAAATTCCTTTAAGAACGCCCTTGTCTCCGGGACAGTCTTATTCATTTTCCAGTTGGCTGAGATGAACGGTCTGCGCAAGGTTTTTCTTTCTGAAGGCTAAGAATTTATTGCCGTAATGCTTATGATAAGCGAGTCTTTTACTTTGTTTATGTCAAAACTAAGCTCTTTTCCCATTGTCTCAATCTTTATATTCAGCGCGCCTGCTGCCCTGTCTTCTTCCATTTGAATCTCTTTAATAAATGCGGACTTGAATTTCCAGAGGTTTTTTGTTTTATTGACCGCGGGTTTCAGGTTGAGGATTATAAATTGCTTTCCGCCTATGGACTCTGTCCTGTTTTTATATTCCAGGTTTCCCTTCGGCGTATTCATATTCATTACTATCATCGCCTTGTTCTTAGCCTCTATAAGAGAAACCTTTGTCACTTCAAAAGCCCTCTCTGATGTCTTCTTCTCTTTTGCGGGTTCTTTTTTTTCTGCGGGCTTAGCAGGAGCCTTGCCTTCTTGTTTTGCCGAAGCTATCTGCTTCGTTTTTTTCGCAGGTTTCTCTACGGCCTTTGCCGCAGGCTTCTCCTTAACTGCCGCGGGCTTTTCAGGTTTCGGTTTCTCTATTGCATGAGGTTTTGCCGCGGCCGGTTTCTCAGGGGCTTTAACCGTTACCGGAACACTGACTTCTTTTTTCTTTTCTCTGACTGTTATTTTCTTATCTTCCTTCTTGGGAACCATTGAAGCCGAAACCGTAAACGATTCAGCCTTATCATATACGACATCAACAGCTGCAACGCCGTTGACAAACTCAGCTGCATGAACTCTCTTAGGAGACAACATGCCGGTGCCGGAGGCGTTCAGATAAACATCGTTGCCGATAAGATTATAATTCCTCACTAGGTTCTTATATCTGTCGTAGGCCTCTATCTTTATCCTGAACTTCTGCCCTGCAATAGCAGTCTCAGGCGTGACAACAACAAAACTTTCGGGCGCGGCAGGATTTATCCTTATCGCAGTGCTCTTGCCCTGCTGGCTCATACCGCTTTCAGAAGCTACTAGGCTTATTTCTTCGGCTTTTTCATATCTCATCTTTACGACTGCCTGCCCGTTCTTAAATTCCGACGGGCCTATAAAAGACGGCGATGCTTTTGCCTGTCCGGTAGCGCTTATATTCACACCTCTGCCTGAAGAGGAATAGTTGTCTATCGGGTTGTCAAACGCATCAAAGGATCTTATGGTTATCTCAAACGGCTCTCCCGCAACCGCTTCTTTCGGCGCATACACCTTAAAATAGCTTAACCCTGCGGACATCACTTTAAAGGCAGGGCTTAGGCCTTTGCTTCCAGTGGCTGCGTCATGAACTTCAATCGCGGATTCGCCTGTCTTTTCAGCCATAAAAGTAGCCAGGCTCACGCCGTTTCTGAAAATCATATCTGCTGTTGCAATCTTCAGGCCCGCCGTGCCTGCAACCGCAAGTTTTATATTTTTACTTTCTATATCCATATCAGAGACAGGATTGTTATATGCGTCCCTTGCAATAATCTTTATGTCAAACTTATTTCCGGCCGTAACAGAAAGAGGAGCTTGGACAAAAAAGTAATCCAGCTTATTCGGCAGAATCGTTACTTCCTTTGCCACAACAGGCACAGTCCCGCCGGCCTCAAAAATAGACAGCACTACGGTTTCCGCCTTATTACCGGTTATAGTGACGCCGGCGCTGCCTCCCATAAATGATGACGCCTTTAAAATTACGGGGTGAACCTGAGCCGAGCCTGAAACCGAAATCTTAAAGTCTTTTCCTGTCTCGGAAAAATTGGTAATCAGGTTGTCGTGCATATCATACGCCTGCAGCTTAACTATGACCCCTTCGCCGGCCCTTACCTTTTCCGGCAATTGCACTGCAAAATGGTCAAATCCTCCGGGCTTGACTATGATATTTCCGCTGTGAGATACGTTTGACGAGGCAAATACAAATAAGAGCGCAACCATAGTTGACAGCAACACTTTAGGCCTAAAAATATTTTTCATTGGCTTTCTCCTATCAGAATAGGACTTTTTTTCACGTATGTATGAATACCATATTTCACGATATTATGTCAAAGGAAAATCTTATGCCCTCCGTAATTTTTGGGCCTTTAATTTTTCTTGACAACAATTCCGCCACATGCTATAAAAGTCTACCCTGTTTTACAGGCCTGTATAATCGCTTTTCAAGGAGGACTTAAGCAGTATGCCGTTTGAAGGAAAGGTAAAATGGTTCAACGAGACAAAAGGTTACGGGTTCATCCAGCAGGACAATGGCACGGATGTATTTGTTCACTATTCATCAATAGCAACCGATGGTTTTAAGACCCTCGCGGAAGGGCAGAGAGTCCAGTTTGATATTGTAGAGGGCGAGCGGGGTCCAAAAGCTGCAAACGTAGTAAAGATATAGAATAAAACTGCACATACAATTAACTAAAAGAATTTTCAGTCAGCGGGAGGGGTGCGTGCGTCCTGTGTTCCCTTTCTTCCTTACATCTAAATTGAAATTCTAAAGGGAAAGTTATGAGAAAAAAAGTATCTGTAATAGGCGCAGGAAACGTAGGCGCCTCAGCCGCGCTGATGGTTGCTCAGGCTGCGCTTGCCGATGTTGTGCTGTTTGATATCGCTGAGGGAATACCGCAGGGAAAGGCGCTTGATATCGCAGAGGCCTGCCCTCTCTGGAATTCTGCCGTTTCAGTAAAAGGAACCAACAGCTACTCGGACACCAGGGCTTCGGACATTGTAGTAATTACCGCAGGATTTCCCAGAAAACCCAATATGTCCCGCGACGACCTTCTGCACGCAAATGCCGACGTGGTCAAGGCAGTATCGGCTGAAATTGCGAAAACCTCCCCGAAGGCCATCCTTATTGTCGTAACAAATCCGATGGATGTAATGGCCCAGCTTGCCTGGAAGACTACTGAGTTTTCATGCAAACGGGTAATAGGGATGGGAGGAATACTGGATGCGGCCAGATTAAGGACCTTCATCTCCTGGGAACTTAATGTATCGCCCGAAGATATAGAAACCATTGTGCTCGGAGGACACGGAGACCAGATGGTTCCTCTTACAAGATTCACCACAGTAAAAGGCGTTGCGCTTACCGAATTTCTAAAAAAGAGGACCATTGATGCGCTGGTGCACAGAACACGCAACGGAGGAGCGGAAATAGTGGGCCTGCTTAAATCAGGGAGCGCGTATTATGCGCCTGCTGCAGCAGTGGTCCAGATGCTTAAATCCGTCCTGCTTGACGAAAAGCGCCTGCTCCCTTGCGCTGCGTATCTCAACGGCGAATACGGGATAAAAGATGTCTATCTCGGAGTCCCTGTCATCCTCGGCAGAGAGGGAGTTGAAAGGGTAATTGAGTTAAAGCTCGCAAAGGAAGAGAAAGCCCAGCTCAGAGAATCGCATTCTGCCGTAAAAAAATTAATTAAAAAACTTTCAATTTAAATTAAAGAGGTTATTATGAAAAAAGAAAAAACCGAACAGACGCTTGTATTAATTAAACCTGACGCGCTTAAAAATTCGCTGACCGGATATGTGCTCTCCCAGCTTTCGGAATTCCATACCGGCCTGCGCTTTGCCGGAGCAAAGATCGCGCATGTGAGCAGAATGCTCGCAGAGGAACATTATGCCGAACACCGGGGCAAGGTCTTTTATCCTTCGCTTATTGAATATATTATGGGGCTGCTCCATTATCCGGACGAGCCCAACAGGCGCCGGGTAATAGCCCTGGTCTATCAGGGCCCTGATGCTGTGAAAAAGATGCGGGAAATATGCGGGCCTACAAATCCGCATGTCGCCCGCGAGACAAAACCGGGATGCATCCGCGCGCTGGGAACCGTTGTTCCCCTGAAAGACGCTTCAGGAAAAGAGCTAGGCGAGAGAATGGACAATCTCATCCACGCCTCCGCAACAGACGGCGAGGCCGAGCGTGAAACCAAGCTCTGGTTCAGGCCCGATGATTTTCCGCCGTTCATGCGTTCATATCCTACGGAGATAAACGAGGACGAGCATTATTACTTTAAGGACGGCAAGCTTTATACAACACACAAACCGGGAAGCGTTTGCCTGATTGCTCCAGGAGATATTGTCTGGAAATCCGACTTTGATGCGCTCCATTCCCTGCAGAAGGGGCAGCCGTCTTCTGTTTCGCTTGAAACAGTTGCGGCCAAATACCTCATAAATTACGCCGTGGAAAAATAAAAGCCTGCTTTTGAATCATTGAATGCGCGGACCCCTTCCCCAAAAGTTGACTTTAACAAATGAAAAAAGTATTATTTAATTAAGAACTATAGAACTTCGCAAAGGAGACTTAATTTAATGTTTGAGAAGTTCACAGAACGCGGCAGAAAGGTAATAATCTACGCCAGGGAAGAGGCTGAAAAACGCCAGAACGACTACCTCGGGACAGAGCATCTCCTGTTGGCCCTTTTAAGAGAAGAAGAGGGAATAAGCGCTGCAATAATCAAAAAGATGGGCATCTCAACAGAAGAGGTGCGCATGGAAATAGAAAGAAAACTTCCTTACGGCACGAACGTGCTTACGTTCGGAGACATACCCTTTACCCCGCGCGCCAAAAAGGTCCTGGAACTTGCGGTGGAAGAAGCCAGGCTTATCGGCCACAGCTATATAGGAAGCGAACATCTCCTGCTCGGCCTCCTGCGCGAAGACGAAGGGATAGCAGGCAGGACACTGCGGAGTCTCGGAGCAAACCTTCTGGCTGCAAGACAGCTTGCAATAAATTTCTCTCTGAGACCACAGACTCATACAGTCAGGGAAAGGCGCAGCACAACTCCTGCCCTGGACGAGTTCGGAAGAGACCTGACGCAGATGGCAAAAGAAGGCAAGCTGGACCCTGTAATCGGCAGGGAAGACGAGATTGAACGCGTGCTTCAAATACTCGGCAGACGGATAAAAAATAATCCCGTGATAATCGGCGAGCCGGGCGTAGGCAAAACCGCGATTGTTGAAGGCCTTGCGCAGAAAATCGTGCTCGGCGACATTCCTGAAAATCTCTTCGGTAAGAGAATTATATCCCTGGACCTCGGCGCCCTTATAGCAGGAACAAAATACAGAGGCCAATTTGAAGAGAGGCTGAAGGTCGTGATGAAGGAAATTACTCACACGGATAATGTGATCCTCTTCATAGATGAACTTCATACATTAATAGGAGCCGGCGCGGCAGAGGGTTCTGTAGATGCGTCAAGCATGCTTAAACCGGCGCTCTCGCGAGGAGAGATTCAATGCATCGGCGCAACAACGCCTGACGAATACAGAAAATATGTGGAAAAAGACGGCGCGCTTGAGCGGAGGTTCCAGCCTATCCAGGTTGAGCCTCCTACGGCAGACGCTACGATAGACATTCTTACGGGCTTAAGAAACAGATACGAATCGCATCACAGAGTGAAAATCAGCGATGAGGCTATAACAGCGGCTTCAAAGCTGTCCGACAGATATATATCCGACAGGTATCTGCCGGATAAGGCGATTGACGTTATTGACGAAACAGGAGCCAGGGTTAATCTCAAAAGATATACGCCGCCGGGAGAAATAAAAGAGCTGGAACACGATATAGCAAGGCTGACGCGGGAGAAAAATCTCTATGTAAAACTTCACGATATTGAGAAAGCCGCATCCATACGAAACGAGGAAGAAAAACTTAAAAAACTTCACGACCAGATACAGAAACAATGGAAGGACAACCTGAATAAAGAAATCCCGCTCCTTTCGGAAGACGACGTAACCTACACCGTTGCAAAGATGACAGGCATCCCTCTTTTAAGGCTTGAAGAAAAAGAATCCGAGAAGCTTCTGAAAATGGAAGAAGTCATCCATAACCGGATAGTATCTCAGGGCGAAGCAATAAAAGCCGTCTCCAGGGCCATCAGGCGGTCCAGGGCAGGCTTAAAGAGCAAGAAAAAACCTATCGGCTCTTTCTTCTTCTTAGGCCCGACGGGTGTTGGAAAAACCGAACTTGCAAAAGCGCTTGCAGAATTTCTTTTTAACGACGAGACCGCGCTCATCAAAGTTGACATGTCTGAATACATGGAGAGGTTTAACGTCTCCAAGCTTACAGGCGCGCCTCCGGGTTATGTAGGCTATGAAGAAGGCGGACAGCTCACGGAAAAAATACGGAAGCGTCCTTATTCCGTCATACTTTTTGACGAGATAGAAAAGGCGCATCCTGACGTATTCAACATACTTCTTCAGGTGCTTGATGAAGGAGTGCTTACGGACAGCTTCGGCAGAAAAGTTGACTTCAAAAAGACAATCATAATAATGACCTCAAACATAGGCGCCAGGATTATTGAAAAAGCAACTCCTCTGGGCTTTCAGAGAACAAAGACTGACGACGTATATCAGAAGATAAAAGATAATGTGCTTGTTGAACTCAAAAAGGCGTTTAATCCGGAATTCCTCAACCGCGTTGATGAGATAGTCGTATTTCATCCTCTGGAAAAAGAGCATCTGTTCTCAATTATTGACTTGCTTATCAATGAAACCAATAAGCAGTTGCTTGAACAGGACCTCGTTGTAGAAATAGACCAGGCCGTCAAAGAATGGCTTGTAGAAAAAAATTATCAGCCGAATTACGGCGCGCGGCCTATGAGAAGGGCCGTGCAGAAAGAAATAGAAGATCCGCTGTCCGAAGAACTGCTCAAAGGCAGATTTAAAGACACGCACAAGATAAAAGTTGCGCTTGAATCCGGAATGCCGGCATTTGTGGAAGGCGAAGAGGCGCAGGTGCTTTCCGGAGTAAATTGACTTCAGGGCTTCCTTTAAAATTACCGTCAAGGAGTTAATTAATTGAAAGCTAAATCCATAATACTTTTGCTGCTTTTTCTTATTGGAGTATTTTTAATAACCTACAGCCTAAGCCGTCACGATGTTAAGGATAAAACGCCGGTCGCGGGCTTATATGCCCCTGAATTTGAGGTCGTAGATGCCGCAACAGGCAAAAAAATCCTATCTCCGGAACTTAAAGGCAAAGTTTTATTTCTTAATTTCTGGGCCTCATGGTGCGGCTCCTGCAAAGAAGAAATGCCTTCAATGGATAAACTCGCTAAACATTTTTCAGCAAACAAGGATTTCATCGTGCTGCCGATCATCTATAGAGACAGCCCGCAGAATGCACTTAATTATTTGAAACAGAGCGGACTCAATCTGCCCGCTTTTATTGATAAGGGCGGAAAGGCCGCCGGAGCCTTTGGACTAAGGGGGATTCCCGAAACATACATCGTGGACAAGAAAGGCATCATCAGGAAAAAAGTTATCGGGCCCTATGAATGGGATTCTCAGGAAACTCTGGCATTTATCTCAGGCCTGCTCAAAGAATAATTTTTGATGAGCAATGGGTAAACCCTCAAATCCTAAACCGGCGCTTTTGTTCTCAGGTATACTTTATTCCGACAAATCTTACCTATCAAAGGCAAAAGAATTCCTCTTAAGTACATTCGGCCCTGCAGTTCTGGAAACGCCTCCCGTTAACTGGAATTACTCCGAATACTACAAAAAAGAGCTGGGCTGGCCTATAATGAGGACTTTTATTTTTTTTAAAGATCTCATAGACCCTGCTGAGATTGCAGACATCAAACTTAAAACAAATGACATCGAGGCCTCGCTTTCATCCAGCGGCAAAAGAAAAGTAAACATAGACCCCGGTTATCTAATGCTTGCAAATGTAGTCCTTGCAACAACCAAGGGGTATTCGCACAGGATTTATCTCGGAAAAGGGATTTATGGAGAGGTCACGCTTCTTTATAAGGTAAAAGACAAAACCTTTGCGCCTAATGTTTTCACTTATTCGGATTATCAGGAGAAAAATTGTATTGAGATATTTCTTAAGGCAAGAAAATTGCTTAAAGAGAGAATATAGAATTTTAGAACTCAGAAAATAACTACCGCACAGGCAAAACCAGACGGAATCCGTCGAAGGAGAAGCTCCGACTCCGAATCCACTCCACGCCCCGGTAAGACGCCTCCAAGAACCCAAAGTCCTCCGAAGTGCCGTTGTTCCACGAACCGCCGCGCTGAACCTTTCTTTTGCCACTACTTGGCCCCGTTGGATTATTCTTTGGACTGTTCTTATAATACTTGCCATCATACCAGTCATTTACCCATTCGTATGCATTTCCGCTCATGTCATAGATGCCAATTCCGTTTGGTTTTTTCTGTCCTACTGGATGCGTCTTTTTCCCTGAGTTTTCGCTATACCATGCGTAATCAGTAAGTTCCGATTCATTGCTTGTGCCTGAGTATTTTTCATTCTTCCCGCCGCTTCTTGCAGCATATTCCCATTCTGCCTCCGTCGGAAGTTTATAGTTTTTTCCTGTCTTATTTTTTAACCAGTTAGCAAATGCAATTGCATCGTCCCATGAGACACATGCAACCGGATGATTTTCATCTTGAGAAAATCCAACATTGCGCCAGTTTTTATCTTCTTCATCTCTCCATTTACTGACTGTCAAGACACGACAACCATCTCCCTTTTCAGCTTCCGTTTTGTAACTTGTTTCATTTACAAATTTTCTAAATTGTCCAACTGTAACTTCGTATTTTCCCATATAAAAATCATCAATGCAGATTTCGTGCTTAGGCGTTCCAGAATGAAGAGGTGTTTCAGAACGACCATCTCCCATCTGATAGCAGCCGCCGCCAACAAAAACAAATTCCATTCCGGTCAACGGGTCTGTAATTTGTAACGGTTTGCCTTTTGCCTTTGCCATTTTTTGCCAGTGCTCCAACTGTGTCTTTGCCTTCTGCCTCATTGAATCGTCTTCTGTTGAATTGGGAATGTCTTCTTTGAAGGCATCTGCAAAGTGTTTCCATGCATTTGCCTTTATCTCATGGCTTATGTTTTCCTTTTTTTCGTATTCCTCAACTTTTTTATACGCCAGCTTCATCTGCTCTGTCTTTTTATCCCATTCTGCCTTTTCTTTTTTCATGTTCTTTTCCAAGTCTTCAAGCGAAAAGCTCTTCTGAGGCGATTCTTTGACCGGCTCTGCATAGTTTTCTCCCATGAGCTTTGCAGTAAGCCTTTTGCTTGCGTCTATCAGTTCGTCAAGCTCGCATTTGCATTTGTCTTCTGATTGGGCTTCTATTTTCCCTGTTTCAACATTTATTATTGAAAGCGTCAAGTAATATGTCTTTCCTATCAAGCCTATGGAGCCTGCAACTAATTTGCCCGCTCCTAATAACTGCCCTGCTTCAACAATACATTGTCCCGAGACGCAGCCGGACAATTGAAACTTCTGTTCTCCCAAAATCTTATTCATATTGCCGCGGTCTATAACCTCATACTTGCCTGACATGACTACATCTCGTCTTATGCTCTCAGATAAAAGACGGGCATTATCTTTAGTTACGCCCCCTGTAATATCAAGGTCAAAGACAGCAATCATGGTATCTATGCGTTTTATTTCCTGCTTTTTTTCGGCCTTTGCAGGTTCCGACGCCTTGCCCGCCTTCGGCTTCTCGGCAGAGAAGGAGGGAGAGGCGAGTAACAGAAAAATTACGACTGCTAAAAACCGCTTTACCATGCTGTTTTTAAACATTAACCTTTTCCTTCAGCCATTCGTTAATTAAATCATCTTCGTCTTTATGCAGTTTCTTTGCCTTGTTTTTAATCCTTGAAAACAGATTCACGTCAATCCCGACATATTTTTTCTTCTTAAAGGCAAACTTTATCTCTTTTGTTTCCGAAACGTCTGTAAATTCTCCAAATTCATGCTCGTCCCAGAATTCGGAGGCTTCATAAACAGTCATGTCTTTTAGTTTTTTACTTTGTTTCATATCTCTTCCTCTCGGCTTTATTCATGTCTCTTGCCGTTACTATCAGGGCTCTATTATCCAGCTTTCTGATAAAGAAAACCGACAGATATCTGCCGCTGTTTGTTCTTCCGAGCGCGTTATATAAATGCTCTCCTTCAACCCTGCCACTCTCTTTTTTAAAAATCCTGCATTTCCCTCCTAAAACTTCTTCAACTTCTGAAGTCAGGACATTATGTTTCCATGCAAGCTTTTCAACTATTGTGTCCAGCCATATTATATCATCTATTATAAACACATGGCTCCCTGTTAGCGGCTACTTTAGTTTTCCCGCCTTTTGCCTTATTACTTTCTCAAAGTCAGGCAGTTCGCCGGGAATGATGTCCTTTATCTTTCCGTCTGAGCTTATGAAAAATGTCATCGGAAGGCCCTTGACCATGTATTTCTTCCCGACCCAGCCATGAGGGTCTGCAAGGACTAAGGGCTTGCTGACATTTAGCGCATCAAGGAATTCCCAGGCCTTGTCAAGGTCTTCCTGATAGCTGACAAGCACTATCTTTATCTTCTTTTTTGCGAATTCGTCAGTAAGGGAATTTAATATAGG
>Ga0172369_10006820_pt1 | contig 13471 bp, 17 predicted proteins | sample LakKiv25m_FD_114539 | JGI IMG/M metagenome (GOLD analysis project Ga0172369, IMG submission 114539) | Freshwater microbial communities from Kabuno Bay, South-Kivu, Congo - kab_022012_11.25m | ecosystem: Environmental > Aquatic > Freshwater > Lake | place: Democratic Republic of the Congo... | reverse complement strand
GAATTCTAAAATAAATTGTAATTATAGTTTCCTTTTAATTTTGGGATATAAAAAGCACTTAAAATTTAAAACGGGATAATCTTAAAGTAGATAATTAATACAGGTCAAAGAGGGGGGTAAAGACTAATATGATACACCTGCATCAGCAAACTTCAATATCATCCCCAAACAAATTGCTCATTATGAAACTTGACGGGTCATTCGGCGAAGGAGGCGGGCAGATACTAAGAACTGCAGTTGCACTTTCTGCAGTCACCGGAACCCCTGTAGAAATAGAAAACATCAGGAAGGGAAGACCAAAACCAGGGCTTTCGGCGCAGCATGTGAAAGCAGTGGAAGGGCTGGCAAGAATATGCGAAGCTGAGGTTACCGGGTGCCAGCTCAAATCCACACGACTTTGTTTCACGCCAGGGAAAATCAGGGGAGGAAATTTTGAGGTCGATATCGGGACAGCTGGAAGCATATCGCTGTTCCTCCAGTGTCTCATGCCGGCGCTCATGCATGCGTCTGGAACTGTGAGGATAAAAATTACGGGAGGAACAGACGGCCAGTGGTCTCCATCGATCGATTATATGAGATTTGTCACGTTGGATGCTCTCAGGAAGATGGGATATGATTGTGATATCAAGTTAATAAGACGAGGCTACTATCCCCGTGGAGGCGGATGCGTTGAAGCGATAATAAACCCATCGAGCCTGAACCGCATAGATTTTGAAGAAAACAAGTGTTCGCATGTAGAGGGGATATCCCATTCGTCCGGGCTTCCTGTGCATGTGGCTCAAAGGCAGGCATCATCAGCAGAAAAGCGACTTAGCGAAAATGGCTATGGATCCAAGATATTATCAGAAGTGAACGACCATCCTTCAACAGGCAGCGGAATTACTCTTTGGTGCGGGGCGGTTGGCGGGATCGCACTTGGAAGACCCGGTTTAAAAGCAGAAAAAGTTGGTGAAATGGCAGCTAATGCAATTATTGATGAATTAAGATCAGGCGCCGGTGTTGATGAATTCCTGGCAGACCAGTTGATCCCATATATGGCGCTTGCGGGTGGTGGGTCTTTCACGACACGCAAGATTACCCTGCATACAAAAACCAATATCTGGGTGACAGAGCAATTTCTGCCTGTAAAATTCAGGATTGAGGAGCTGGGATTGTTCAGGGTGCGGGTCTAAAATTAGTATTGATTTATATCAAATCTTTCTTAAAGTTCTTACTTGCGTTCTGTGATTGTTTTGTTGTATCTTTTAACCTGAAAGGATCTTTTTTCTTACAGTAAGCACTATGAATTCTCATTTCCTTTATTGTGTCGAAACTTTTCCCACAATTTTGGCATTTAGATATCATTTGATAACCATTAATTAGAATAATTATTCTTGTTCCTTCATCAAACTCAAATACTGGGGCGGTATCTCATCTGCAAGCACAATATTCTCGGTTGCCGAAAGAATTGCCACGCCGTCATTCTGCGCTTCTTCGGCATTTATGACAAGCAGAACCGGGTCTTCAGTATGGATCTTTGCAACTTCCCTTGCCTTATCCACAGAAGTACTGAGATGAACATATCTTTGCTTTATGGGTCGTATCCCTTTTTCAAGAAGGATATCGACCTCTTCCCTGCTGGCACCGTAATATACTTCAGGCAGCGTATTCTCCTCGTAATCAAGATCAACGTCAACGGAATGACCATAGCGCGCGCGGATCTTATTTACTTTTATCTCGTACCTTCCTTTCTCATCAGATTCTATTATCGAAAAAAGTTTTTCTTTGTTAGACCATTTATAACGCGTTCTCATGGCATCGACAAGAACATCCAGATCCACCCACCCGTGCTGGTTCATGGCAAGCCCCAGATCATCCGGGAAATGCCGCAGCGCCCCTGAGATGAACCTGCCGAGTCTTTCAGTCTGTTCATCGTTCAAGATGAGTGTTCCGACATCACCGCATGCGCATGCTTCAGCCCTGAAGAATCCGTGGTTCTGGCATTTTTTTATCATAACTGTTGTTTAAAGGAATCACTTTGTTATATAATTTGCCAAAAAACACTTGTTACGTGTTTTTCAGCGACCTTCGTATGTCCATGTTCACATTTTCAAGTTTCGGTACTTCTTTTGTGAGTATGCTCATTTCCTCTTCCCGTTTCTTTGCAGAGGGAGATTTTGTCTTCTCATGGCATTCCACACATCTGTAACCGATAACTATCAACCTTGGAGAATGGACGGGATACCTTTTCTTTCCTTCCAGTGAAGATTTGCAAGTCATGCAATTATCTTCGTTGATATTTTTCATAACCTATTGCCTCTTTATCTCCACTATTTTTAATTGATAATTTTTGTTGCAAGGTTGTTCTATATCATCCTCAACCTCAATAATACTGAATTTTTCTCCTGCTTTGATACCGGATGGGCGGCACAGAACAAAATTCTCACAATCCGGATAGTTACAGGATAATTGCTCATAAGCTATTTTTGAACCTTTTATCGCTTTCCTGGATTCTATAGCTATCCTGATAGGTGCTTCGATAATTTCCACTGCACAGACGCCGGAGTCATGGATGAAACACTCAAGCTTAGCAGAATTTCGCAGATTCACTATCCTGTACTTGCTTCCCTGGTTCAGGCCAAGGCAGGTTTTATTGAATTTACACGGTTCGCATTCTTTCGCGGCTCCTCTGAAAATAAATTCATTCCCTACTTTTGCCAGTCTTGTTCCTATCAATGTTATTATTGTATCAGATTCTTCCATATGATTTCACCTTTATTCAGTAATATTATTTATTGTGATTTATTTATTATAGTTTTTATTATTTTGTAATTGTAATTATATGCTTGTAATGCGATCACACACTATGATCCTATTACCTTTGTGATTTTTGCCACCTTCCGGGCAGCTTCAGGGGTCAATCCTGTACCCAGTATCGTGTATCTCTCAGGACGGATATTATGTGCATGAAGGAGTGCTTTTATAATATACTCTTCCTCTATGCCCAGTTCGGAAGCATTTGTGGGTGCACCGATAGCCTTCAGCGACGTCCTGATCTCCTGCCAGTTCCCTCCATGAAGGTACATCATCATGATCGTCCCGACGCCGCATTGCTCGCCGTGGAGGGCGGGTTTTGGGGCTAATTCATCAAGCGCATGGCTGAACTTGTGTTCAGAACCGCTTGCCGGGCGCGATGATCCGGCTATACTCATCGCAACTCCGCTTGCCACAAGGGCTTTCATAACTGTCCATGCCGAATCTTCAAGACCGGGTTTTATCAATTCTGCTGAATCTATCAGTATCCTGGCAGTGAGATTTGAAATTATGGATGCATATTCGCTGAATGGTTCATCGCGCAGCCTGTGCGCAAGTTCCCAATCCTTCACGGCAGTGCAATTGGATATGATGTCGCCACATCCTGCTGCAAGAAGCCGAAATGGTGCAGCGGCAATAATGGAAGTATCTGCGACAACTGCAAGCGGTGTATGTGCTGATTCGGAAACCGTTTTATTATCCCGTTTTATAGAAGCTCTTGATGAAACAATACCGTCATGCGACGCTGCTGTGGGAATACTTATAAAAGGAATATCAAGATACATGGATGCAAGTTTAGCAAGGTCAATGGATTTTCCGCCGCCTACACCCAGCAAAAATGTTGCCTGTGTTTCTATTGCATGTGTTTTGACCATGGTAACTTCATCAAGCGTTGGTTTTTCAATAATCACTGTATTCACATCAAAACCCGAATCTTCAAGGCACACCGCAACTGTTTTTCCAGCAGTTCGCAGTGTTGTTACCCCACCTACGATCAGGGCGTTCCCATTAAGTTTAAGGTCTTTACAAACCTTACCTATATCGTTAATAACACCATGACCTACGACAACATTCCTGGGAAGCTGCATCCACTTATTCTTATAATTTCCTTTATTTTCATTATTTTCGTTCATAAGGTCTCAATATGAGTTTAATAGATAGTGTCTGGTATTATATAGATAAGTATTTCTATAGTGGTATTATCAATGATACATCTTATAATATCGTGGATACGCTCACTTACGCAATAGTGCTTGGTATTAGCCTTTTTTGGGTCTTAAAGCTTTTGGGAAAACTCAAAGTGGAAATCGATACGAAGTTTTTGATCTCAATAACACCATATATCATTGCCGGTTCTTCACTTCGCGTTCTTGAAGATTCTAACTTTTTCGCTGCCCCCCTAAAGTACCTGTTTGTGACGCCCCTGATATATTTTTTTATTTTCGCAGTCACAATAGGCACGCTAGTAGTCGCGATGGACCTTGAGCGAAAAGGGAAGATCAGGGATTATCATAAATTATTTGGTTATGCAGGAGCTGCCTGGGCATTCTTTAATATCGCGGCGCTCATCGTTTATGATGGTATTGTTAATCCCATCCCCGCGGCGGCAATATTGTTCCTTGGCATAACTATTACAGGCATTATTTATTTTATATCCCGAAAAACAAATTTTCTCCTTCTTACGGACAAAGTCAATATATCGATACTTTTTACACATATTCTTGATGCTTCATCCACATTCATAGGAATGGACTGGCTGAATTATTATGAGAAACATGTAGTTCCCACATTCTTTATTGACCTTGCAGGAAAATTTACGAGCCATCCTTCGATAGTGATGTATCCCCTCAAATTGATAGTTTTCATACCTGTCCTGTACATGCTTGATAACGATTTCGAGGCTGAAAAAGATAAAAAGCTTATTGGACTTTTGAAACTGACGATCCTGGTGCTTGGGCTTTCACCGGCAGTTAGAAACACACTCAGGATAATGATGGGGGTATAAAATGCAAAATATAAATAAAGACCTTGAATACGTGAAATCGTCCCGGAAATATATTTTCATAATGACCGGGATATTCATTATTTCAGTGATAGCAGGATTGGTGGCATCTTTAAAGGATCTTGGGTTATCAGAAAATTATCTCGAAATGTTGAGAAATTCTTTTGGCTGGATAAAAGACCTTCATCCTGTCGGGATAATGCTTGTGATCTTCCTGAACAATGCTTTCAAAAGCCTTCTTGCGATCGTGCTTGGTGTGGGTTTTGGCATCATTCCTGTAATTTTTATAGCTGGGAATGGAGTATTACTGGGGCTTGTCGCCAATCAGGTTTCCATTGAGAAAGGAACATTTTTTGTACTGGCGGCGATCCTGCCTCATGGAATTTTGGAAATCCCCATGGTATTGATAAGTTCCGGATTGGGACTTCGCCTGGGATATCTTATGTACTGTTCTATCAAGGGCAAAAAGACAGATATAAGATATGAGCTCATGCAGAGCCTTCGGATATACATGAGAATAGTTGTGCCTCTTTTATTCGTGTCAGCTTTCGTTGAAACTTTTGTGACGCCAATTGTGGTTTTGGCGGTTTTACCATAGATTGTTGCGAGATGATCGGGAATATGCGTGAAACGGGGAAAGGTTTATGAATAAACGGAAGTATTGGGAAGCCAAACAAAATCTTTGGAGGACAAAAATTACATGGGAAAAACAGGTATAACAAAATGGGGCAGGGTTAAGGGACGTAAAGGTAACATAATAATGGTTCCTGAAGCTGAACTTAGCCACAAGCGCCCAGGCCCAATGCAGCGATATACTTCTGATGGCCAAAAGCGCAAGAAGATCGCTCGCTCACCAAAAGCCATAGTCAAAGGCTAATAACTTAGTTTAGATGGATTGCCTCTGGCATCTATCTATTACGGGTTTCCGGTATGGAACTTATTCAATTCCTATTCAGTGATAATACCAATGTATTTTTACGTGATATTGGAACTCCTTTTCTGGATATATTATTTAAAATATTAACCAATCTTGGCAGTGAGCCTGTCTATATATTAATTGCCTCTCTCATTTTCTGGTGTTATGACAGGAGAATGGGGATAAGGACATTGTATGTGATCATGTTTTCGGCGTATGTTGCGCTTCTTGCCAAAACCCTTTTCGGCATGCCAAGACCTCCTGAGTATCTTCACAAGGTCACTGAGAATGATTTCGGATTTCCAAGCGGTCATGTGCTCGTATCATCGGGTTTCTGGGGATATATGGGATTTCGAATCAGAAATAGCCGGATAATTATTGCCGGGGCCACTGTTGTTTTCCTGGTATCATTGTCACGACTTTATCTGGGTGTACATTATCCTGGAGATATTATTGGTGGCATTGTTTTTGGTTTGACGGTCGCTTATGTGTTCTACAAGGGGGAAACTGGCATTACCAGTTTATTTGAAAAACAAGATCGTACCACAAAATATCTTATTGCTTTATTTTTACCTGCATTACTTTTTTTAATAGCATCTTTACAGGGGGATCTTGTTAAAGAACAGATTGAATTGGGACTTGTGATGGCTTCCATAGGAGTTGGTTACCTGCTTGAAGAAGAGAAGATCAGGTTCCAGGATACAAAAAACCAAAAACAGTTAATTAAAAGGGCGCTTGTCGGGATCGTTATCCTGGGTACGATTTTTGTGGTATCGGAAATATTGTCCTTGTTATATCCGGTTTTTACATATATTAAGTATGTATTGCTTGGTTTTTCTTCGGTATATGTTGTCCCGTTTGTTTTTACAAAGTTGGAAAATTGTGATATAAACTTGTTATAATCAAATAATTGCAAAGTTGGCAAACAGCACCTAAATTGTTGTAAAGTCTGCGCCCAAAACCACCTCAATTTCAAGTTTAGACAAGGATTAACACAGATTAGAGCGGATTTCAATAGCCTGGATATTATTTTACGCAGTCAAGCTTGCGCATCCTTAGAATATGCTATTACTATCATAACCGCCAAAATTACTATTACTATCATAACCGCCAAAATTATATAGCTTATTACTAATATACTTGTAATTAATATGTATGAAAGAAGCATTATCGAAAGGAACCCCTGGTGGACATCAGGAAGCGTGCCTGAAGAACTTATCGGAATTAAACGCATGGAATATATTGGAAAAATAGAAGAACGTTTGAAAGACCCAAAACTCCTTGCTATACTTGGCATAAGGAGAAGCGGTAAATCAACGCTCATTTATCAATCGATCAAGTTTCTTCTTGAGAATGGCGCTGATCCAAAAGAAATAATCTATATAAATGCGGACGATTTCGAAAAACCAGGAAGGAAGGACATTGAAAAAACGCTTGATTTCTTCCAGCAGAAGAACAGGATTTCCCTGAAAGATTTAAAGTTATATGTTTTCATAGATGAGATCCAGAATGTAAGAGGGTGGCAGCAGTTATTGAAAAAATATTATGATCTAAAATATGCTTCAAAATTCATTGTTTCAGGTTCATCTTCCAGCCTCATTTATAAGAACTCATCAGAGAGCCTTGCAGGAAGAATAAATTTTATTGAGGTTTTCCCACTTACATTCAGGGAATTCCTGCAATTTAATGGCATGGAGATCCCTGATGTTGGGCTTGGTTTTCAAGAATTGGAAAAACTTTATTATGATCTTTCTTTGAAAATGAATGAAATAATAGGTTTCCTGATGCAATACCTGAATATCGGGGGATTCCCTGAATGGTTCGATGTAAAAAAAGAAGAGTCATGGTTCAAAATACTGTCTGAGGAATATACAAGCCTCCTGATCTACAGGGATATTGTAAGGATTTTCAGGATACGTGATCCTCTGCTTCTTGAATCGGTCTTCAGGTTCGTATCTGCGCATTCAAGTGAGCGTTTCAGTTACCTGGGGATTGCAAAACAAAATGATGGCGACAAAGAGACATCAAAACAATATATCTTACATCTTGCTCGATCTCATCTCATCAATTTATCTGATTTTTACACAAAAAGTAAAAAAGCTTCAGAAAAGAAAGAAAAAAAGATTTATTTTTGTGATCTTGGTCTTAAGAATTCCATTGGTGGGCGTCAGGATATAGGTTTTGATGCTGATACATCTGTATACCTGCACTGCCTCAAGCGTGTTTCCATCTACCCGATGGGAAAAATATTTTACTGGCTTGATAAGAAAAAGAATGAAATAGATATCGTCATGAGCTGCGGATCTCTTTTGATCCCTATTGAAGTGAAATACCGGTCTTCTATAGATGTTTCGGATCTAAAAGGTATCCTTAGTTTTTGTCAGGAATTTAACGTTACAAATGCGTATGTAGTGACAAAAACGCTCATGGAAGAAAGAGAGATAGAAGGAGTCAAAGTTTCGTTCATTCCATTGTGGTTGTTTTTGCTGGTGTTTTGAGATAAATTAAATCATATATCAAAAATTGACCTGAAAATCAGTAAAATATTTCGTTTCCGTTCCCGTATCCTTCGCAAAGAGTACGGTAACCATTTCTTGCCATAAGGAATGTAATCCACAACTGTAAAACCTTTCTTCACGAGCTCATTTTTCAATTCTTCCCGGACGCCAAGAAGCATCTGGAATTCGATTTTTTTCTGATGGGTCTTATTCGCTTCTATTGCTTCATATATCAAGCGTTCATCATGCGTCGCAATGGCAAAAAAAGGGCTCCTATAGAACAGATATCCCATGATCTTTGAGAAATTTATTGTTACATCAGAACGGTTCGAATAGGCCACATCACTTTTTTCATTATAAGCGCCTTTGACCAACCGGATGATACCGCCAAAAGAGGCGATCCTGTGGATATCGCTTTCACTCCTCAAAAGGTTTGATTGAATGGCGATCCCCGCATTCTTATATTTTTTAAATATAGTAAGATAAATATCAATAGTATCCTGCGTATAAGTTGAGCTTTCCATATCGAACCATACGAAAATATTGTTCGAAGAGGCGCGATCCACGATCGCTTCCACATTGGAAAGGCAAAGGTCCTTATTGATCCCAAGTCCCAGCTGCGTGAGTTTTATGGAAATGGAGCTATTTATTTTCGTGTCTTTAATTGCCTGGAGTATTCTAATGTTTTCATTTTTATTCGTTTCTGCTTCTTCTTTATCCCTGACATGTTCACCCAGGAAATTGATTATTGCTCCAAGACCATTGCTATTTGCTTTTATTGCGCGTTCGATAGCGTCATCCAGTTTCTCACCTGCGATCCACTGGCGTGCGAATTTGATCAGGAAGCTCATATCAAATGGTTTTTCACTTCATCAGGCTGGAACTTAAGCGTAACTATCCTGCTTCTCCCGCGCGCGCCCTTGCCTGTAAAATCGGCATCTATCAGCTTGATCGAACCAAGTTTGTTGAGCAATTCATAAAATCTCGTATATCCGAGAGCGGTCTTTTTATGGAATTTTTCATATAGCTCACCTGAATTTGAATTCGGAGAATCCGCTATTAATCCAAGGAGTGTTTTTTCATCTTTTTTCAATGCGCGCATCATGTAGGATAGATGCACAAGCCTGGATTTCTCATAAGCTGACTCAACATCTTCGTGCTCTATCTTTTTGCCTGCACGTTTTTCAGCATTAAGGGCGCAACGTTTCAAGAGGTCTATCCCCACGCGCAAATCCCCAAGCGATGAGGTATGACTTGCGATATTCTCAAGAACGCTGTCATCAAGCACATTGGGATAGAATCCAAGCTTTGCGCGGTTTGATAAGATATCCCGTATCTCGTCGAAGGAATATTGTGGAAATTTTATCTCTTCGGGCAGGAAGACGGATTCGACTTTGGGGTCAAGCATGTGGGGAACGCCGGTGTCGCTAAGTATCGCAATAACACCCATTCGTGCGCCGGGGTGTGTTTCATGAGCCCGCAAAAGTGAATATAGGATATCGTTTACTTCATTCTCATAGAACAGGTAATTCATATCATCAAGCGCGACCAGAAGCACTTTCTCATGCTCGACTATATATTTTGCGACTTCGCCGAATATTTTCTTAAAAGACGCACCTGAAGCCGGCGGCGCATAACCGATAAGTTTCTTGAATATCTGTGAAAATATGGTGTACCTTGTTGAATTCACCTGGCAATTAACAAGCACGGGGATAAGTTTGGTCGAATGCTTCTCTATTTCTTCAAAAACTTTAAGTACAGCTGTTGTTTTTCCTGTTCCCGGAGCTCCTATGCACAGGCTGTTCAGCGTTCTTCCTCCGCTTAATCCCGGACGGATGCAGTACATAAGCGCTTGCATCTGTGCTTCCCTGTGAAGAAAATGTTCCGGGATGTGGTCAAGTTCAAATAACTCGCTGTCTTTGAATAGCGTCTGGTCCCAGGAGAGGAGTTCTTTCATATTGTGTATTACTTTCACTTAGCTTTAAATAAATGTTTGGTTTTCCTCTCTCTCCTAAAAAACCCGCCACATGCACTAACCATCACCCGCCCAATTTCATAGAAGACCAATGAAAAACTTAAACTCGTCCTTTCCGCTCCGGTTCCTGCCTTGCCTGATGCGATTATTAGCAATCATCATAATCAAGGAGGGATAAAGGTTTTGTCTTCTCTCTCAATCAAAATCCACCCTACATGCGCCTTATTAAAGCTCCATATGCCCCAGCACATGGTGGTAATGTTCCGGCGGCATCACTGAATAAAAAGCATTTCGAACAACCTCGCTTAATGCAGGATGGATATGCATTCCCTGAATAATGGGGTCTGAGTTTTCGTATTCCGTATACATGAGGTTCACGATTTCCTGGATAAGGATAGAAGCATATGGGCCTATGATGTGGGCGCCTAATATTCGTCCCTTATCTTTTTCAAATATTACCTTCACAAAATAATCTGTCACATCCATAGCCTTGCCTTTTGCCGTATCTTCAAATTTCTCAAAGCCTATCAATACATTATCCTCCCCGTATTTTTCAATAGAAACTTTTTCTCCCATTCCAACACTTGCTATCTCAGGATAAGAAAAAACAGCATGAGGGACTGCATGATAGTCAACTTTTAACTTATTTTTCATGATCGCATTATAATAGACGATCCTGGATTCATAATTGGCTACATGTTTAAAAAGATATTTGCCATTCGCGTCACCAAAAGCCCAGATATTTGGTTGTGTGGTTTCAAGATAGTCGTTGACGATGATCCATCCTTTCGGGTCGGTTTCTATTCCTCCCTTCTCAGGATGCAGTATCTCATGATCAGACCCGCGTCCTGAGGCGACAATTATCTCATCAACAATAAAATCGACTGTTTTAGAATCACTTTGTGCAATTACCTTTTTCTTTCCATCCGCGGTTTTTTGTACTTCCACGACTTCATGACCTGTGAAGATATCCATGAACCTTGACATATCTCTTTTTGCCAGCAGGGAAATCTCAGGCTCCTCTTCCGCGATGAATTGCGAATTGCGTCCGATGATCGTTACCTTTGCGCCCATTGAAGAAAAGAAATGACCATATTCTGCTGCTATGTAACCTCCCCCCATGATGGCAATGTTCGGTGGAAGACTGGTCATTTTCAATATTGTGTCACTTGTGAGATAACCTGCTTCCTCCAACCCTTTTACTTTTGGGATAATTGGTTTTGAGCCGGTACACAGAAAGATCATTTCTGATTTAATGCTCTCATTGCCAACTTTCATAGTGTATGGTGAAATAAATTGCGCAATATCGTGATAATAATCAACATTCGTGATACTGGAAAGTCCTTTGCCAATGGATATGATGTCTTCTGAGATAATTGATCTCATTCTATCCATAATAAAATTAAAATCGATTGCTTTTAATTCCACATCGATCCCGAATTTCCCTGCTGTTCCAATTGTCCTGATGAGTTCTGCAGGATAGAGCAAGAGTTTTGAGGGGATGCATCCGCGAGTGAGGCATATTCCGCCCGGTTCATCCTTATCGATCACGGCAACTTTAAAATCCGGATTCTTTTCAAGGATTTTGCCAACATAGTTCATCCCTGAGCCTGTGCCAATTACTATCAGATCATATTTTTTCAATGAAATTCCCCATTTGTCTATTAAGGCGCAGAAACTATTTTATATTTTTGTTTCTTTTCATTATTTCGCAAGTTTTGAAAAAAAATGTGCAAATCATAATTTGCTTCCTTTGCCAGTTCTTCGCCAGCTTTACGGACATTCTGAACGATTGGATCTTTCCACATATACTTTAAACCTCCATTAATTCTTCTGGTGTACAAATAATGGGAGTATAAATGCCAAACGATTCGTTTATCTTCATTAATTTTTTGATAATTTCACCATTAGCAAGATGAGCGCAATTCCAAGTCACAAGATAATCGATATTATGCACAGAAGCAACTGCAAGATGAGCCGCATCTCGAATAGATTTTTCTGGAATATCTAATTTATCCATATATATCTGGGCTATTTCCTCGATCTTTTTGTTTAATTCCAGATGAGGAAAATCTTTTAGCTCCTCTAATCTTCTTTTTGCAGCTTCTGTGTCCCCTAAACTGGCTTCCTCAACCACGATCTCAGAAATAAAAACGCTGTATCGTTTCATAGCCATAGGCCACCATTGTCGTGTAATTTCTTGATGTGCAAGAACGATAATATCTCGACTGGGTTTGGATGTATAATAACTTACAACTGTTGTCTCCAGATATATCGATTCTTTCATGTAATTACCTTATTAACCAATTTCTTTCTGTGACAGATAAATCTTTCTTGGATATGATATTTTTCTAATCCAAATCAATCCCGAATTTCCCTGATGTCCAATCGTCCTGATAAGTTATGCAGGATATAGCAGGAGTTTTGGGGAACTTAAGGGTGGTAATGCAGAATTTAAAACGCTGGTCGCTGTTTACACCGTCCAGGAGGGCTGGGCGCACATTCGCTTTTGCGTTCTCCGTTTAGGGCGAATGGCAATCGTGATAAGTTCAAAGAGTGTACACGGCGAGGTCTTGCGGAGCGTGCTTTGATTTTAGGTCGTGAAGACGCACTCTTGCATCGTCCTCGTCATCGTCGTTTGTTTATTATTTACACTAGAACAACTCAACAACGTCCTCATATAACCTTTTTTTCGGGTCGTTCTTCGTCGTGACACTCTCAAATATCTTTCCGTTTGCACGGCTCGTATAGAATAATTGACCGTTGACTTTATAGATTTTAAATTATAATTACGTATGTCAAATATAATATGAAGGAGACGATGGTATGAATTGGGAAGACATAAAAAAATATAAGAAGATATTATTTATCAAGGTGCAGTATATGCTATCTTAATTGTTGCTATGCTTCTTACTGGGTACTTTTCATTATTTAATCTAAATGGTATTATAAACTATACAATTGCTGATATTACAGGTATTATTACAATCATTACTGCATCTGCTTTAGTCTTGGGTGTTTCAATACGCATCGGTAACATTGCAGGGATGAAAAATAAATACAGACTTATGGAGGTTAGATTTGAGCATTATAATATGGTTGTTGGGTCGTTATTTTTAATCGTTATCGCTGCAATGTACTTTTATGCTAAGCAATACCACACTATATACCCCCCTCTTTGACCTGTATTAATTATCTACTTTAAGATTATCCCGTTTTAAATTTTAAGTGCTTTTTATATCCCAAAATTAAAAGGAAACTATAATTACAATTTATTTTAGAATTCT